>MDSY01090497.1_pt1 | contig 26013 bp, 12 predicted proteins | sample 811131 | NCBI WGS metagenome assembly MDSY01 (sample SAMN05326643, study PRJNA326480) | marine metagenome | isolation source: seawater | place: Atlantic Ocean: South West | collected 2010
GTGTGGGATGTGTTTAGGGTTAGGGTTCGTCAATTGGGTATTCATCGACGGGTTCGTACGGGCACGCGGGGGTTGCGGGGAAGTGATGACCGGGGAGATGGTGAGTTCATGTAATGTTATGGTTCGCGTGTAGCACTCACCCGTCGGGCCTGACGTCGACTCGCGCGGTTAAGACCGGCTGCAGCTTGAACCCTAGGAAGTCGAAGGACCCGAGCGTGCACACGAACGTATCGTCCCCGACCCTCTCCACCTTCTCGCCGTCCAGTGTGCTGTACTGGCTCGCGGGGAAGGACATGTACTCCCTGAGCGATCGTCCGCCGTTCACTTCGTCCACCTCGATGGACCCAACCTTGACGGATGAGAAGGACGCGTGCCTGCCGTCGCGGCGGAGGAACTCGACGACCGCGTCGGGGAGGGCATCGTCCGCGTCGGGGAGGCAGTCCGTTGGGGACGACGATGCGGGCGACGGCGATGTGGACGTGGACGTCGCCTCCTCCACGGCGCGCGCGGCGACGCGACCGCGGCGTAGGACGCGGTGACCGACCGGACCGCCTCGGACGACGCGCGGTGCCTTCGCGTCTCGTGGGTGTCCCCGCGCGAGCGCGCGGGGCATCGCGATGACGGGTACGGCGACGGATGCCATCGCTCTCTATTCGCGATCTACGACGCGTGGGCGACCGCGACCGCGCGCGGGCAAGTGGGTAGCACTGGCCATCACCTCTCGGAACGAGGCGAAGATATTCGCGCGATTCGCGCTCGGCCAATAACTGATCGAGAGCTCCCGCTTTCAGTCCGTGGCTGAAATCGGTTGTTGACTCTTTCAACACGACGGTTCAAACCAACGTTTCAAACCGTGTATTCAAACTGATTTCTCATGACGTGACAAGTCAGCTGGACGCAATCTGGGATGGCCACGGTGGATGGACAGTTTTGGCGTGAGATTCGTACGTTGCTAGTCTGGAAAAAACACACAAGTCGCCCTGCATCGTCATCTAGATTCACCTCGAAGTGGAGATCTTCGTTCGGGACGACGAGAAATCGGCAGGTGAGAGTTCTTTGCCGATTTATTTCTTGGCTCGTATGGGCTTTTCAGCACAACACCCGCGCGTGCGGGTGTTTTCAAAAGTACATCCGAGGCCAACCCACAAAGAAAGTAAACCGCAGAAATCAGATATTTTCCTCGGATTCCGTTTGAACCCGGATCAGGCAAAGTTATTTAGGAGACACATTCGCCGCCGTGCATTAACGATGCTCAGTGCACCGATTGAGTTAATTGCGGTAAAGGATAACAAAAGCCGATCTGTTTTTTGATCTCCGAAACCGTGCCCGGTGGAAAAAAAAAACACCGCAGGTCCCCACCGCGCGGCATTCTAGCACCCAGGGCGCACGCGAGATCGACGGAGCGGTCGGTTCGCGGCGTTTCCCACCACAACCCTTTCGCGAGGCGGATCCGAGCGGTCTCGGTTTCGTCCAACCGAACAGGGACCCGAGGAGGGAGCCACCGAAGCGCCGGAGGTTCTTTCCCTCATCTTCCACTTCCCACGGAAGCGGAGAGAGCACTTCGGTGGAATCCGAAGCGGGCCTTCGCCTCGGAACATGCACGCCGGCGTGATGCACCCGAGCGCGTCGACCCAGGATCTCATCCGGGCGACCCGACCAAAGTTCCCGGAAGGACTCAAGGTGCGTCCGAAGACCCGGATCGCGTCGCGCGCCGTCGCACCGCCCGTCTCCGCGCGTCCCCCAGATCGGGGGACGACGGTCTCAACTTCCTCTCATAGCGGTAGAGAGAGATTTCCCCGTCACCTCCCGTGCACCCCCTCGCCCGCGACTCCCCGCGCTGACGCGACGCGCGATCCCCAAACGCAGGTTCTGGTCGTCGTGAAAGATGAGTCGAGACACGCGCCGATTAAGAAGCTGCTCCAGGAGATCGGATACAAAGGTGCGAACGCGCACGCGTCCCAACCCCGCGCGCGACCGAGGGCAACCGAAACGGGATTTCACACCCGAGGCGCAGTCTCGAGTCGAGTGTTAGGGTAGCTCGAACGAGAACTCTCTCCGGGCGATCCGCGCGCCTTATCTAGCGACGGGGCGCGCGCGGGGTTAACCACGACGCGCACGACGCCTCGGACGGCATCGGAGCGGCGTGTCCATCGCATCGACCCCGCCCCCGCGCGCCGTGACCCCCGCGCGCGCCCGCAACCCCGCGCGCCCACCCCGGCACCCCCAGCCCGTATCCAGCCAAAAGATACTGCCGAAGTCCACTTGGCATATCCTTTTTTTTAACCTCAACAACAGACGCTGACCTCAACTACCCCATGATCATCCCACACACACAGTGACGTGCGCGAACACCCTGGACAAAGGCCTGAACGTCCTCGAGTCCGCGCAGGGCAACTCCGACGTGAACGCCCACTTCGACGTCGCGCTCGTCGAGGAGGAGCAAGTCGCGCCCATCATGAGGGACGTCATGAACGGAACGAACTCTTCCCCGCTGTTCGGCCGGTTCACCACCATCGCGAAAGAGGTGGCCATCGTGCTGATGCACGAGGACGAGGACGTGGCGTCCAAGACGTACATGATCGAGGCGATCAAGGTTGGCGTCGTGGACGTGGTCAAGTACCCGTTGGTGAAGCAATCGATGCGGACGCTATGGCAACACGCCGTGCGGAAGATCATACGGCAACAGACGACGCCCGCGGACACGCATGCGGCGACTGCGGGCGGAGGGAACGGCGGAGGCAGCAAGAAACGTGGATCCGAGGACCGGGGTCGGCGGCAGTCCACCGAGCGCAGGGCGTCCAACTCGGGCGATTCGTCCGCGTCGGAGGAGAGAGCTTTGAAGCGGTCGAGCAATTCGCCAACCACGGTGCTCGAAGATGAATCCGACCCGGGCGCTAAAGGAGCCAAAGGGGCCGAGAAAGCAGCCGCGGGCACGACGAATAACGCCAAGAAGCCGCACGGAACCGCGGGCGGCGCCAAGGCTAAACCCCAGGCGCGGTCGACGCAGCAGTGGAAAGCGGCGGAGCAGCGAGGGCGGCGGCTGGCGATCAAGCCGCACACGGCGATGGTCAACGGGGCGCAAGGCGGGCCCGGCGCGATGGGCCCGGGCCGGGTGGCGTACTATCATCCGGGTCAGCAGATGATGCAAGGGACCACGCAGACGATGACGGTGAACGGGCAGCGGGTTCAGGTTTGGGTGCCGATGCAGGGGACGCAGGCGGGGTACCCTCCCGGCCAAGGGCAGCAGCAGCAGGCGGGATCGTCGGCGAATGCGGCATCGGGTCAATCGACCGGGGTTGGAGCATCGGGATCCACCGCCGCGGGCGCCACCACCCCCGCGGGCGATGGCACCCAAGCCGCCGACGCGCAGCAGGGTGCCGCCTCGCTCGGCTTCCAGGGTCAGATGGCGGTTGGCCCGAACGGGCAGCCGGTTCCGATGATGTACCCGCAAGGGATGGTTTTGGTGCGCCAGGCGAACGGTCAGATGGTGTACATGCAGGCGACGCCGCAGATGATGCAGATGCAGCAGCACCAGATGCAGCAGCAGCAGCAGCAACAAGGGCAGTACATGCAACAACCCGGCGGGCCTTACTCGCACGGCGGCTCGGGCGACTCCACCATGGTCGGGTCCGCGGGTGCCGGGGATGATAAATCCAACGCCGGCGGCGTCCCCGGCCCCGACCTGAACCTCTCCGACGTCCGCCTCAAGGGCCAGCCCTTACCCCTCGGGCTGAACCTTCGGCGGACCAACTCGCTGGAGAACATGATGGGCGGCGGGTTCGGAGCTCCGAACGGCTCGGGCATCGACGCCAACGTCTTCAACGACGCAGAGCCGATGGAGGATGACGCGCTGGACATGCTGCTCCGCGGCGACGGCGGCGAACTCTTCGATAACATGGACGAGTCCATGCTGGCGGAGGCTGCGGCGAACTCGGGTGAGTTTTTCGGCATGGTCAACGCGTGATGGATGGAACGAGAGGCAGGCGTGGATATAGAGAGAGTGGGTGAGGAGTGAGAGAGAGACGATAATACGACCGTTCGGCTGAGCGGGACGAAGAAGATTTCAATTCTCGCGCCGAGCCGAGTGGTCTCGGCACGAAACGAACGACATGTGCAATACAGTTCATGTAACACTAAACGTAACCACCGCGTCATTAGTCGAACTCAGTGCATGCCCATCTCCTCGGCGAGTGCGTCCGCCATCAGCTGTTGCGCGCGGCTGGCGACGCCGCCCGACTCGAGCAGACTCGCCGCGGGTCCCGACATCGACCCACCCGCCGATCCCGATCCGTCCCCCCCCCGAGCCGCCCGCTCCGACCATACCCTCGCCGCGTCCCGGGAGTCATCCATCGCACTCTCCGCCGCGGTACGCGCACCGTCCACGTCGCCGTCTGCGAGTAACGTAACCTGCGTCCTGGCGAGTTCGAACAGCGCGAGAGCGCCCTCGCCTCGGACCTTCGCCGTCTCCATCCGCGCCTCGACGAGTTCGACGTGCGTTGAGTGCGCGCCCGTTTGCGCTTCGCCGATGGACTCGGACGCCTCGTCGAGCGCGGCGCGAGCGGCGGCGGCGTCCACCACCGCATCGCGAAGCTCGTCCGTCAGCCGCGTCTTCTCGAGTTCGGCGGAGCGCGCCCGAGCCTCCGTGGCGGAGGCGCGGTCGCCGGCGGCTTTTTGGATCTTGGCGCAAGCCGCGTCGGCGTCGACGGCGGCGCGCGATGCAGCCTCCGCGGTGGCTTCCGCCTCGGCGGCGGCGGCCTCGGCGGAATCCGCGCGACGCGTCGCGGCGGCCAACCTCGTTCGTAGGTCGTCGACGTCCGAGTCGAGCGGCGACTTAGGAGTCGGAGTCAAAACTTTACCCTTGGTCGGGGTGCCGAGCGGGGTGCCGAGTGGGGGGCCGTCCTTGGACGACGCGCCGTGTCGCACCAGCGCGGACTCCAGGAACGACACCCGGGCGTTCGCGGCCGCCAGCCTCGCCTCGCAATCCGCGAGCTTCGAGTCGGACGCACGAACCTCCAATCTCGAGTCGTTCAACGGCGTCGTCGGAGAAGGGCTCTTGACGCCCGGGCTCGCGAGGTCAAACTTGCGCCTGCGCTCGCGCGCCTCCGCCTTGTCCCGCTTCATCCGCTCCATCTCACGCGTCACCTCCTCGAGCTGACGCGTGACGTCGACGAGCTCCGTCTGCAACACCGCGCACGTCGTCGCCGCGGTCCGCGCAGAGTCCGTCGCGTCGCGTACGTCGACGCCGACGCCGAGATCCGCCAGCCGTTTCTCAGCCGTTTCGCGAGCCGTTTCGTCCCCGATCCCCGGCATCTTCGCGAGCTCGGCGACGTGCGCGTGTAAATCCACGTTCGCCGACGCGAGCGCGACGCACCGCGCGCGTTCCGCGGCGGCGGCGGCGATCGCGGCGTCGCCGCCGGCGGCGGGCACCTCCGCGCATTTATCAGTTTCCATTTTCCCGAGAGCGGACACCGCCGCGTCGGCTCGCGCGCGTTCCCCCGCAACCTTGGCGCGCTCGCGGACGAGGTCATCGGTGAGGACCGACGCGTCGCGGATCGCCTTGTCGAGGGATGTCGCGAGCGCGGCGCGTTCGGCTTCGCATTCCTCCAGGCGCCGCGTCGCGTCCCCGAGTTCATCGTCGCCTTTGTCCTCCTCCTCGTCGGTACCTCCCACGGCGCGGTCGACGGAGAACCGCCTGGCGTCGCGAAGCGCCCCCCACGCGTTCTCCGCGTCCGCGCACGCCCGACCCGTGCGTCGCTCGGCGTCTTCCACCCGTGCGCGCTGCGTCGCCAAGCTCGCGTCGGCGGCGCGAATAAACTCTTTTTTGTGCAAAAGCTGCGCCTTTGCGATTGCCAGCCTCGCCTCGGACGCGATCGACGCGTCTCCCTCGCCGTTCGATGCGGACGCGGACAGACGGGTGAACACTGCCTCGAGCTCGGCGTCGAGCCGGTTGGCGACGTGTTCGCACGCGTCCGCGCGCGACTTTTGCGCGTCGGCGTCGCGGAGCGCCTCGAAAACTTCAGCCCGGCGCTCACCCACCGACGCCCTAAGCGACGCGATTGAATCGACCAAGGATTGGCACCGCGAGCCGAGGGCGTTGCGCTCGGCGATGACCGACGCGAGCGACGCGGCGCCGTCGGAGAGCGCGGCGTCGGATTCAGCGCGCGAGGCCAGCGCCTCCGCGACGGCATCTTCCGCAAACTCCAACCGAGCGGCTACTTCCTCGAACGAAGTTTCAACCCCCGAGGGGGACTCGGAGGTCGGCTGACCCTCGCGCGTCCCTTCGCCCCCGCGCTCCTCGACGCCGGCCACGCGATGGGCTCGAAGCTGCGCGCGAGCCGCGGCGGCGTCAGCCCGCGCGGCGGCCGCCTCGCACCCGGCTTTGACGGCTTTCACGGCGGCGTCCGCCACGCCGCCCTCGGCGCGCGCGACTCTCGACTCCAACGTCGCGACTTGACGCTTAGCCTCGGCCGAAACCGCCGCCGCTTCCACCGCGTCCCTCCGGGCGTCGTCAATCTCACGAGCCGCGCCTAAAGCCTTCGCCTCGGCGCGGGCGGCGTCCCTCGCGTACGTCTCGCACAGGCGCCGGATCTCGTCGTTCGCCTTGGTCGACGCGTGAAGCCTGGCGCGCAGCGCGGCGTGTGACACGTCGTCGGCGTGTGACACCGCTCCGGCGAGGATATCGCGGCCGGGATCCGACTCTTTACCACCCCGCGGCTGACCGATGTTGCGTTCGGGGTTTGAATACGACGTCTTCGGCGCGGGCCTCGGGCTCATAGCCGGGTTGGCGGGCGTCGAGGATGAACTGGGTGAACGGAGTCTCACCGTTTTCGTCGCCGAGACGACCGTCGCGGACATGAACTGCGGCGAGCTCGGCGATGACGTCGTCCCGACTCGCTTGACGAGCGATTCCCTCGCCCTGTGCGCGTCGGGCGTATCGCTCGGGACCTGGTTCTCAGCCATGGCGCTCGCCATGGCGTCGACGCTCGCCTTGGCCTCCGCGAGCTCGATCCTCAGGCTCGAGCGGTTCATCTGCCCTTCCACGTTGAGCTTGCGAGCCTTGGCGAGGTCGGCTTTGGTCGTCGCGAGGTCGCGCTCGAGCAACCGCCTCGCCGACGCGTTCGCCTCTGATTCCATCGCGCACTCGCGAACCTTACCCGCGGCTTCGAGCATCGAGCTCTTGGCATCCGCGGACTCAGCCTTGGCGTCGACGAGGTCCTTCTCGAGGGACTCCACGCGGGCAATCGCGGATGAGCGCCTGGAGTTCAGCGCGGCGGCGTACCACCGCAGCGTCGCCACTCGCTGGTCCGCGGCTCTGTCCACGAGGCACGAGTCGGCCCCCGCGTCGCCGCCCGCGTTCGGCGAGGTGAGACTCTTGGGCCATTTCATGGATTCGATCTTCGCCTGCGCCGCTCGCGTCGCGTCCTCCGCGTCCCTCGCGCGCTCGTTGGCCTCCGCGCACTCGTCCAGAGCCTTCCGGAGTTGACCTCGAAGGTCGTCGACGGACTCACTCGTCGGTTCCGTCGCGAGTTTGGTACCACCCGGGGTCATCGCGGCGCGAAGCTCGTGCGATTCCTCCTCGGCGAGCCGGATCTGCCGGTTCGCGGTGGACGCGATTGACACGCACCTCGCCTCCGCCTCGACGCGCCTGCCCTCGGCCGACGCGATTTGCTCGCGTAAGTTGGCCTCCAGCGACACCCACACGCGCTTACCTTCCATGAGCAAAGACGCCGCGTTGCGTTCCGCCTGGGCGAGCCCGAGGACATCAGACTTGCGCCGTTCGAGATCGGCACGCGCGGCGGTCAACTCGTCCTCCCGTTCGCGGAGCTCCGCGGTGAGCGCGTCGCCCAGCGCGTTGGACGCGGCGAGGTCTTCTTCCACCGCGGTTCTCGCCTCGCCCGCCTTTCTCGCGCGAATCCTCGCCGCCTTGGCCTTGTTCGCCGCCTCGTTAGCCTTTCCGAGTTTCGTCTTTAGGTCCTCGACGTCTTTCTTAGCCTCCGCCGCGATTCGGTCGATCTCCCCCTTGGCGCGTTTGTTCTCAGCCTTGAGGTCCCTGCACTTGGCCTTGAGCTCGCGAATTTCCACGGTGGTGACGCCGATCATCGGATGATTCGCCGCGGACGTGAGCTCGATGCGGAGCTCAGCCTCGCGCGCGGCCGCGTCGCGACGGATCGTCTCGTACTCGTCCGAGAACTTCCTGGCGCGGATCCGTTCCCGCGCCGCCACCCGCGCGGCTTCCTCGGTGCGCCGCTCGGATTCCGCGATCTTAACCTTGGCGGCTTCGAGCTCCGTCGCGAGCGCGTCGACGCGTTCGGTGAGACGACCGTTTTCAAAAACGGCCGAACCGACCTCCTCGCGTTCGCGATGAAGCGCATCGCGCTCGAGCTCCATCTCCGCAACCTTGGCCTCCATCGCGGCGCGCGCTCGATCGTCGATCGCTTTTACCCACTTTGCGAATGCGCCGGCGAGAGCGCGATTGGCAAGCCTTCGAACCGCCCTGTTGAGGACATCCGCGCGACGCCTCTCCTCCGTCTGCGCCGACTCAGCCTCCGCGCGTCGCGCGTGCACGTTCTCGGCCCATCGCGCGAAGGATCGAGCGACGGCGCCGCGGGTGAGCCTCGCGACGACGGAATTGAGCAGCCGCTGTTTTTCCTCCTCTTCGTTACGCTTGGCCTCGCAGGCGCCGTACCACGTCTCCCACGCGGCGGCGACCCGGCGGTTCGCAAACTTCGCGGCGACCCGGCGAAGCACGCCGCGCAGGCGCTTAGTTTCATCGACGGAATCGGCCCAGGAGGCAAAGGCGGAAGCCGCGGCTCTGTTTTGCATCTTTCGAACGGCTCGCGTCAACGCGTCATGCATCGATCGCTTTTCCTCGATCATCTCAAGCCACGATTCCCACGCGCCGCTCACAGCGCGGTTCGCGAGCTTGGACGCGACGCGATGCATCAGCGCCTTGAGCCTCTTGGCCTCATCGATCGAATCTTGCCACGTGGCAAACGCCGACGCCGTCGCGCGGTTCGCGAATCTCGCCAACGTCCTCGCCAAACTCGCTCGCATTTTGCGCCTTTCGTCGACGGTGGAATGCCATTGGTCGAATGCCCTGGCACTGACGCGGCCCTGGAACCGCGCCAGCACCTTACCAATCCGCCGCTTGAGCTCCTTACGCTCGCGAATGGCGTCGCGCCACGTGTCGAACGAGGCGCCGACGACGCGGCCACGCATCCTGTCCACGATTCGGCCCAAAACTCGGTTCCGTTTCGCGTTTTCTGTTAAATGCACCTTCCAGTGCGTGAACATACGCCGGGTCATGCGCCCGTCGAACCGCCCGGTGAGCTTCTGCACCAACACGCGCAGCCTCGCGCCCTTCTTCGCCTCGGCGCGCCACCCTGTGAAGCACGCGGACTTGCTTCGTGAGGCGAACCGACCGAAGTGCCGTTGCAATAATTTCTCCGCTCGGTTTCCATCCTTCTTGGCGCCAATCACATCGCGCCACCTGGACATCGCGCGAGCCAGCGACGCGTTCGCGAACTTACCCACCGCCCTGCGAAGCGCAGCCTTGAGGCGCTTGGACTCGTCCGTGGACTCTTTCCATCGCGCGAACGCCATCGATTTACCGCGGTTCATCAGTCGACCCGCGACTCTCTGAAGAGCCCTTTGCCTTCGAGACTCCTCTGCGTCTGAAGCCTTCGCCATCGCCTCGCGCGACGACTCCACCTCGACACGCAGCGTCTCGAGCTCGCTCGTCGCGTGCGCGAGCTTCTCGGTGAGGACAAAGTTTGACTCGGAGAGCTCGCGGTTTTTGGAGAGTTCGATCGCCGTCGCCTCTTTCAAATCGCGGAGCCGATCCGTCTCGGCTCCGCTCTCCGCCAACCTGTTCTCGGCGAAATCCCGCTCGCGCTCGGCACCCTCGAGCTTGACCTTCGTGAAGTCCAGGTCGCTCATCGCGAGCTTGAGTTGCGATTCGAGGTCCCGGCATCGCGCGCGGGACGCCTCGTCCGTCGCACGCGCGTCGTCGTCAGCCTTGCGCAGGCGCTCGTTCTCCGACTCGAGTCTGGAAACCTCGGCGATTCTTCTCGACGCGTCGCGTTCCAATTCGTCCACGCGGAGGCTCGCCATCTCGCCCAGCTCCAACGCGGAGGACGTCTGCGCTTTGCTCGCCGCGAGACGGTGCTTGAGCGCCTCGCATTCCTCGGTGAGCGCCTCGGATTTGGCCTGGTACGATGCCGCGTGTTCGAGGTTCTCGGAGTTATCTCGCGTAACCGACTCGAGCGTTCGTCTAGCCTCCTCGGCGTCGGATCGGGCGTCGTCGCGGTCGCGTGACGCCGCTTCGAGTTCAGCCTCGGCGGCGGCGGCGCGGTTACACTCCGTCTGCAGGCCGTACCGAGCTTCTCGCAGCGCAGCCTCGGTGGACGCGAGCGTGCCGCGGGCATCCTCCAGCCGAGCGTTTAAGTCGGCGAGAGCGACGGACCTTCGGCGCTCCTCGGCGTTTGCCTCTTCGATGGATCGCTTCGCGTCGTCGACGTCCCACTCGTGCGTGCGCTGCCGCGTCTCCGCCGCGCGCCGTGCGCCTCGCTCGGCGGTCAGCTCACTTCGCAACGCGTCGAGATCGTGCTCGAGCTCGGCGCGTCTGTCGTCGGAGCGTTTACGCTCCTTCGACTCCGCGTCCAGTCGCTCCCGGAGCGTTCGTAACTCGCGTCTGGACTCTTCCAGAAGCTTATGGTTCTCTCGAGACTCGCGTTCGAAGTCGTCGCGCTCCTTCGCCGCGTTTTCCAGGTTCGCGATCTTGCGATTGGCGCGCTGCAACTTGACCCCTTGCTCCGTGACGGCCAAAGCCGCTTTTCGAATAACGCCTCTGCGAATCGGAACCGCCTCCTCCGGATCGCTCTCCTCGTCGAAGACGTCGGCACCCTCCTCGGCACCCTCGGCACCCCCGTCCACGCGTTTGCCATCGAGGGAGATACGGGGCGCGTCCCCGAACATCTGCCTCACGAGGTCGCGCATCGCCTGCGGGGTGTCCGCGGCCGCCGCCGTTGGCGTGCCCGGCGCGGACGGGTAGGCGTCGTCGCCGCCTCTGATTTTGCGACGGCGACCGAGCGGGACCGGCGACGTCGCCTCGCGAAGCTGCTCATCCACGTGCTGACGAATCGCCGCCATGTTCTTGCGGGCGCTTTGCATCTCAGCCTTGATCGCAGCCGCGGTTCCTACGGCGGATGAGACTGAGACTCGCGTCGGCGTCGCGCCGAACATCTCTGGCGAAACCGGATCCGCGTTGAGGTCCTCGTCTACGACCCGCACCGGCGTGGATGGAGGCGTCGATCGTTCGACGAGCGAGGCGGCTCGATACAGTGCCTCGGGAGACGTCGCGAGAACATCGCGCGCGCGTTTCATCGCCGAATCGATCGCCGCCGGGACGCCCCCGGGGGATGGTGAGACATTTGCATTTGCGCGAAGGTCAAAGTCTGACTCCATCCTGCGGTTCACGCGGTGCCCGCCCATAGCCTCGGGGGTCGTCCGTCCGTGCTCGTTATCGAAGGAGAACTCGTCGCCGATGCGCGTGTCCGTGCTCGCGGGCCGGCCGGCGGGCGAGCGCGACTCGTATTCTGCGTGCTTTGCGAGTAGGTCTCGCTCAAACGCCTTGAGTTCTTCGGTGGCTTTCGCCCTGGCGGAGTTGATCGTCGTCCCGAGCGCGGCTCCTTGGTGGGCGGTGAGCGGGTTACCGGCGAGTATGGCGGCGTAGATGTCCTTTCCGGCGGCGTCCGGGCAGACGTCGCTCGCGTCCTGGCCGAGCGCGTTGACCATGTCCGGGTTGGCGCCCTGCGCGAGGAGCCACGCCGCGGTGGGCCACTGGCGATTGCGGCACGCCTCGTGAAGCGGGGTGTCGCCGTGCGAGTCTGTGGAGTCCACGTTGATGCCCTCGCCGATGCCGTGCTCGAGGACGATGCGGAGGCTGCTCAGGTTACCGCGCGCGGCGGCGGCGAACAGCGCCGACGTCCTTGACGGCGTCCTCGGCGGGTTCGCCATCGCGGTCCGCTTCCGGAACCAAACAACTAACAAATTCCCGGATCAATTCAACTCGATTCGACACCGAGCCGCCGTCGCCCGGGCTCGGGTTCGTTCGCCCCTAAGGCCCTACCGCGTCTATGGACGACTCGCGAAAGGTTTCCGGGTACTCCGGCGCGTCGCCGATACGCGGATACGCGCCCAGACTGTGGCACTCGCCTCGCATTCGCCCAATTAACGATGTAATCTCGGCATTGGCGCGCAGCACATGTCAGCAGCGCCCGATGCCAAAGTGTTCCCAAGTGTTATTTTATTAGTGCTACAAGTCTCGTCTCTGTCGCGCTTCTACGGATCTATCGTCGTTAAAAGAATCGTCGTTACGACGCCGCTACTTGAGCCGCACGGGCGCGAGCTCACGATCCATACCCCGGGTCGCGACCCCCCGCCCGTCCACGCTCCGCCTACCCCCCCACGGCAACTCGCCACCCTCGGATTCACCTTTTCCATTCATCAAATCACCTTTTCCACCCTCGGCGTCGACCCCGACGACACCCTTCTCCATCGCCGCCTTCGCCCGTCGCCGCCTCGCCTCGGCTTTGTAGTACTCGCACGCGATCGCCCCGAAGAACAACGCCGTCGCGCCGAGGTACTTCTCCGTCAACGGCTTATCGCTCCTGAACAACGCGAACGATAACATCACCGTCACCGCTTTTCTCGCGGTGGTCACCGCCACCGCGGCGACCGCGCCGAAGTGCTTCATCAGCAGCGTGTACAGCCACGCCCCCGCGTAGAACACGACGCTCCGCACGAACAGCAGCGCGAAGGCCCCGGGGAACCGCGTGAAGTACGCGAACGCTTCGAAGATCTCTCCGGAGACGACTAGAAACGTAAAAACCAAAACCGCGCCGATCCCGTTGACGTACAGCATGTTCTCGTCCACCCCCGCGCCGTGGTCTCGCATGCACGCGTCCGCTATGTTGCTCTGCGCGGCTGTTAACCCCAGGCACACGAACGACAGTATGAATCCCATCGCGTAGTTGGTCTCGTGGTTCGACTCCGCTTCTCCCATTCCGAACATGACCGCCGATGTGGTTAGAAATCCGGCAGCTGCGTAGTCGTAGCTCGAGTAGCTCCGGCCGAGCCAAGTGACGCTGACGACCATGACCGGCACCAGCTTGATCGACTTGAGCACCGTCCCGGTCACGTAGTTGACGTACTTGTACGCCAGTTTACCTAAACTCGCGTACAGCGCCAGGCACGTCGCGCCGATGGCGTAGAGGCGAAAGGGCGCGGCGCGAGGCTCGAGCCTCCACCACTCCACGTCGCTCCACCTCGGCGGGTGGTGGGTGGTCACATGACCGGCCGCCCGGCCTGGGGATACCGCGTCTGCGCCCAGCGATGCACGCTCCCCCGCGGCGCGAAGGCGGATGGTGACGTGGCTCACGACGCCAAAGACCGCGAGCTCGAAGAAGGCCATTGTGAAGAAAAAGTCGTAGTGCGGGAGGGACTTGATGATGAACTCCTCCAGGTAAGAAGCCAGCGCGATGGTCAACACGGTTCCCGCGGCGAGCCATACGAACGCCTGATCCGCGGCGAGCCTCCTGCCGAAGAGGACGACATCCGGCTGCGCGATCACCCCCATCCTCGCCTCCTGCGCCCACGGAAGTGGTCACGGACGCGACTTCAAGATTTCATCAGCAGTGTGAGCCGCGAGCCGCTCACAGGACTGACAGATCGATCAGCTCTTGAGGGTTAGGTCTGAACGGGAGTGACGAGTGACGTGTCCGGGTACCGCGCGCGGGCACAGCCACACGCGCATCGCCGCCTTCGCCGCCGTCGCGTCCGCTAAGAGCCGCGCGCCTTAACCGACCGCGCGCACTCGCCCGTCGCATCCCACGCCACACGCGCGCCGAGCGACGCAGGCGTCGCCGACGACAGGGCACCTTTTTGCCCATCCTCGACGCTTGAAGTGGATAAAATGCTGGGACTGATGAGCCTCAGGCCCGCGGTCGTCAGCGAGGCGTTCACCCGCGCGCGGTTCGCGCGCACCGCGTCCACCGCGGTCGCCCGTGCCGCCCGCGCGTCCGCGCCGTGCACCGCCGCGGTCCGCCCCGCGCCCTTCGCATCCGCGCGGGTTCACAAGTTCACACCGGGAGTCAGCCGCAATCGTTTCGTGCGGTGTCGCGCGATCGCCACGTCCGTCGCCTCCTCCTCCGAGGTCTCCCCGGGCGCCAACCACGCGGATCTCCCGAAGAACTTCGAGCAAGGCGACGTCGAGGAACGCCTGTACAAGATGTGGGAAGACAACGGGTACTTCAAGCCGTCCGACGTCGCCACCGGCGAACCCTTCACCATCGCCATGCCCCCGCCCAACGTCACCGGCGCGCTGCACATGGGACACGCCATGTTCGTCACCTTGCAGGACATCATGGCGCGCAACGCGCGCATGCGCGGGCGGCCCACGCTGTGGCTACCCGGCACGGACCACGCGGGGATCGCCACGCAGCTCGTCGTGGAGCGGTCCCTCGAAGCGGAGGGATTGACCCGCGAGGGCGTCGGCCGCGACGAATTCGAGCGCCGGACGTGGGAATGGAAAAAGGAGTACGGCGGTCGCATCGGTAACCAGATCCGACGCCTCGGCGCGTCGTGCGACTGGAGTAGGGAGCGATTCACCCTGGACGAGGGTTTGAGCGAGTCCGTGCTCGAGGCGTTCGTGACCCTTCACGAGAAGGGGCTCATCTATAAAGGAACGTACATGGTCAACTGGGCGCCAAAGCTGCAAACCGCGGTGTCGGACCTGGAGGTTGAATACGCCGACGAACCCGGGACGCTGTACTACTTCAAGTACCCGGTCGAGGGCGGCGAGGGCGACGATTCATATCTCCCTGTGGCCACTACCCGCCCGGAGACTATCCTGGGCGACACCGCCGTCGCGGTGAACCCGGAGGATGATCGGTTTAAAAAGTTCATCGGGAAGAAGTGCGTGGTGCCCTTCTCAGGCGGCCGGACCGTCCCGATCATCGGGGACGATTACGTGGACATCGAGTTTGGCACCGGCGCGCTCAAGATCACCCCAGGGCACGACCCGAACGATTACGAGATTGGCCAGCGCGTCGGGCTCCCGACGATTAACATCATGAACAAGGACGGATCCATGAACGGCAACGCGGGGGAGTACGAAGGCTTGGACAGGGCCGAGTGCCGCACCAAGCTCTGGGCGGACATGGAGTCCACGGGCATCGCGATCAAGTCCGAGCCGTATCAAACACGCGTGCCACGGTCGCAGCGAGGCGGCGAGGTCATCGAGCCGCTCGTCTCGGAGCAATGGTTCGTGAAGATGGAGACGATGGCGGAGCCCGCGCTCGCGGCGGTGGAGTCCGGCGAGCTCACGATCGTCCCCGCGCGGTTCGAGAAAATCTATAAATCGTGGCTGACTGACATTCGGGACTGGTGCATCTCGCGACAGCTGTGGTGGGGGCACAGGATCCCGGTCTGGTACGTCCACGAGAGCCAGGACGCTCTGGACGCTTCCAGAACCGGCACCGGAAAGGGTTCTTCGCCGATCTACGTCGTCGCCAGAAACGAAGCGGAGGCGACCGAACAGGCCAAGTCAGCGCACGGCGAACACGTGGTACTGTACCAGGAGGAGGATGTCTTGGACACCTGGTTCTCCTCCGGGCTCTGGCCGTTCTCCACGCTCGGGTGGCCGGACGAAGAGGCGGAGGACATGGCCAAATTCTTTCCCACGCAAGTGATGGAAACGGGGCACGACATCCTCTTCTTCTGGGTGGCGCGCATGGTCATGATGTCGTACGGCATGACGGGCAAGCTCCCGTTCCACACCGTGTTCCTCCACGGCTTGGTGCGGGACGAGAAAGGACGCAAGATGTCCAAATCCTTGGGCAACGTGGTGGATCCGCTTAACGTCATCGACGAACAAGGCTGCGACGCCCTGCGTTTCACCCTCGCCACCGGCACCGCCGCGGGGCAGGACTTGAACCTCAACATGGACAGGCTCGCGTCCAACCGTAACTTTACGAACAAGATCTGGAACTCCGGTAAATTCGTCCTGTACTCCCTGGAAGGTATGTCGGATGAGGAACGCGTGGAGCTCGTGGCGGCGGCGGAGGCTGTGCCCGGCTCACTCGACTCGCTTCCCCTCGCGGAACGATGGATCGTCTCGCGGCTGCACTCCGTCATCGACCACGTCACGTCCGCGCACGACAGGTACGACTTCGGCGAGGCTGGCAGGGCGGCGTACTCGTTCTTCTACGACGATTTCGCCGATTGGTTCATCGAGGGCGCCAAGTCCCGTTTATACGGCGGCGATCCAGCCGCGGCGAAGCTCACGAAGGCTGTCTCGCTCTACGTCCTTGACAGCACCCTCAAGGTGCTGCACCCGTTCGTGCCGTACGTCACCGAGGAGGTGTGGACGTCGCTGCCGCACCGCGGGGATTCCATCATGAACCAAACGTGGCCCGCGTGCGACGGCAAGAGGGACGCGGGCGCCGTCGCCGCGTTTGAGAGCGTCCAGGTGAGCTTCTTTCAATCTTTGCATGTGCGATTCGACTGACGGAGTGTTTTTGTTTGCAGGGTATCGTGCGTTCCATTCGAAACGCTCGCGCGGAGTACGCGGTGGAGCCCGCGCGACGTGTCCCGGCGTTCATCGTCATCTCCGACGAGGCGCTGATGGGGGAGGTGGCGGCGGAGTTGGCCATGGTGAGCGGTTTGGCCCGTCTGGATGCCGATTCGTCTGAGGTTTTGGCGAAGGCTCCGGAAGCTGCAGTGGAAACCCCGGGTGATTTTGTTCAGACGGTGGTGAGCGACGGCGTGGAGGTGTACCTGCCCTTGAGCGGCATCGTGGACCCGGCGAAGGAGCTCGCGCGGCTGGGGAAACAGGCGGGTAAGCTGGAGAAGGAGGCTCAGGGGCTGGCGGGTCGGTTGAAGTCTCCCAAGTTTGTCGAAAAGGCACCACCCGCGGTGGTCGAGAAGAGCAAGAAGGAACTCGCCGAGCTGGAGGAGCAGCTCGCGTCCGTCAAGCAGCGCATGTCGCAGATGGAGGCGCTCGCCGCCAAGTGAGTGAGTGAGTTATCGATCGATTGATTTTAAACCGTTCGGCGACCTAAACGTCGCCGAATGTAGTCTCCTCTTAAATATTTCTTACTTCGTCGAGATCTCACGTGTCTTACTTTCGTCGTCTCTGTTCCTATCTGTACATCGAATGGGTGTTGGTACACGCGCGCGGTGACACGTGGCTTTGCGTCTGCCACCGCGCGGCTTCAATGAATTCGTAAATAATGTCACCAGCGTCGGCATCAGTTCGCCGCGGCGATGGCCACGCGGTCGGCGGTCTCGATCGTCTCCTCCTCGGGCGAATCCGTCACCGTCTCCATCGTGTCGAACAGTTCCTGCGCTTCGAGCAAAAGAAGCGACGAAAACGACCCCCGCTGCGTCCGACCCGCGCTCATCTCGCAGCACTCATCCTCCTCCTCGTGCGGCGGGTGGACCACGACGACCTTCGCCATTGTGCGCGCCAGCTCGCCGTCGATCGGCCCGGGCGCTCGCGTCGAATCCCCGCCTCCGATGGGCACTTTCCGACTCGAAGTCGCGACTCCCGCGGGCTTTTCGGATCCCCCGACGCCGAGAACCGTGCCGGGGTTCCACGAGTACGCCATGTCGACGCTCTCCGTGGCCTTATGCGTCACCACGACGCCCGCTCCTTCGGGCCGCCCGGCGTCGATCGAGAACCGAAACCCGCCGTTCTTGACCCGAGTCGGGGACACGCAATCGTCGCTCTTGAGATACGAGCTCCACTCTGACTTTTGCGGAGTCCCCGGGGGGTTTTGCTCGACGTCCGCGTGCCCGCCCAGGGTTTTATCTTCGCTCGCGGACGCCATCGCGAGCATGTTGAGACCTACGCTGCTCCCGTGCTGCCGGCCGTAGCTCCGCGCCTCCTCGTCGTCGTCTACTCCCGCGGCGAGTCGGCGCAGCGGCGCCGGCACGGCGCCCGAGTTCATCTGATGATTCGACGATCCGAGGTTCAGGTTCACCGCCGGGGATCCGACGTATGCGCCGTGCGCTTCGAGGGTTTGCTCGTTCTCGGTGACGCACACGTTCCCCGCGGCGTCGTAGGTGATGTGCGCGCTGAATCCATCCTGTTCACGGGGGACGCGCAGAGTCAGATGGCGGTGTTGGTTGAGATGTTTGGATATTTTGACCAGTCTTGTGAAAGAACCTTCTTTCCATTCCACGTGGTGGATTTTGGTCGGGAGTGGGGGTCGAACACGGCTCGGGTTTCGGGCATGGGGCGTACCGTTTCGTCGTTCGCGGTGGTGGGGCGCAGCGCGAGTTCCTCGAATGCGGCGCTGAGCGCCGAACGGCGCATACCCGAGTCGCTCTTGTGCGGCGTCGGTGAGCTCATGGTCGCGACCCCCACTCTAAATGATCACTCACGCGTGGAAAAGAATAAATGGTTCGGGTGCCTGCGGTCAATGGGTAGCATGGGGGCGGTGAGGGGGATGCGACGGTCAGTCTCGTGGGGTGAATGGACGAACGATACGCGTGACATGTACGTAGGTCGAATTAATCCGGGTTTGGGTTCGAGACGCTCGAGTTCACGGCGAACGCGCGCGTTCCCGGCGCCCGGGTCGCTCTCAATCTTCTCTCACCTGATGACTTTCGCCACGGCCGAGTTGATGCGGGGCCGGAAAGCGCGTCCCTGTTCCCTTCGCGTCTCTCCCCGAACGCCGAACGCGACGGATTCGGCCGGAAACCTCTCGAAAGGTCCCGATTCAGTGTCCCGCTGACTGCACACCCGTCGCGTAAGCGCCGTGCCGCGTGCTGTTGTGTCACCCGCTTCGTCGGGAAGAGGTTGGTTGAAAAGCGGTGGAAAGGTCGCTCGAGCCACAAAATTGGTGGCTCTTTCGTGGTTCGGATTTTACGCTATTTGCCTTTTAGAAGGTCGTAATTTTTCCCGACCCCGACTCTCGGTTTCAGACTAAATGGATGTCGTGTCGAGAGGGAGCCCCCTGTGAGATTCCGTTTGGCAATTTCGCGGTCCCCAGGGTTGTCAGTCGATTCCGAGAAAAAGAGATAACGCTACCGTTAATTAAGAGCCACGCACGAATCATGGTGCATTTACCCTGGCCTTTTGGTAATTGCGAAAGGACATTATCACGTCAGTCGCCTCTGAAAAGTAACTCGTCGTTCTCAACGTCTCAACGCCCCCGCCCTTTGTTCCGCAGCTGCGGCGCCACGGTCACGTCACTCGTCAACTCCGCCATCAGCGCATCACCCCGCCCGCGCGCCGCCACGTGACGCACCAGCGTCAGCGCGTCCACCCAACGTTCCCGCCCCGCCGCGTCGTCGCACACGAAGTAAGCGCCCGTCCCATCCGTCATGCCCACGTGGAAACCGAACCCGGCGGGAAGCGAACACTCCGCGCACGGCTGCACCGAACACATGTCGGAGGTCTTGACGTGCACGCCCCACGGCCCATCGCGAGTGGTGGACGCGTCCGCCGCGGTCGCGCGGCGCCTTCGATGCGCGCGCCGTTCAGACCTTCGAATCGCGTCTTCGTCATCTTCGTCATCCACGTCCACGGATTGATTTAAATTTGATTGTTCGTCGCGCCGATCGTCAACGTCCCAGGGCAAACCGACGGACGCCCACGTCCCGACGGCACCAAACGCCACGTCCACCCCACCGCCCGCCACCACACCCTCCGGCCACGATTCACCCGTCCAGAACGCCTCGTGGTCCAGCACGAACCACCGCCGGCGCCAGCATCCCGCCGTCGCCACGCCCAAACCAGGCGGCGCGACTAGCAGCGAACCCGCCGCGAGCGCGGGCAACGGGAGGGTATGACGTACCAGCCGAAGCGACGACGCGTACACCGGCCTGGCGCCGGAGGCTTGCGCACAACATATGTACATGGCCGCGGCGGTCTGGAGCTCGTCCGCGCTCGTCGGCGCAGCCTCCGAGCCCAGCGCTGACTTTGACGAAGAGTCGATTCCATTCGTCGTCGCATCTGGACCTCCTTTGTCGGTGGAGCCCCCGCCGCCGCCGCCGCCGCCGCCGCCGCCCTGTCCTCGTCCCGCGCGCTCGGACAGTGCGTACATGATCGTGCCGAGGTTGTACACCGCGCGGTGGAACCCCGGGTCGCGTCGAATGGCTTCCCGGAACCGTCCCACCGCCGCGAGGAGTCGTGCCGTTCGTTTCTCGGGATCTCGTTCGAGCGATGACATCTGTTGGAGCGCGAGTCCCCAGTTGTTGAGCGCCTGGGTGCTCTGCGTGCGCGCGACGTCGCACTCCACCGCGGCGCGGTACTTCTCGCACGCCTGTCCCCACATCGCGCGGGCTTCCACCTTGTCTCCGGCGTCGCCCTTGAGCCGCGCGCGGTCGCCCAGCGCGATGCCCCAGTTGTACAGCGTGGAGATGGAGTCGCCTCTCAGATCTCGCGCCTTGGCGTACTTGGCGCACGCGTCGATTAGGATCGCATCGCGGCGGTTCGGGTCAATCCCCGTCTGCTCCGCGCGCTCCGCCTGCTCCTGAAGCACGAGCGCCCACGAGTAGTGCGCGTCGAAGTCGGTGGGATCCGCGGACGCGGCGTCCGCGTGCCGCTCGGCGCGAAGGTCGAGGAGCTTGTCATGCCCCGAACGGCCCCCGCCGGTGGAGGCGTCGGTGCCCAGCCGGGTCTTGATCTCGACGCCGCCGAAGTACGAAGACGACGCGCTCGCATCGCCGGATGCCCTGGAGTCCGCCGCCATCGCGACTCCCCTTTGTGTATCACCACGCGCGCCTAGTGCTAATGGTTCGGACGAATTTTGGATTTGGCTTTTCAAACCGCTAACAGAACCGAGCTGACATCGTTGGTTTTCAACGCTAGCACTCAACCTCATATGACTACTGGATGATCGGCCCGTCGCTGTCCCACATCCCGCCCGGCGCGTCACCGGGCGTCAGGTACACCCTATCCCCGCCCACGTTCAACACCGTCCGCCCGCGTCCGATGACGTCCAGCCCAACCGTCATGAACGGACTCGCGCTCGCGCCCAAGCTCGCGAAGGCGGGTAAATCTCCGATGCAGCACTCACCCTTGTACTCGCTCCGCAGACCACCCTCGTCACCACCCATGCCGACGACCTCCAGGTCGAACGGCGCCGTGGCCATCGCCATCGGCCGTCCGTCCACGCCCACCGCGGTCATCGCGCTGTTCGTCACGGATGGATGATCCGCCGCGACGCCCCCAGATGCGGATGCCATCCAGTTCACAACGGAGAAGAATGATCCCATGTCCAGTACACCCGGAAACGCGTCCGACGCGTTCAGCCGGCACGCCACCGTCTTCAACCCCGTGGGATGCATAGCCAGCGGGACCTCCACGAGCGACTCCACGTCCAGGGCGCCGGATACGATGGACCCGCGCGGGTGGAAACGCATCGTCTTGTTCGCAAAGTCGAGATCAGCTTCAAACTTTGACAAAAAATCGAGTCCGAGCATGCCGCCCACGACTGACGGCAGACCGGACGCGGCGAGGTCGGTGACCACCGCGTCCAACGAACCGAGCTCCAGGGCACCGACACTCGCGCCGGAGATTGTCACTTTCTGTCGCAAAGTCTCGCCGCCCGCGCCGAGGCCCCGGATAGCCGCACCGTCAACCGCCGAATCGCCCAGCATCTCCCTGTAAATAAAACACGCCGTCAGTCTAGTTGCCCATATATGCACCCCATACATGTACGCAAATAAAAATAAACTCACCTCAACTGCGGAGTGATGAGCGCGGAGGTGGCGCCGCTGTCGATGAGAAAGTCGACGAAACCCGCCTCTCCGACGTCCAGCGTGACGACCACGTACCCCGCTCGCGGATTACCGGGCATTCCGACGAGCTGTCTCAGCGGTAAAGTCACGGTCCCCTCGAGCTGTTCGCCCCACGCCTTCGCCAGCGCCCGGGCGAGTTCTTCCTTCTCGAACAGGTCCTTGGTTCCCACGCCCATCGCCGCGAGCTTGACCTTGATGGCCTTGGCGCGCATGGCGTTGGCGCGTTTCATGAGGTTCGTCGGGGATCGAGGGTCGTCTGTGGGTCCCTGAGCCGGCGGCGCGTCGTCGTCCGCCGCCGCCGACGTGCGACGACGAAGGGTGCCGAAGCGGGGATGATGGCGACGGAGGGAGGAGGACGGGGGACGCGTGCGACGCGTCGCGGCGCCGAGACGGACCACGGGACGGTCCATCGCCGCCGTCGCCGTCGAAAGCATGATCATCGCGGGAGGGATCGGCACGGATCGACGCGTGCGTCGCGCCAGTGAGGTGTGAAGAAGCGTCGGGAAGGGTAGCGCGTGTGTACAGTCAGACAGTTAATTTCTCGGACACCACGTGGGAAAACTACTTGTATGACTCAGCCCAGGGTTACACCCGCACAGTACGAGTCGGGCCCCACGGGCCGAACCATGACGCGAATCGCCGCACTCGGGGGCGTCTCCGCGCGCCCCGCGACGGTTAATCGCCGCGGCGCGTTCGATCGCGCGCGTGCACCCGGGGCGACGGGGCTGGGCCGTCCATCTTGGTTGGCGCGCGAAAACCTGAAACGGGCCCCCAATCGTGGTAACACTCGACGCGTCGTCGTTCGCGGTCCCCTCGCGCCGAAGTCCACCGCCGTGGACCAGCTCTCGGGCACGCCGGCGCCGCCCCCTGTGACGGATAGACCCCCAGGTCCGCAACGCGTCAAGCTCCGCCGCCTGAGCAAGACCGCGGACCTCCCGAACGGCATGACCGTCCACTACATCTCCCCGCCGGACGTCCAGTTCCTCTACGGAGAGATATTCGAAGAGCACTGCTACGTCCGCAACGGAATAACACTTCACACCGACGACGTCGTCATCGACGTCGGGGGCAACATCGGCCTCTTCGCCATGTACGCCGCCAAGAAGTGCGTCTGCGGCAAGGTGTTCACGCTCGAACCCATCCCGTCAACGTACAGAGCAATGGTCCGAAACCTGTGCGAGAATCTATCGCCCGAATCCAACGGCTCGTGCGAACCCGAGGCTGTCGTCGCGCGCACCCCCGCGTCCGTCGCCATCGGCAACCGCGGGAACAACTCCATGGACGACGCCGACTTCGGCGACGTCTTTGGGCGCCAGTTACCTTCCAGAGACTATCCGGATGCGAACGCGTGGTGGGACCCGGATGCGTCCGGGATCGATAAAGACGGCGGCGAGTGCGTGTTCCTGGAGAACGACATCGACGGTTTCCAATCCGACGGCGGGATGTCGTCGTGCGGGAACCAGGCTGGCGCGGTGTGGGCGTACAACTGCGGCGTAGGAGACGGGAGACAGCACGCGGGGCGATTCACGTTTTACCCTCGAGCCGCGGGTTGGTCCACGATGGTTCCGGACGATCTGGAAACTTCGGCTAACGTCAGGAAGTTCGTCGAGAGCGCGCTGGGTAACGCCAACGCACGGACGTGGACGAAGTCGAGGGGTAAGAGGCGCGTGACGGAGGATGACGCGGTCGCGGGGTCGAAACTCGCGCGGGGCAACCCGCTCGCCGCGTTTGGCGGCTGGCTCCTCTCTCTCACCGAGACGCGACACGAATCCGACGAGTCATCAGAGGGCGGTCTGTTGAACTTAATCCTCGCGCCCGTCAGATACGCCGCGCGGGCGCTGTTTCAGTTCATCCTCGGCGCGGTTCTCAAGTTTATGCTGGGAAACAAGTACGAATTCGAGTGTCCGCTGGTCACCGTGTCCGACGTCGTGGACTCACACGAGCTGGACAGGATCGACCTGTTGAAAGTGGACGTGGAGCGCGCGGAGCTCGCGGTGCTGAGAGGGGTACGAAGCGAACACTGGGGCAAGGTGCGGCAGGTGGCGATGGAAGTGCACGACAGCGCGGGGGGCACGAAGGAGCTGGAGGAGTGCAGACGGCTGCTGGTGGACGTGGGGAAGTTCGAGGAGGGACGGATCGTAGCGGAGCAGCCGGACGACCTGGAGGGTAGCACGCTGTGGAACCTGTACGCGAGCAGGGCGTGATGAGACGCGCGCGTTGTTGTTGTTGTTTATTCGGTGATTTGGCGGCGGCCAGTGCGGTGTGTATCGTATCGCGCTGGCCGAGCCTTCGGGTTAATTTATTGATTCGACTCACGGACTCGTCTCATTCGTATTACATCGTCTATTATCGACGAGGCGGCCTCGCTGTGCGTTTAATACTCTACATACAGCTCCGCGGGCGGTCTCGCTTTTCCGTGGAAACTCACCGGGTAATATATAATAGCGTCGGCGTTGGCGTCGACGCGTATCAACCGTCAGTCATCGTCGCATGACTTAAATATGATTAGGCGGCGGATGCGAGCGCGGCTTCAGCCTTGGGCATCTCGTACTTGGGCACGGAGACGCCGTACTTGGCGCCGAAGTTCTCCACGACGTAGTCCACGTCCTTATCACCGCGGCCGGACAGGTTGACGAGGATGGTGTCCGTCTTGGGCAAGGTCTTCGCGAGCTTGACTGCGTACGCCACGGCGTGCGCAGATTCCAGCGCCGGTATGATGCCCTGGTCCCTGGCGAGCGACATGAAGGCGTCGACGCACTCCGTGTCCGTGACGGTCTCGTACTTGACCCGCCCGATGTCCTTGAGGTAGCAGTGCTGGGGCCCGACGCCGGGGTAGTCCAGCCCGGACGCGCACGTGTTCACGGGCGCGGGCTCGCCCGCTTCGTCTTGGAGCAAAAGGCACTTGAACCCGTGGATGGTACCCGGCGTGCCGAGCGTCATGGTGGCGGCGTGCTTGCCGGTGACCTTGAGGTCGGTCCCGGAGGGCTCCACGCCGACCAGTTTGACCTTCTCATCTCCGAGGAAGGCGGTGAAGAGCCCGATGGCGTTGCATCCGCCGCCGACGCACGCGACGAGCGTGTCGGGAAGCTTCCCGCCGGTGAGCTCCTTGAATTGCGCCTTGGCTTCGCGGCCCACGACGGACTGGAAATCGCGGACCATCATCGGGAACGGGTGGGGACCGACGACGGATCCGATGGCGTAGAACTGCGTCACCGGGTCCTCCATGTAGGCGCCGAACGCGGAGTCCACGGCCTCTTTGAGGGTCTTGAGGCCGTGCGTGGCGGGAATTACGTTGGCACCTAAGATCTTCATGCGGACGACGTTGGGGCGCTCCTTGGCCATGTCGACCTCGCCCATGTAGATGTCGCACTCGAGGCCGACGAGCGCCGCGGCGGTCGCGAGCGCGACGCCGTGCTGACCCGCGCCCGTTTCGGCGATGAGCTTCTTCTTGCCCATCTTTTTTGCGAGCAGCGCTTCGCCGAGGCAGTGGTTAATCTTGTGCGCGCCGGTGTGGTTGAGATCCTCGCGCTTTAGGTAGATCTGCGCGCCGCCCACCTTCTCGCTGAGTCGCTCGCAGTGGAGGATAGGGGAGGGGCGGCCGGTGAAGTGCTTCTCGAGGAGCCTGAGCTCGGCCCAGAAGCTCGGGTCCTCCTTGAGCTCGAGGTACTTTGCCTTGATTTCGTCGATGATCGGGACGAGCGGCGGGGGGAGGAAGGCGCCTCCGTATTCGCCGAAGAAGCCCTCGGTGGTGGGCATGACGGTGGGGTCGAGGCGCTCGTCCTTGGGTTTGGGGAAGGCGGCGCCCTTCTCCTTGGCTCCGCCGAAGACGGGGGGGAATCCCATGTCGCTTGGTGGCTGTCGGATCGGGGGACGAAGAGTTAGTTGACAATTGATTTGGATTTCTTGCAACGAAAAGCCCGATTTGTGATCCGCGTCGCTCGGAACGCGGCGCGTGGGGAGAATACAGGCGCGATGTAGGGCGCGGGAAGGCATGGGTGGGTGCGGGGTGGACTCACGTTGGTGGGTTTGTGGTTTTGGGGTGGGTAGGCGCACGAGGGTGCGCGCTGAGAGTGGCGATCGTGCGAGACGCGTTCCGGCCAAAAAGCGTTCATTTCGAAGATATTTTGGCCAGCTGCGTCAGCAAAATCCTGTGGGATCACATATCAAAAGGATGACTGTGAAACGGTACGCATGTGA
>MDSY01057226.1_pt1 | contig 26008 bp, 21 predicted proteins | sample 811131 | NCBI WGS metagenome assembly MDSY01 (sample SAMN05326643, study PRJNA326480) | marine metagenome | isolation source: seawater | place: Atlantic Ocean: South West | collected 2010
AAAGAATTGGAAAAAAAAAATTTTATAAAAATAAAAAGAATTTCAGGTTGTAGTATTGGAGCCCTTTTAGGTTTCTTATTCATTTTAGATAGATTAGATATTGGTTTATACATTAGTAATGAATCTTTTATTTATTTTAGAAAGTATCAAAATTTTAAAAAAATTAGAAAAAAAATCATCTTGTTGTTTCATAAACATTTTCAAGATTTTGATTTTTCAAAATTAAATGGTAAATTTTATTTAACTTATTTTGATACGATAAACAGTAAGCAATGTATTGTAAAAAAATATAACTCTTTGAAAGATGTTACAGATAATTTATTTAAATCAATGCATGTTCCATTTTTGGTTGACGGAAATACAAAATATAAAAATGGAGCTATCGATGGTGCTTTTCCATATATTTTTAAAAAAAGATTTACAGAGAGAAAATTACTATTTATAAATTTACAAGCATTAAATAAATTAAGTAAAATGATTGTAATTAAAAAAGAAGAAAATTTATTTACGAGATTATTTGAAGGAGTACACGAGTGTAACCAATTTTTTAAAACAAACAAAGCAAACTCTTTATTAAGTTATATAGATGATTGGGGGTTAAAGGATATGATGTTATTTCGAATGAGAGAATTAATTTATGTAATTTTATTTTATTTTTTTACACTTGGATTAAATATTGAAAATATAATTCCTGAAAAATGGAAAAAAAATATAATTTTACAACAACATTTGAAAATCTTAAAAGGATTATGGAGGGAATTTATAATTTATATTTCAATTTAAAAAAAGAAACCGACTTTTTTTGTTTTTTTTCTTGATGTTTGTTTGTTGGTTTTTGTTTTTTTTAAAATAGATTTTGTTTTTTTATCATTTTTTTTTGTTTTGTTATTTTTTTCATTTTGTTTTTCTAATGGAACATAGCGTAAAAACCAATTATCATATTCTTTTGTACCCTTTTTACTTTTTAATTCTCTAAATTTTACTGCTTTTAAATGTCTTATATCTTCTAGTGTTTTTTGTTTGCCATAACAGTTTATACTAAATCTTCTTAACAATCCTTTTTGTTCAAGTCTATTTTTTTGTTGAACATCAAATAAATATTGTGCCATACATAAAATTCTATTTTCGTCATAATAATCTCTATTACTGTAAAAAAAAGCAAAATAAAATGTTAGCATTGTGTCAATTGTAGCTACTTTTACAGTTTTATTTTTAATTTTAATAATATTGTAGCTGTGACAAGCATTTGGTTCATATATAAATGCTAGGGTTTCTTCTATTCTATTTATTTTAATTTTTACTTCATAATGAGGTGCTATTAATTCACCAATATTATTATGTTTTTCTATTTTTACTCCATTATAACCCATATCTTCGAGTCGTTCTTTTAAAATAGTTGAAGCTTGTTCAGGATCTTCTGCTAATACATCAAAATCAGGTGTTTTTGTAAAAAGCTTCTTAATTTTATTTGGCATGTAAGATGAGTATAAATAACTAGCATATCCACCAAAAAATACCAATCCTTGGTCTATAAAAGAATCTCTTACAGCAAAATACAATTCTTCTTGTTTTTCAGGGTCTACTTTTTCAAATTGTCTTTGAAATGTTTTTGGATTACATTTTTCACCACGAATAGGATAATTTTTATTCAACAATACAAGTCTTTTTAAAACCTTTTCCCATCTACTTATATCGCCTGCTGGTCTAGATAATTCTAAATATGAATTCATTCTTAAAAAATTAGGTGGACAATACAAAATACTATTTATTTTAATACTTTCTTCTTGTATTCTTTTAAAAAGAGGTTTTTCTAAATAAGTAATATCGGCTACTGGAATAAAGTTGACAAAAACCTTAAAAGTACCATAGTGTACACCTGATTTTGCTTCTACTTCTTGAAATCCTTCTGCAAAATATATATCTGCCAACTGCTTTGTGTCGTTTAATGGATCATCTGAAAAGAAATCATAATCAGGTATTTCTATATCCTTGTCATAAAACTGATCATCAAGTGGAAGTATATTATTAATAGCAGTTCCGCCATAACAAACTAGTTTTTTTTTCTTTAAAAATTCTTCTAAAATAGTAATTATTTTTTTAACATCAGGATCACTTACTGTATCTTTTCCTTTCTTTTTTTCAGCTTTGTCAATTGCATTTCTTAATATATCTATTTCTTTATCAACTAGTGATAAATTTTTATCGTTATAAGAAGCCATTTATATAATAGATACAAAAAAGTATTATATAAATTAAATATTAAACGAATAAAAATCACTTTCAACTTTTCTTGATGTATAAGAATATTCTGGATTTTGTTCTTTTGGTTTTGCAATAGTATTAGGTACAAATCTTAAATGTTCTGGTTTTAAAACAAAAGCGTGCCCTACTTTGTCAAAATACAATGAATAAAATTCCATGTTTGAATCAAAGTTTTGGAAACACATACCAACCCACTGAACACCATAACTAAAATTAAGAGAAGGAGTTACATTTTTATCGTAAACACTAAGATCCGGCATAGAAAAAGTCATATTTTTTTTGTTATATTCAATAACTTCTTGAGAATCAGGTGCATATTTAATATCATATTCTCTAGAAGCACTTAAAAATGCAGAATTGGAAGAAATATTTACATATTCATTTAATTTTGTTTTTTCATACAAAGGATTGGATCTATCAACTGCAATAATAACTTTATCAACTAAATATTTTAATGGTACAGCTCCTAAATTATGTCCTTGATATTCGTAACTATATTCTTTTGGTAAAAGTTTATTTTCAAAAGTGCTATAAATTGCATCTGCCATTTTTTCATAAATCTCTTGTTGATTACTTTGTATTCTAAAATGTAAAATTAATGGATCTTCTGGATTTGGGCATGATCCTCCGCTAAATGCATAATTTTTAACAGTTTCCATTGCATCTTTAAAAGCAATTTGATTGTAAGTTTCTTTTATGTGGTAATCATTTATTGACGATGTTGCAATCATTGGTTCACCATTAATTGAATAAATTTCAAAGTCTAATACTCTTGCTCCTTGTGCAATACATGTCTTTAGTGCACAATCATTTACATAATCATTTTTAAATTGGCCGGAGCAGCAAGAATTATAAGAAGATTTTATATAATAATCTCTTAAAAGGTATTTGTAAGAATCATCATTTATATTAATAGAACTTATTTTTGGTGATGTTTTATAGATTTTTTTTAATGCATCACAATTTGCTTTGTTTAATTGTATTTTGTTTATTACATAAAAAATAAGACCTACTACTAATAAAATAACAATAACTCCTCCTATTATTTTAATAGTCATTGTTTTATTTTCAACTAAATTTTTTGTTAAACTTGTAAATTTACTTTGTATATCCATATTATATTAGATGGTTATAAAATTATTTAAATAATTTTTAGATAATGAAACTAATTATTTTACTAAATTATAAATTTAAAATTTATTTATTATACAATTAATATATATGGCTGGAGGATTATTAAATATAGTTGCATATGGAAATCAAAATATATACTTAAACGGAAGTCCTTCCAAAACTTTTTTTAAAACTACATATAAAAAATATACAAATTTCGGACTACAAAAATTTCGACTAGACTTTAATGGACTTAGAAGTTTAAGAATGACAGAATCATCTAAATTTACTTTTAGAGTAAAACGATACGCTGAATTATTATTAGATACTTATTTGGTTGTTAATTTACCTACTATTTGGAGTCCTATATATCCTCCTCAAGATTGTAATTCTACCTGGGTTCCTTACGAGTTTAAATGGATAGATAATCTTGGTAGTCAAATAATCGAAGAAGTAGAAATTAGTGTTGGTGGACAAATATTAAATAAATACAGTGGATCATATTTACTAGCTATGGTGCAAAGAGACTTTGATGAATCCAAGACAAAATTATACAATAATATGACTGGTAATACTAATGAAATTAATGATCCTGCAAATAGTGGAACACGAGTAAATGTTTATCCTAGTAGTTATTATACTTCTAATCCAGTAGGACCAGAACCTTCAATTAGATCTAGAAAATTATATATTCCAATTAATTTTTGGTTTACTTTAGCATCTAAAATGGCTTTTCCGTTGGTAGCATTACAATACAATGAATTAGAAATCAATATTACTTTAAGACCTGTACAAGATTTATTTGTCATTAGAGATGTTACTGATGTACAAAACAATTATCCTTATGTTCGTCCTAATTTTAACAACAGTTTACAACAAATGAATCGATTTTTACAACCACCTACAGATATTTCTTTAAATTACAGTGATAAACGAACGGATTGGAATGCTGATATTCATTTAATATCGACATATTGTTTTTTGACTGAAGAAGAGTCTAAAGTCTTTGCTAAAAACGAACAACAATACTTGTTTAAATCAATATATGATTGGAAATTTTTCAATGTAACAGGGTCTCAAAGGATTAAATTAGAAAGTACAATGGGAATGGTTTCTTCGTGGATGTGGTATTTTCAAAGAAGTGATGTAAATTTAAGAAATCAATGGAGTAATTACTCTAATTGGCCATACAATTATTTGCCTCAAGATGTTACTTTTGCTCCAACTGATGGAAATTTATACCTAGAATGCAATAACATAACTAAATTAGGAATAGGACCCGGATATAATCCCATAGATGGTACTCACACTGGTGTAACAATCACAGGAGACTATAACATAGAAAATCAAAAATCAATACTTGAATCACTCGCTATTTTATTTGATGGAAAATATCGTGAAAATTTATTTGATGCAGGAGTTTATGATTATATAGAAAAGTATGTTCGAACTTCTGGAAATGCACCGGATGGGTTATATAACTATAGTTTTGCAATTCATACTGACCCTTTTGATTTTCAACCTTCGGGTGCAGTAAATTTAAGTAAATTTAACGATGTTCAATTTGAATTCAAAACTTATGTACCTCCGTTAGATCCTTCAGCACAATTTTATACAATTTGTGATCCATCAAGCGGTGAAATAATTGGTGTAAACAAGCCTACATGGAGAATTTACAACTATAATTACAATCTAGTAATACACGAAGAAAGATATAATGTATTAAGTTTTGCAGGAGGAAATTGTTCATTAATGTATGCTAGATAATGTATGTGTTTGTAAAATTAGAAACACGGGAAATAAATATATTTTCTTTATAATAAAATTGATATAAATTATATAGAAATATCACTCTTATAATTTATAAAATGACACAAACCGAAGAATATCATTTGTACCCTTTGAATAAAGACTGTATATATACTACTGAATACTGGAACAATCAATTGTCCAACGGAAAACCAGTGACTGTACTTTATGTTCAACAATGGAGAAATGGTGAATTTACAATTGAATTGGATGAAAAAGAAAAAGCAATAATATTAACAAATGATAAAATTATTTTAAATGATTGGGGTGCTTGTACAGAAGAAATAAGTAGTGGATGGTTTTATGAAACAAAAATTAAAAATGAAGAAACTTTTGATCAAGATGAAAAAAAAGAAATACATCGGTTAATGTTTTGTGATAATGAAAATGAAGAAGAATATTGCTGTGATGATTTGAATTTTGATAATTTTGAACAATATATAATGGAAGCAAATGATTGGTCTATGGATGATACTATATATGAAATTGTAAATGGCTGTGAGTTGGAAATCATGAGTTAAGAGTAATTTAAAAGTTGTTCTTTTTATCCTTTTTGTTGAAATATATAAAATAAATTTAGTAAAAAGAATTTGAAAAAAATTTAGATAAAAATTGATGAAACTTAATTTTTTATTACCAGTTAATTTATAAAAATGTCTGGAATTATTGAAACAATTATAGTAATTGTAATTGTTATTGGATTATTTGCTTCCATAATAAATTGTAGAAGTTAAAGAATAATTGTTCTTTGTAATAATACTACTTGGTTATTTATTAATACTATTTGTTGATTATTAACTTTGTTTTCATATTTATCGTTTTATAAATATGAAAAGAATATATAATTATTCCTTATGCTGCAGAGGACAATTTAATCCTTTATATGGATCTGCTGTCCATGCTGAGTTAGCAGCATAAACACCACAATCTGTAAACATACCCGTAGATGTTTTACGACAAGGTAAATCTACTTTAAATTTATAATTTTTTGGATAATCTAAAACTTGATATTTTACTTCAGTTTCTTTTTCTACTTTTGGAAAGTTTCCTAATTCATCTGGATTAACTGGTTGTGGAAAAGTAGGAGAAACATTTTTTATTTCTTCATATGTATATACTTTATTGTTGGTTTCACTTTTATCCACTTTGTTTAATTGTTGATATTGCATATTTTGATAATCTTCAACAATACTTTGAAACATACCTTTTTGAAACATGTATTGTTCTTTACAAATATATATAAAAATACCAATTGCGAATAAAACTAAAATAATTTTATCAATCATATATATTTAATTTATAATAAAAATTATCAACAAAAAACAGTATTTAATTGTTGTGATACACGAATAAAAGTTGTACATTTTGCCATATTTTTCATTGATTGTGCATTAATATATGCACATGTACTTCGTAGTCCTCCTAAATAATCTAATACAGTGTTATTTAAATCTCCTTTATATGGAATTTTTAAAACGCGACCTTCAGATGCTCTATATTTTTCCATTTTGCCATAGTGTTTTTCTTGTGCTTTGTCTGAACTCATTCCGTGAAACATTTTGTATTGTTTACCATCTGACTCGGTTCTTATATTACCAGGATTTTGATCATGTCCTGCAAATTGACCACCAACCATGACAAAGTCTGCTCCAGCACCAAATGCTTTTGCCATATCACCAGGGCATGTTATTCCTCCATCGGATATTATGTGTCCTCCAACTCCATGTGCGGCATCAGCACATTCTAGTACAGCAGACAATTGTGGCATTCCAACACCCGTTTTTAATCTCGTTGTACATGCACTACCAGGTCCAATTCCTACTTTCACTACATCGACTTTTCCATTTAAAATTAGCTCTTCTACCATTTCTCTTGTTACAACATTTCCTGCAACAATAATTTTATCGGGAAACTCCTTTCTTACTTTTTTACAAAATTCAACTAAATTATTAATATATCCATTTGCAATATCAATACAAATCCAATCACAATTAACAACAGAAAATATTTCCTTCAAGTTTTCTATTGAACCATCTCCAATTCCAGTTGAAATCATAAACAAATCATTTTGAATATTATTTTGTAATTTTTCAATAAAATTTTTATAATCTGTTATACTGTAAAATTTGTGAAATGCTGTTATGATTTTATGTGTTGATAAAGTTTCATAAACGCTCATTGTTCCTGTTGTGTCCATATTTGCAGCAATAATAGGAATCATTTTGATTTCTTTTGTAGAATATTTAAATTTAAATTTTCTTTGTAAATCTACTTCAGAACGACTGTTAATAGTAGATCTTTTCGGACGAATAAGCACATTATTAAAATCAAGTTTATCTCCTGACTCGATTTTGTTCATAATAAACATATTAGTAGTCTTCTTTTAATATGTTTATTATAATCTTCTTCTTTGTTTTTTTGTTTTGTTATGTTTCACTCGTTTTGTTTTTGTTTTGTTATTTTTTGAAATTAATTTATTTTCATAATTAGATTTACAGTGATTATATAATTTTTTGTTTGTAATAAATTTTCCAATAGTAGGTGTAGTTAATTTTTGTATATTTTGTAATGAATCATAATATACATCCAACTCTTCACGCAAACGATTACCTGCTAGAGATTTATAGGATTCTGGAACTAAATTTTTTGGCAAAATAATAATTTTTTTCATTATTTCTCTCTTCATTTGATTTGAAGATTTATTTTTGAAAAAATCTTTTTTGCATTTATTAGAAGAATTAATCAAGTTGTCTATATTGATATTTTTTATTAAATAATTATAGGTAGTTTCATTTCCCATTAATTCACTAGAATAAATATCATAAACAATAAAATGAAAATTATACAATAAATACAATGATTCATCATAATTACCTTGAAGAATACTAATCATATTTTGTATACTATTTGCTAAATACACATGTTTTTTATTTTTAAAAAAATTTACACTATCAATTGTTTGAACATGATCTTTGATTTGTTTACCTTTTTTAATTTCATAATCATTTACTACAAATTTTATATTTTTTGATGGTTTAAATTCATTATTAATATAATTAATTAAATTGTTTAACATATGTATTCTGTCTTTTTCATCAACACAACGAACCCAAGGTTTATTATAATATTTGTTAGTAGGAAAAAAATGATATTCTATTTTTGGTTTTTTTAATAGTTTAGACAAATAACTACTCATATTGTAAGCTAATTTACCCATTACGCGTGTTGGAGGAGAAAAAACCCCTCCATCAACTATATATATTTTATTTGTCATAAGTACTAATATATACAAATAAAATATTATTATAATTATATTTATTAAATATATACATGGCTGATAAAAATAACGAAAATGATGAAAATAATAAAACGAGTGAAAATGATAAAAATAATAAAAATAATAAAGGAAATAATTTTGGCGGGTTTATTAGTGCGCTAATATCTGTAATTATTCAGATACTTGTTATTGGTTTAATAGGTGCTAATTTAGTATATTTTTCAGGTGTTAGTTCTAGTATGTTTTTTCCAACTGATGTAAATAGTCAACCTTATACAGAATCTAATTCTAAAAATCCTAGTGAAACATTAGGAAGTGGTTGTGGTCCATTTAATTATTCATTACCAGAAAGAGATAAAGAAACAGGTAAAATTAATAGAGATAAATATGGCATGTCTTCTACCATGAATAAAATGTCTACCAATTTTATCGATATTACTAGTCCTCCTGAAAATGGAAAAGGTGGAAGTAAAACATATGAAAGAAGCAGTTATATTCGAAATTTATTTGAATACGGCTTTCCATATAATTTGGGAAAAAATATTGACGAAAACACTGATCTAAGTGAGTTATCCTGGGGAGAATGGTTTGGAACATGGTTTTCAAATAAAGTATCTCATTCTTTTATTTGGTTAAGAATTGTAGAAACATCATTAGTTCAGTTTTTTACAAGCTTTTGTAGTTTTTTTGATGAAAAAAGTAGTTTTAAAACGCTTATTCCTTTTATTAGTGGACCCATAGTTTTAGGAATTTTAATTTTTGCAATGCAATTTTGGATGATTGCTTCATTTATTACATTTTTTCTTTACGAAAACCTAGGGTTTTGGGGATATTTATTAACATTTGTAGGATTAATAATTCCTTGGACATGGTTTTTATTGGTTGGTTTAACCTTTGTTCAGTCAATGTTTATAGCTGGCAAATATACATTTTTGCCTTTGATGTTAAATATGAACATTATTAGAAATATAATGTTTAGTAATAAATCAAATGTATTGTATTTAAAAATAATAGGACTAATATTGGCCATCAGCGCTGCTTTTAGAAATTTAGATGTTTATTTAGCTGGTCCAATGGCTGCTGTTTTGGCAATATTTATACTAATCGATATAAAAAATTTAATTTATCCAAAAGATAATAATTAAGTTATAATATAAAAAAATAAATATATTATAAATTAATGGGAAAAAATAACAAAAAGAAGGGCGGCAAAAGTAAAGGCAAGTCTAATTTTGCTAACATTCACAATACTAATACTGTTCACTCAAATAATAAAAATTATTATGATCCTGAAAAGTATCCATTTGTAAGTGTTTGTACCCCTACTTATAATCGTCGTCCATTTATGTATGGAATGGTTCAATGTTTTAATCATCAAACATACCCAAAAGAAAGAATGGAATGGATTATTATTGATGATGGAACTGATAAAATAGAAGAATTAGTTCAAGGTCATCCAAACATTAAATATTTCAAATACGATAAAAAAATGTCACTTGGGGTAAAAAGAAATTTAATGCATGAAAAAAGTTGTGGCGAAATAATCGTTTATATGGATGATGATGATTATTATCCTCCTGATCGTGTTTCACATGCTGTACAAAAACTACAAGAAAACAAGGAAGCTTTATGTGCTGGATCAAGTGAAATTTACATTTGGTTTAAACATATTCAAAAAATGTATCAATTTGGTCCTTATGGAGAAAATCATGCTACAGCAGGTACTTTTGCATTTAAAAGAAAACTTTTGGAAGATTCAAGATACGAAGAAGACGCTTGTTTAGCTGAAGAAAAAGCTTTTTTAAAAGATTATACTGTTCCTTTTGTACAATTAGATCCATTAAAGACTATTTTAGTATTTTCACACGATCATAATACATTTGATAAAAAAAAATTATTAGATAATCCTCATCCACAAGTAGTAAAAGAATCAAATAAACCTATTAAAATGTTTGTAAAAGAAGAACATTTGGTACAATTTTTTACCAATTTAGATGATAAATTAAAGGATTATGAACCAGGAAAACCAAGAATGAAACCTGATGTATTAGAACAAATGGTAAAAATAGAAGAAAAAAGAAGGAAAATGGCTGAAGAAATGTGTCAAGCTCAAATTGTAATTAATCAACCTGGAAAAGAACCCCAAAAATTAAACAATGAGCAAGTCATTTCACTACTTCAGCAACAACAACAACAAATTCTAACTTTACAGCAAAATGGAGGAAATAGTAATCCAATACAAACTGGAATTACTAAGAATGTAAATGGTAAAGAAATACAAATGTCTTTACCTGAAGTTGCTTCGTTGTTACAACAACAACAACAACAAATTCAAATTTTACAACAAAATGGAGGAAATATTAATTCAATTCAAACTGGAATTACAAAGAATGTAAATGGTAAAGAAATACAAATGACTTTACCTGAAGTTGCTTCGTTGTTACAACAACAACAACAACACATTCAGATGTTACAATCAAACGGAAATACATCAACAGGTGTATTTAAAAATCAAGATGGTAAACAGGTACTAATGACTAGTGAAGAAGTAACTATTTTAATAAAACAACAACAAGAAGAAATTGAAAGATTAAAAAAAACATTATTAGATTTAGAAAACAATGTAAATTACTTGAATAAAGAAATATTAAAAAGAGAAAATCAAATATTTGATAGAGATTCTACAATACTAGATAAAAATAAGGAAATAAAAAGTTTAAATGTAGAAAAAGAAACAACTCAAACGAATGAAATAGAAATTAATATGGATAATGTAGAAAAATCAATAAGTAAAACAACAAAAAATGAAAATATTTTTATAGATATTGCACCTTTATAAATTATTTTTAATAAATATAATTTATAAACTTTCTTGATCAGAGTCTATATCATCATCTATCGTATTATTTTTATATTTTTCTAAATATCTATACATTCTATTTATATCTAGTTTGTTAATTTGATAATTTTCCAACAAAGCAGTAATTTCTTCATCTTTTTTCGTATTTTTCAAATATAAAAAAAGGCAAACAAATCTTTTTGATCCATTCCTAATGTAAAAGATAAATTTTGAGTAAATAAATAATTATTGTACTCTGTACTATATTTAGTCAAGACTTTTGTAAATCTAACTTCTGATGGATTATATTTTGGTTTTTTTTTAAAATTCTCATGATATAGTTTATTATTGTAAAAAGTTTTTACTAATGAGCTCATTTCATTAAATTGCCAAATTTGTTTTTGAAAAGTAATTCTATCTATATAATCAGCGAAACATATATTATCTAATATTTTTATGTAAAAAGGAATAGATTCTTTGTTTGGAAACTTTCCTAAACAATCAATAATATTTTCATGCCATAAAAGACCAACAATAGTGCGATCTGTTTCATTCATTGTAGAATTATGGTTGTTTAATAAAGTATTTTCATTTATTAACTTTTGTGTTATTTTTTTACTATCTTCATTATAAATTTTAGGTTGAAAAATGTGTTGTATAATTTCATTTTTTAATATATGTTTTTGTTTATTATAAATGTTAATAATTGAATTTAATTTTCGTAAATCACCTTGAATATAATTAATTAAATTTTTAATTAATTCATCATCTTTTGTAAGTAATGTTTCCCTAAGCAAAAAATCTATTTCTTTGTTTGTTGGATTTTTAATTTCATAACTATCACATACTTTAATTAATTCTTTAATTTTTTTATCCATATGATAGTTGCCTATGCATATAATAGGATTGAGTGTAATTTCTTCCTTTTTTTGTTTTTTCGTTTTCTTAGGTCTAATTAGTTTTATCAGCGAAGTTATTCCTCCTTTATCACCATTATTCATTCCATCAATTTCATCCATTACAATTGCTATTTTCTTGGTTTTTTTTTGTAATAATGAAAGAACATTTTTATCAGACATGTTATGTTTTGTTATTGTATCAATTATAGATTTATTTCTTATGTCGCCTGCATCATATTTTATTGAATCATAGTTTAATTCTTTTAGAATTTCTTCTATAAATCGTGTTTTTCCTGTACCTGGATTACCATAAATATATATTCCACGCTTTATTAGTAAATCTTTTTTATTATCATCAAAGTGTACTAGAAATTTTTTTATATTTTCACTAATTTTTGATCTATTTAATATATGATTTAAATCTACTATATCCATTTTATATTTTTATATAACATGTTTTTAAATTTATTTTTATCCAAACTCATTTTTTTACAAAGGATATTTAATTCTTGTTTACATTTTTCGGATTGATTATCATTAGAAATGAAAATTAATAAACTGATAAAATTTGAAAAAACATATTTTTTATAATTAAATTTTTTTTTACAAAACCATATTTTCATTTTATCAAAATCTGTGTATTTTTTAAACAAAAAAATATAATTTTTTTTTACTATTTCCATGTAAAAATTATTGTAATTACAAATAGTAAGTTTTTTGATAGCTTTATTGTAAAAATACTTATTTATTAACATATACTCCAAAGGTGATAAAAAAAATAAAATAGTATTTACTAAATCAGGATTATGGTAAGACATTAATTTTACTTTACTAGGTAAATATGAGTAAATATTTTTTTTTACATCACATGGTAATAACATGATTTTATCGCATGACATTGTTAACATAATTAACTTTTAAATAGATTATAAAATAATTGTATTTATAATTTATTTTATTTGTTTATTTTTACACACATCTGGATTATTAGTGATTCCGTCCCATGATAAATCACAATTTTTTGCCCATTTAGATTTATTGCAATCGCCTGATTCTCCTTCCCAAAACTCTCCTGTAAAATTCATAGTTTTAGAACAAGAATCTTTTCCTAAATTCTTAATGTTTTTACATTTTGTTGTTTGAAAATCAATATTATTTAAACTATCTGCACTTATCGGAGGTTCTTCATCAATCCAGTAATCAGGACATGAAGCAATTACAGGTGGATACTTTTTATCATATTTATTTTTATACAATACTGCTCCAATAAAAATCATCAAAATAATAAATATAACCAAAGCAATTGTTAATGTAGTTTTTTGAAAATTAAAAGCCATATATAAAATAAATAAATATAATTTTTTCTATTTAATTTATATATGAATTGTTCTTCAACTAATGGTAGATTAGATTTATCTGAACCAAATATTCACACTCAATTTTCATTATATGATAAAATACCAGTAGGAAAATCTTGCGAAACATTTCACGATGCTTTAGTAGGAAATTTAATAGAATCTAATTTATCTAGAGCATTTTTTAGTAAACAAAATATGCAGATTATTCAAAATGCTATTCGTTCTGGTGTTTATAAGATGTCTAAACAACAATATATAATTGGTAATCAAAAATGTGATACCTTAAAAATTATTATGAGAAGTATTTTTTTACAAAACTCAATGAATTTACCAACTGATATTCCTCAACAAATTTCAGCATTAAATAATTTAGTTGTCGATTATTCAGTAAAAACTATTTACAGCGAAGCACAAGCATATTTGAACTATAAAAAAGATGTAAGTACAATGTATACACCTATTGATAGACCAGTACAAGTTGATTATGACGATAAAGTACTAGAGTTAAAACCATGGTTTTAAATATTCAGTCCTATAAAATAATTATCAAGTTAAGAATAATTATTTTACTGGCTCGTAGTGTCCACCAGTCCAATAAATATATATTTGTCTTTCTACATTACCATGTAAGGGTAAAAATTCAATATTTTTTTGACCATGATTGCGATAATTTTTAACAATTACGCTAATATTCCAAATATTACACGCAGCTTGAATTTCTATAGCACCACCCCAAGTAGATGTAGATCTCATATTCGAAATATAATTTGAATTTTCTATACTTAAAATAAAATTTGTTTCTAATCCTTCTATAATAGGACCATTATTTTCCAAATAGTCACATATTTTTTGACGAATAGAAAAAGAATCTTCTGTTAAAAAATAACTGAAACTATTAAATAAACAACTCATCTACTATTACTATTTATTTTTTATTTTCAATTTGGTAATTTTATTTATTTGTGTTGTCATTTTTTTTTGATCATTATTTATATAATTTTCTAGTTCTTCTAGTTCTTGCAACCATAATTTTTGTAAAGAAGTATTAGTTAATAAATCAAACTGATTTTTTTTTTCTTGCTTATCTTGTAATAATTTATCTACATTTTCTTTAGTTACACTATCCATTGTCATTTTTAGTAAATATTTATATTCATTATCATCATCTACAATATCATATTTTTTTTGTTGTAATGTTTCAATAATTAGTTGTTTTTTTTTATTTCTCAAATCTAGCGTTCCTTTTAAATTTTCATTGATAAATTTTACTTTATTCGACAAAATTAGTAACTCTTTTTGTAAAATATTTAAAATATAGGTTTTTCTTTTTTGATAATACTCTAAACGAATAGGAAAATAAGCTTCAATAATAGATTTTTCATTTTCGTATTTTCTTAATTTTTCTTCGTTATTAAATAAATGCATATTATTTGTACTAAAACTGGAATAAAGTTTCATTAATTTTTCCAACTTATTTATTACATTACCTGTTTCTATGGATTCGTCAACCGGTTCATGAAAAACTATTTCAATATCAACTTTTACATCCGTGCTCATGTCATTATAATCTTTCACGAATGGTTTACCCTTTTTGGTGTCCATTTGATTTTCAATATGTTGTTTAAAGTCATCAGTCCAAAATCCAATAGGAAGTTCAGTTACTCTTATTTTATTTGCTGCAATTTTTTCATATTTTCCTTTCAGTATATATTTTTTTTCTTCAACTTTGTGATAAGAACCTTCAAATCCTTTATAATAAGGCTGAAAACAAATTTCATCTTCTTTATTTTGTAATTTATTTTTTAAATAATTAATTATTTCCATTACATTGTAACTTAATATATCAGTACTAAATCCAGTACCAATTCCTTTAGACCCATTTACAAGAACCATAGGAATAATAGGTGCATAAAACATTGGCTCAACATATTGTCCATCATCTTCCAAGTACTCCAAAATTGGATCATCTTCTTTTCTAAATATAAGTCTTGTTACAGGATTTAATTGTGTGAAAATATATCTTTCACTTGCAGAATCTTTGCCACCTTGAAGTCTTGTACCAAATTGACCATTCGGTAATAACAAATTAATATTATTACTACCCAAATAATTTTGTGCCATACCTACTATAGCAGCATTTAAGCTTGCTTCACCATGATGATAACCTGATTGTTCAGATACATATCCACTAAATTGTGCAACTTTTATTTCATTTGTTAAATTTTTCTTAAATGCACTAAACAATATTTTTCGTAAACTTATTTTTAAACCATCCATTAAGTTGGGAATAGATCTTTCGCAATCATATTTTGAAAAATGAATCAACTCCTTATTTATAAATTCATTGTAAGTCACATTTTCCTTATTTGTATTCAAATAGTTTTTCCGGTTGTAGTTAGATAACCACTCTTTTCTTTCGTCACTTCTTTTTTTGTTGAAAATCATATCAACTACATTATCGCTAACATGTCCTTCATGAACAAAATAAACAATCTTTTTATTTTGAAAATACTCCTTGAATTCTTTGCTTGTACTTGTTCCTAATCCTTTGTAATACTTTATTGTCCATCCTTTAATTTCATTATTTTTTTTCCAATCGTGAAATTCTCCATCGTTGTAAAACAATAGCTCTTGCTTATTTTTTTTTGCTTTTAATATTGGAGTATTCATAAATCCAATAAATTTATTTAACTTTGATAGTGAGTTCCACTGATCTTGAAACATATTTAAACCAAGCCCTTTAATATGTGAACCATCTAAATCCTGATCAGTCATAAACAATATTGTACTGTATCGTAAAGACTTTTCTACATTTTCTTGACTATATTTTTTACCTGATTCTAAACCCATAATTTGTTTAATTTCACAAATTTCCTTATTTTCACTTATTCGTTTTAATGTTTCACCACGAGTATTAAATATTTTTCCTTTCATTGGATAAACACCAATAGTATTTCTATCTTCTTTACTTAGACCAGAAACAATACCTGCTTTTGCTGAATCTCCCTCACATAAAATTAATGTACACAAGTGTGACTTTGATGTTCCAGCATAATTTGCATCAATCAACTTTGGTATACCCCTTATACTTTTACTTTTAGAACCATCTGTTTTTTTTGCTGCTTTATTTTCTTTAACTTCTGTTAATGCACAAGCTGCATTCATAACTCCCATTTTAGCTATTTTTTCTATAAATGAGTCGCTAACATTACATGTTGAACCAAATTTTGCTATTGGAGTACCAAGTTCGTCTTTTGTTTGACTACTAAACGAAGGATTTTCAATATCACATCTTAAAAACAACATTAATTGTTCTTTGATTGTGTTAGGTTTTACCTCGACTTTTTTCTTTGTTTTAATATAAGTGCTTAATTTTCGAATTATTTGATTCATAATGTATTCAACATGTTTTCCTCCTTTTGAAGTATAGATACCGTTTACAAAACTAATTTGTTGAAACTCTTCTTTAGGTGCTAAACAAATACCATATTCCCATCTTTCATTTGATTGTTCAAAAATGCGTTTTGTTTCTGTTTTTGGCCCAATATACAAATCTATATATTGCTCCAAATTTTTGCAAGGTACCAAACTGCCATTGAATTTTACTTTTACATTTTTATCTGTTACCGCAGATATATCATAGACTCTTTTTTTAAATAAATTTTTCATATCATTAGTTAGACCATTTAATTTTAATCTTTGATAATCAGGTTTAAATGAAACTTTTGTATAAGGCTTATTTTTACATTTAGAAATACTTGGTTTTCCTATAATGTTTAAATTTTCTTTAAATTCTTGTACATATTTTAGACCTCTTATATGATCAACAGTTTCTATTTTACCCCAACTAGACCATATTAATACCAATTTAAAACCAAAACCATTTTTTCCTCCAACTATTTTTTCTTTTTTTTTTTCATCATAATTTGTCGATGTACGAAGATGACCAAAAATCATTTCAGGAATCCATAATTTGTATTCAGGATGTTCAGCAACATCTATTCCATTTCCATCATTATACATATGAATAGTACCATCTTCATCAATAGTAATTTCAATATTTGTAACAGGTAAAGCATTATTTATCTTATCATATATTGCTTGTTTTTGACGAATTACATGATCTCTACAATTAACGATTCCCTCATCAAATATTTTAAATAAACCAGGTATATTCTCAATATTTTTATAAATTATTGAGTCGTTTTCTAATATATAATCTTCACAATCTGTTTTTTCAATAGAACCAATATAAGTATCAGGTTTTTTCAAAATATGTTCCTTGTCGGTTAGTTTTTGATATTTAGATAAAGAACTAGAATCACTCATTATTATGTTATTTACTAAATTTTTATATATATTTCTTAATCAATTTTATAGTTTTCTATTTTAATTTAATTTGTATTGTTATATTAATTAATGAACATTGATCAACAGTCAATAAATACTTTATCATGGCCTTTAAAAATAAATCAATCTATTAATATTACTAGCCCTATCATTTTAACAAGTGAACAACATTATTTTATTGTTGATGCAAGTAATTTAATTATTCATGGTAATAATCATATTATTTCTCTTGTAAATATTAATAATTATCCAGGTCTCATTCAAAATGGAACAAATAATAGTTCTGTAAATTATGACAATATTATTGTTAAAAATATTCAAGTAGTAAATATTTCATCTAGTTTACAAGAAAATGCAGGATATATAGGACAGTCTTATTTTGGTCATAATAAATCATTTAATACAAATTATCGTTCATGTAAAATTTATTATTGTAATTCAAAAGGTAGTGTTCCTAATTATGGAGGAGGAATAATAGGTTCCAATTGTGCTAGTTATGGAGGAAAAGTAGATATATCTTATAGTTACAGTCATGGAGATATTGGTGAAAATGCAGGTGGAATAATTGGATATTATTGTGGTAAAGCTAGCGGAAATGTAAATTTGCAATTTTGTTACTCAGTTGGAAATATTAAATCTAATGGTGGAGGAATAATTGGTTCTTACGCAGCAACTGGTTATCCAATACCATTTGTAAATGCATCAAAAATTTATATAAATAATTGTTTTTCAACTGGTAATATAGGTACAAATGCTGGTGGTATTATTGGATCACACTCAACTTTAGGTTCTCAAATTACATCAACATTTTTTGCAAATATTTCTACATCGCGTATACCAGGACTTGTATTTTTAAATAATTGTTATAGTCAAGGAATTATTAATGGAGGGGGTGGACTTGCAGGTTCTTTTTATGATACACCAGGAAGTTTAAACATAGGTAGCTATAATACTCTGGGTACACTTGATATTAGTAATTGTTATTCATCAGGAAAAATAATTAACAATGGAAGCAAATTTATGTTTAACCCGCCAGCAGTTGGTGATAATTATAAAATAAGACATTCTTATAGTTCTATAGATAGTTCTAACGGTGAATGGAATAGCCAAGATGCTGTTTTAGATCTTAGAAGTGTTAAATTTAACTATGGATTCAGTACCTCTCAAGATAATTATGTTTATGAAAATCTTTCACAAACGCCAGATATAGTATCAATTCCATTTGTATTTTTTGATAGTTCTATGCAAAATATTATGTTACCTGACATTTCCTATTCTAATACAATTTATACATTTTTTGATTCAAGTGGAATCAATATTACACCTGATTATGTATTTGGTAAAACAACTATAAATGTTGTTCCTTTTGACATTTCTAATCTTATAACTACAAATAGTGATGGAGATATATCAATTAATCGTTTTACTGAAACTATATCTAATACAAAATTATATGATGCCAATATAATTGTATCTATTGTTTCACACATAACAAGATATAATTTACAACTGGTTGTAATTCCAGCAAACAAAGATTTACTTTTGTCTTATTCTTTATCACATTATATTTTTACAGTGGGTGACTATATTTTTATTTCTCCAATAGAAAATACTGGATATGCATATAGTAACAATCTACCAAGTGGTTTGACTATTTTACCTAATGGTGTGATAAAAGGTGTTTTAGAAAAAAATGGCAAATACAATGTAACTGTTTATAGTGAAAAAAAACAAGGTGATGTAATAAAAAAAATATCAGTAACATTATTAATTCAAATAAATTTACTTCCCGTTCCTATGAGTAAAATATGTAAAACAAAACTATGTAATAATTTTTCAAAAAAATTACCTGGTTCTAGTGGTAACATTATAATTACAAATATGACGCAAGCTTCTAGGTATTCTCAGATAATTAGAAACCAATCTTTAGTTCGAAATGCAAAATGGAATATTAAAAATTATCCAACTAATGCGTATGGGCAAAGGCCAGGTGGACCATATGGTTTCGGTTCTTCTCCAAAAAATAATTTTATTTAAAGGTATACTATTTAGAAATTATTTTTTCTCTCTAGTTTCTATAATGGTGAAAAGACACGACAAAGGAAAGGATGGTATGTACCATATCGGTAATGCAAAGTATAAAAAGCTTATAGGATCACGCGCCGAAGTAATGCATAAACATGCGTACAAAACTTCTGGAGATTTAAAAAAAGATGACTTACTTTATATTGGAAGTAGAATTAAATCTAAAAAAGCTAGTAAAAGTGCTAAGAAAACACGCAATTTAGGAGAATTACAACAACCAAAGGGAAGTGGTGTATTTGGAAAAAATTCCAAAACGAAAAAGAAAAAAACACAAAAAAAAAGAAGAAAAAACTAATAAACATCTATAAATAAAAATATTCATTCATAATGAATAATTTTATTTAGTTTATTTCATCTTTCGTACCAATTCGTCTAAAAATTCGGTTTCATTATTGGTATTTCTATAAAGATTAACGATTTCTGAAGGGCTTATTTTATAACTTTCCAATTGTTTACAATATTTGTTTGGTATTTTTTTTTTATAGTAATGATTAAACATATTTTGAATCGTTTTAATACTTGCGTTTTTCATTTCTATTTTTAAATCAATTCTTCCAGGTCTTTTTAGTGCTGCATCTATATTATCAAAATAATTACTAGTTACGATTAAAATTCTACCATAGTTTTCATCTAAACCATCTAGTATATTTAATATAAAAGAAAGAGTTAATTTGTTTTCTTTTTGAAAAATATTCTTTGATGATTCACCCTTGTTAATTTTTTGCGCAGAAACTACATTAACTAAAGATTCAATAATTTCTACATCCTTATTATTACTTTCATTATCATTCTCAGTTACGCTTTTATTTCTATCCATTATTAAATTGCTCATACAGTCAATATCTTCCAAAACAATAATTTTCTTTTCAAAATCTATACTTCCTGATTTATTATTTTTATTATAACTTGATTCAAAATAACAATTGTAAAAGTCATCTTCACTTTTAATCCTATTTAGTGGTATTTCAATTAAATGACGATCTTTCAAATGATTAGCAATACTTTTAATTATAGATGTTTTACCAGTACCTGGAGGTCCTGACAATCCAATACCTAATGTATAAGGATGACCTTCTCTTTCATACCAATCTTTGTTATTTATAAAAAAATTTATTTTATTAATCAAATCATTTTTTTCATCAAAATATAAATTTTCAAATTTTCTTGTAGATCGAAATGGTTTTTCATGCCAAATGCTATCACCTTCTTCATTTATGTTTTTTAATGTATATGTAAATATCTTGTTTTCTCTCTTTTTTTCAATCTTATTCAAATAATTATTTGTAATCAAATGCAAATATTCTTTTATTTCAGAAACTTTCTTTGTATAACTGTATACTTCTATCTTTATAGTTTCTACTTTTCCACACATTTCAATCATTTTATCAGAATCATCTGAATTATCTTTTATTTTAACAGAAGCAAAAATAGTTTTTTCTTTGTTAATAGCTACACTACAATTAGGATTGTCTATAATATAAATATTCTTTTTTTCATTGCTAGTATCTAAGTTGTCATAATCTTCTGGATAATAAAAAGAATTATCTATTTCTTTTAATCGATTAATTCCTTCATAGTTGGTTTCATTATTAATATGATCCCATATTGCATCAAAAGTCTTTGTCCAAAGCCCTCGTGTACCAACATTCCAACTAGAAGAACGAAAAGTTATCTTTCCTTCAACTGTTATACTATAACGAAAATGATTTTTTATCAAAAAAACGATATCATATGTAAAAAAATCATAAAATTTACTAAACTGCATCATAAATAAAGATATAATACCTGTTATTATTGTAGAAACAATCATATCAAACATTGGATTGTTTGTTTTAAAACTTGTTAGTACAGATAATTTAAATATATCGAAAATATTTTTTGAAAATTCAGTATCTTGAAACACCATTAAAATAATTATTAATTAATTTTTAAATAATTTTATTTAAAGATTTGAATATATTTTTTATATTGATGCTTTCCTGCGAAAGTGACAGTAATTCTTGTCAAGTTTTTGATTTTGATAGCTTTAAAAAAGATTGGTGTAATTTTGATAAATTTATAGAAAAAAACTATTTTCTTACCATAAAAGAAAAGATTTCTCATCCCCAAGATGAAATAGAATGTAATAATCATATGATTTTAATAGAAGAATTATCTTCAAATTGTGAATCATGGGCAGAACCTTATTTATTAGAATGTTTACCTATATTGATGACAAATATTGCTTATCCAAAAACACAATATCAAGCTAAAAAAACTGCAGAATCAATTATTTCAAAAATGAATATATACAGCGTTGATGTTGTTTTAGACTTATTATTTTCTAGTTTTGATTCTTTAAAATGGCAAACGAAATGTGGCGCTTTAACAATTTTAAGTTTACTGAAAAACATTGAAAAATCAGTTATTCAACAAAAAATTCCCACGATAATTTTAAAATTAATAGATGTGACAAGTGATGTAAAAAAAGAAATAAAAATCCAGACGAAACTATGTTTTGAAGAAATATGTAGTGTAATTGACAATGTTGATATTGTCAAGATAATACCAGATATAATTGATGCTTACATGGAACCTGTAAAATATACAGAAAAAGCATTAGATAGTTTGGTTAGTACTAGCTTTATTAATGAAGTAGATTTACCTACTCTTGGTTTACTTATCCCAATTTTAACCAAAGGAATGCGTGAAAAAAAAGTAGCATCTAAAAGACGAGCCGCTTTGGTAATTGGAAACATGTGTAAATTAGTAAATGATCCACGAACTGCTCATCGTTTTTATCCTATTTTAAAACCAGTGTTAGAAAGAGGAATAGAAGAAATAGCAGTAGAAGAAGTAAGAAATGTTTGTTCTAAATCCCTAGAAACTTTAAAGCGTGTATCGTCAGAAGCAACAGAAATAAGTGAAAATGTGTTAAGCAAAGAAGAGTTAAAAAAATTATTAATTAATAGTATTAAAAATTATAAAGATTCTTACGACTTACTAATTGATCATTGTGTACAATGTTGTAATGTTAACTTGTTATCTAATAATAGAAATAAAGATGATTGGAACCAATGTTTAAATCCATACATTCGCATTTTTTACCATAAACAAGAAGAATACAACAAAGTATTTGAATTTATTTACGAAAAAGCAATAGAAAATATGACATTGGATAAGGTTGATACAGAAGATGAAGAAGAGGACTTGTGTAATGCTCAATTTTCTTTGGCTTACGGAACACGTGTTCTTTTACACCAAACACCGTTTCGAGTTAAAATAGGTAGAAAATATGGTTTGGTTGGTCCAAATGGAGCAGGTAAGTCAACTTTAATGAAATCCATTGCTGGTGGTAATTTACAAGGATTTCCGAATCATTTGGTAACTGTTTATGTAGAATGTGAAATCATTGGCGAAAAAGCTGATATGACTGTTCTTGACTACATTATGAGTGATGAAAAAGTAAAACTAAGAAATTGTAGTGAAGAAGTCGTAGTTAAAATGCTTACAGATATGGGATTTGGTGTTTCAAGAACTGCTGCTGCTATTGATGCAGGAGTAAGTACATTATCCGGTGGTTGGCGTATGAAGTTGGCATTAAGTAGAGCTATGTTATTAAATCCAGATATGTTATTATTAGATGAACCAACAAATCATTTAGATCAATTTGCTATAAAGTGGTTAACAGATTATTTAATAAACTTGAAAACATGTACTTGTTTAATTGTTTCACACGATACCAAATTTTTAGACAATGTTTGTACTAATATTATACATTACGAAAATTTAAAATTAAAATCATATCGTGGAAATTTATCAGAATTTGTTAAAATGAAACCTGAAGCAAAGGCATATTACGAACTAAGTTCTGATATAGTTGCTTTTAATTTTCCGGATCCTGGTCCATTAGATGGAGTAAAATCATTAACTAAAGCTGTGTTGCGAACAAAAAATATATATTTTCAATATCCGACTGCTTCACAACCACAATTGATTGATGTTACAATACAATGTTCTTTAGCTTCAAGAGTTGCTGTTGTAGGTGTTAATGGTGCTGGTAAATCAACATTGGTAAAAATAATGGTCGGAGAAATTGAACCAAATAAAGGATTAATAGAAAAACATCCAAATTTACGAGTAGCCTATGTAGCACAACATGCATTTGCTCATATAGAAAATCATCTTGAAAAAACACCTGTAGAATATATTATGTGGAGATATAGAGGTGGTTATGATAAAGAAATGGTACAAAAAGATGCAATTACACTAACAAAAGAAGAAATGGAAGCAATTAAAAAAAAAGCAAAAGTAGAGGGTACAGGTGTAGTTGAGGAATTAAAAGGAAGAAGATCAGGTAAAAAAGAATTTGAATATGAAGTTATATGGGAAGGAATAGGAAGAGAAGATAGTTGGAAAACAAGAACAGAACTATTGCAAATGGGATATAAAAAAATGATTGATGAAAAAGATGAACAAATTGCAATGGAGTCATTGTTAGGACAGAGAAAATTAACTACTGGTGAAATACAAAAACATTTTGATGGTTTTGGATTAGAACCTGCTTTTGCACAACATACAAGAATGGGTGCTTTGTCAGGAGGACAAAAAGTGAAAGTAGTACTGGGTGCAGGATTATGGAATTTACCTCATATTGTCATTTTGGACGAACCAACCAACTTTTTAGATCGTGATAGTTTAGGTGCATTAGCAAGTGCAATAAAAGAATTTAAAGGTGGAGTTTTTATGATTAGTCACAATGCTGAATTCTACGAAGCATTATGTCCTGAAAAATGGATGCTGGAATCAGGATCATTAACTGTTATGGGAGCAGAATGGATGGAAGAAGTGGAAAAAGCTAGAAAAAAAGCAGAAAAATTAGCAAAAAAAACAATCAATTTTGACAATGTAAATCAAGAAAAAAAAGTAGATGCTCTTGGAAATACAATTGAAGAATCAAATACAGACAATACCGAAGATTTATCAGAAAAAGAAAAGAAGAGAGAAATTAAAAATATTCAAAAAAAAATAAAAGAATCCAAAAAGAAAAAAACACTTAGTGAAGAAGATTTATTTCAATTGGAAGAAAGACTTGAAAAATTACAAGGATAATGAATTTAAAAACTGGTTTTTGATAACAAATAAATATATGTAAATACATTTCATATATTTATTTTAAAAACGATTATTAATTATATTTAAAAAATAGCTTTATCTGATACCAACTCTTGCGCCATCATTCCCAAAACTCCAATCATAGCTAAACGACCGTTGTTTAGTTCTTTATTTAATAATTTTTTTCCCTCATCACTTTCTAAATCCAATCCAGTAGAAAAACCAAAATCTCCTGGCTGATAGTTTTCGGCAATCTTAAAATAATTCGAAGTTGATGTTTTATCAAATGGATTTTTCCATCCTCTAATCATCGAAGAAAATTCAGAAATAAACATTAATCCGACAATACCAAGCTGACTATTAGCAGGTAAATTACTAAATTGATGAACAGCAGGCTGGTGTGTTGAAGTTTCAATTAATGGAAAACACAAGGCTGAAATCATCGCTAGTCTACCATGTTTTAATTCGGCCTCACGATACAAAAGTTTATTTTGTTCGTCTTTAGAAAATCCCAATGGATCAAAATTTTCAATTGGTGGAGTAGAACCAACAATAACAGGAGCAACCGTTTTTGTTCTTGTTACTGATGTTAGTCTAGAAAAACCAAAACAAAAAAAGGGCACAGTTAGTAAAAGCAATGAGCGAATCATTTATACATGCTTATATAATATGTTTTTAACTAGATTTTTTAAATATAAAGTAATTATTCAAAAACTTTTTGTGATAGAATTATTAACAAGTGTAAAACACTTTATGAATTAAAAAAATAAAAAATATTATGTATGAAAAATCTGGTTCATTTGTTAATTTTTTTGATAAACACATACATGTAAATATGCAAAAATTAAAGTATACATCACTAATGTTTCAATGTAATACCAAATTAACTCTTTGTATTTATATATAAAGAATAATTTAATCA
>MDSY01121832.1_pt1 | contig 26008 bp, 24 predicted proteins | sample 811131 | NCBI WGS metagenome assembly MDSY01 (sample SAMN05326643, study PRJNA326480) | marine metagenome | isolation source: seawater | place: Atlantic Ocean: South West | collected 2010
TTATTTCTAGACATATTCGAGCACCCTTTCAGATTCTTCGGATGGACGCACTACGGCGGCTCTTCGAGTGGGAAGCGAGCATCTGCTTGAGTTGCTCGTCGGACATAGGGGGAGTAAACTTACCCTGTTGATGGAGTTGAACAATGGATTGTTTGATCGCTGAAGTGCGAGCGGGTGTGGCGAGCGACAATGTAGCCAAGCGGGCACGTGCTTCGTTTGAGAGGAGGGTTCGCATTGCTCCTTCGAGTTGGGTTGCTTCAAGTTGGGCTTGTTGCGCCTTTACTTCTGCGTCGGCCTGTTGTGATGCCTGGGCTTCGAGTTGTTGCTGAAGAGCAGCGCGGCGTTGTTCCCGAATCATGTTGAGTTCATCATCCTGTGATGTCGACATGCTGGCCACCCTCCTCACTTCCTCTTCAGTACTTGGATAGTCCTGGATAGTGTTCATCAGCTTGCTCACGGCAAGCGTGAGCGACTGAATCAATCATTTTATGCCCTGCTGCAGTGATTCTGCGGCCTGCATAGAGTTGCTGAGTTCCTTCTTCAGTCTCTATCGTTCGGGTAGGGACCTTCTCGACGAGGCCAGAGGCTTCGAGTTGTTGAAGTGCGGTGCGGATGATGTGACGGGAGGCAACACCGGGCGTGTTTGGGGCAGCGCCGTTGTCTTTGCGTCCACCGTAGGCTTGCGAAAGATGAGTAACGCCAATTGGACCTTCACGAGCAAGTTTCCGCATAAGAGCAGCAGATCGAAGGAACCACCAGTTTTCTTGGCTTGGTGGACGTTCTCGGGAAACACCTGTCTTGACAAATTCAGCCCATTCTGGGGTCTCCACGGCTTTTTCTTCAGCTAATCGCGCAGCAAGTGCGGGGTTCAACATTTCTGCGGGGATATCATAGAGAGTCGTCAAGACAAAACACCAAGCAATTTGCCGACCTTACGCCCCTATATGAAGAGAGCGGGTCAACAACGCCGCCCCATCTCACGCCCTGCCCCGCTTTCATGGCATGATAAACGAATAGACAAGGGTTGATGAAGGGCACTGACTTCGGGCAATTGATGAGAAAGGCATTGGCCCAAAATCCGAATTTATTACGGACGTTATTAGGCCTCTCTTTCACGTTGATTTTCATGCTGTCATACGCCGTATACGGGGCTACTGTTTCTCCGTCATACTACCTGTATCAAACCGAAGCAACAGACACAATCCATGATGACATTGAACCTGTGAGGATTTACCAAGAAGATGAAAATACCACCACATGGACATGGTCTGTACCCGCTGACGGCACGAACCTAACTTGGGTGAACCTCACAGCGGTTGAGCTGGCAGACGGTGCTGAAGTTCGGCTGATCAACGGTGCTGGATTGTTTAGTCACCAACTTCTTGGTGTCAAAGGGGCAGACGGGTTTAGTTGCCAAGATTCCTGTCAAAAGAACACAACACATGCCATCATTTCTGAAGATGGGGGGATGTATCCATTCTTGCCCTGACAAGCACAGACCCCGCACGCAGGTCAAACGGAACGGTCTATGCGCAATCAGAGGCCGGTGCTCGCGACAAGGCGACCGATGCGATTGAGTACCAACATTCCCCGTCGCTCTTGAGGGTCGAAATTATCGAGAGAGGAAACCGAACAACCGCCCCTGCCATGACCATCACAACAGTCAATGAAGCGTTCAGCTCAATCGCCCCTTTTTCAGTTGATGCCGCTACAGAATTTCTCTGGGCGTTAGCCGCTGTTGTTGGTTGCTTTTCAATGGTGTTGATCCCTTCATTTACCGTCTATTTTGCTGCAAACGCCAAAGAAAAGCGGGACGCAGTCAAACTTGCTGAATCTGAGAAGGATGTCAAAGACGCTCTCGTCGCCAGCGCTGAAGAATAATGTTGTGAGCCACTTGCCTCATATACATTGAAGCGGTGAAGCGACACGAGCGCCATGAATCGTACGCCCGCAATAATGTTGGTTGTTCTTTTCCTACTGGCTTCAGGCGCCCCAATGGCGGACCTACCCGATGCAGAATCCGAAGTTTCGATGTCGGTTGCAAAAGCGACTGGTGTCGATGTAACAGTTTCGAATGTTTCTTTTTCATACACAACCCCAGGGGACGAAGAACGCTACAGAATGTTCTCTTCCAACCATCCGATACCCGCCTTCAATCGTCCTGCAGAACTCTATGTCGTGGACGCCGTGATCGATGTCCCAATCTATGCTGAAGTTACAGTGGATAATATTGGAACCAGTGCTTCAGGTAACATTGATGTTGAACTCAAGGTACTCCATAATGAATATCAGCAATTTGAAATGATCAATGTCACGAAACAGATGCCTTCCCTCACCGGAGGGGGTTCGAACACCCTCGGATTTACGTTTACCCCAACATATTCTGGAAACCATTCCCTCCAAGTTGTTGCCGTCTCAACAATCGCTGACGACAACCCTGCCAATGACATCAGAAACCGGCATTTCACTGTCGCCTCACATTACTTCAATTGTGAAGTTTTGTCAGGCTGGACGATAACGAACGAGTGGGGGGCAAATTCTGAGACATCGCTCTCACAAGGTTCTGCCTGCCATGTTGGAAATGGAGCCTCTTCCTCATACACTGCATCGACAACCAGTGTCTTGGAAACCCCTGCTTTTGATATGTCGAACGCTGTGGCCAATCCTCTTCGAACGAACGGTTTGAGCTTCTTCTACACGGGCAGTTCGCAACCCGGTGATGAATTGAAGGTCTATGTCCAAGATAACGCTGGAACAAACACCCAACTGGGAGGCATTACTGGAACCGTGGATCAATCCTTCATTGACGGAGCGAATTGGCAAACGTTTTCGGTCACCAGTCAGGGCATCACATCGCCCCTTATTCCAACGCCACAAAGTGCCTTTTCTTCCTCAACCAAATTCCGTTTTGTTTTCACGACTGACGCTGTAACCAATGACATTGGATTTTGGATGGATGACATCGTCATTATGTATGATCAGAAGGTGAAGAAGACCGAGTATGCCCTCTCATCGACTGGCGTATCTACAACCGGCGCTTTGCCTGATGAATGGGGCGCGGTGAGGGTTAGCCTCACCAATGATGGAAACATATCCGATTATGTGCTCCCGTCAATCCTGGGGTTACCAACAAACTGGGAGGTTTATTTTTCCCACCTCACCGGCGTTTCCATTAACGCCCAATCCGGCGTACTGCTTGCACCAGGTGAAACGAAAACCATCGACGTAAAAATCAAACCCGATGCGAATGCTACAACTGGTTTTGAGCAAATGAGTTTTGTTGGGACATCCAGCCAATACGCATCTGTAAACACGACCTTAGCCGTACAGTTTCAAGTCCTGCCTGACAGGGAGCCTTTTATTGTTCAACCAGAAGTTCGTCCATCGTGCCCTCCAGGCTACACATGCCCGTTTGAAGTCGAAATCCAAAACATAGGAGATGCAACGGATGTGTTTGACCTCAGCATGCAGACCAACACGCTCCCAGAAGGATGGTCGGTTCAACTTGCATGGACTCAAGATTCATCGATTATGGTACGGACTGATACCCCTGTAAACGTAGGATTCACAATGACCGTTCCCTCTGATGCAATGCCGGACACAGTCGCTTCATTTACCCTCATTGCACAATCACAAAACAACTCTGCCAAATCCCACCAGGTCGCCATTAGTGTTTCCGCGTCAATGATCAGCGAGGCATACGTCGGCATGACTACAGCCCAGGCTGCAGGCGATTGGTTGGTGGATGCTGGAGAAACTACATCGGTACATTTTACAATATGGAATAATGCCTCTCGTCAAGATATCTTTTCAATGGAAGTAGACTATGAAATGGAGGGGTTGTGGCAAATCCAGCAGCCAACACGACCAGATGCGGCAATCAATCCTGGTGGAAGCACAACATTCAGTGTACAGGTAACCGCACCTGAAACCGGACAAGCTGGGGATAAGGCGCCCGCTCTTACCCCCATCATCACTTCGAAGCGCAGTGGCATGACGCTCACTGGGGATTCTTTTGAAGCAATTGAAGTACGCACGATCAGTGACCTGTCCATCACGCTCGTTGAAGTGCCAGATAAATTGCGGCCTGGAATTGCGAACAAGGTTGTAGTGGATGTCATCAACCAAGGCAATGGACCAGTTGATGCCATGGTGATTGCCGAAGGGTTACCTGATGCATGGTCTTCTTGGATTCGGGTCGATGGCGAGAACATAACCAATTCCATCCCATTGTCTGCACCCTATGATGCGGAAAACAATGCCACTGTGGAAGTCTGGATTCACATTCCAAGCGAAGAAGCTGCAAGCGAGGTTCATACGATTGTCCTCACGGTCTCAAATCCACTTGGTCTTGTCGATGTCCAAATCGATGACAATACAATCTCATTTGATACCATCACTGCCTCAGTACGGATTCCAGCGCTTGAAGGGTCGACTGTTCCACAATCAGTAATGGTAGGTGATATGGTCAGTGTCAATGCGACGTTAACAAACATTGGAAATGCGGTCGATGATGATGTCATCGTCATCGCTACATTTTCGTCCTCACCACCAAACAGTGACATCGTTGGGTTTTTCACAACGTCAATCAATGGCGCCTCTAAACCCGTTGGAGAAGCGGTAATGTTGAGGCTTATGCCCAACCAATCCACTGTACTGACAATGGACCTTCTCCTTCCAGACTCCATGGTTCTCAACACGCGCATTGTTGTGTCCTTCGAAGTAGTTGCAGGTATGAATCCAGAAATGTTACCCTATGAACTGTCCTATGACGCACTGATCATGGTCGACCAGCAACGGCATATTGACGCCTCACTTAGTGCGCCATCAACCACCACCAATCCAACGGGGGTAGGTGTGCCGCTGTTTGTTAACATCACGAGCACGTCCAGTCAACAAGAACAAATTCGAATACTGACATTGTTACCTGAATCTTGGCAAATGGTCTGCAACGGTGTGCTCGTTGATCAACAGGGACAGAATTTGACGTTTGAAGTAGGCCATTTGACACCGCAATTATCGGATATCCCCTGCACACTGCATCGACTCGGTGGTCCGCTCGAAGGAAAGGTGACGTTCGATGTTGCTACGATCGATGGAGAGCGAACATGGCAAGACAGTCAGGTGTTCTTTTTCTCTGAGCGTCAAAATGATGAATCATCGTTCTCCGTTGAAACTGCTGCGGGTGGAGGTGCTGTCATTTTGGCATTCATTTTGATCATGGTGGTCTTATTGAGAAAGCGAGGTGAGGAAGAACTCTTTGAAGACGAGGTAAAAGAAGAACCCGCAGAATTCGCTCAATCTGGACCTCCAGCATCGGCTGGCCCGCCAATTTCCGGCCATGATATGACGAGTACAATGCCGACGGCAACCATTGTCCAACCCCGTGAAGCAGCTGGTCCCGCACTACCTGAGGGGGGCCTACCAACAGGGTGGTCCGAAGAACAGTGGTCTCATTATGGTCAACAATATCTTGACCGTCTTGAAGGACAAGCATGATACAGCAGCGGTTCAACCCACGCGCATGGTCTCATATCCTGCACCGTGGTATGGTCTTTGGGTCATGGTCATGTTTTTTGGTGTATCAACATGGTTCTTGAGAAATTTCACTGAACGTGTGGAAGCCACCCGACTATCTGCCCTTTTAGGCGTTGTTTCGATGGCGACACTGTTGACTTGGACGTTACTTGAATTCTGAGGTATGGTTATGGATATTGTGGATGTAGACAAGCATGCCTACGCTGGGACATACCCGTGTCGGGTGCCTGTTTGGTGGGGGCGTTTTGGCACCGTTGGTGCTCATCCTGATGTGCCCGGAGTGACAGGGAAACGTGTTATTTTACGTATTGAGAAAAGATTCAACCGCTTTGAACGTCTTCTTGCACGGTTATTTAGAGCACCAAGAGAGGTTCGTCGGCCGCTTGATATCATGAACAGTATGCTGTGGGAACTGTCCAACGGGACACGAACATTTGAAGAAATATGCAGTCATATGAACGATGTATTTCAGGAAGATATTGCTCCAGTTGTTGATCGAACAGCAGCCGGAATTGATGCGCTTAAGCGAAGAAACATGATGACTGTCCTTTCAGAAGAATTTACCAACAAATGGCCGATTCAACCTGGCGTAGTGCCTGAGCACCAGACGCTTGGGCCACTCGGTGAATCGCTGAACATTGATTCATCTTCGACTGATGGAGACGGTTTCTTCAAAGAAGAGGAATGAGGTTTTCCAAAGGCCGACCAATACAACTGGTTTCACCTGTATCCAGAAGAGGACGTTCCATGAGATGACCGTTGGAAGACAAAAAGGAAGTTACTGAATCGATATCTGAAAGATTGAGGCGGGTGGAATCTGCGAGTTTGAACTTTGAGTCCTTCACCCGTACTGAAGAAGCAATTGGCCCTTGAAGACGAGATAATACTTCTTTCAGTTCAACGTTTGAAAGAGGTTTATTGAGGTACAATCGAACCTCAAAGTTGCGGCCTGAATCCTCACACATGGCCAACGCTTGGCGCGACTTGGAACATCGAGGGTTATGGTAGAGGATCAACAGAGGGTTCACCCCCTTGTGGTTGGGACGTGACTGCATCCGGCGACCACACCAAGCGAAGCCCTACACCGTCGCCTCGGTGATTTGAGAAGGCCGAGCCTCGAGCTCTGCTTCGGGTACTGTCCGATTCAGTAAACCATGAACCACCGCGGTGAACTTTTCTCGAGGATTGTGAGGTTGTGTGTGGTTTTTGAACGCCAGAATGTTCTTTGTAGTGAGGGACATAATCATCTTCACACCATTCACCAGTTTGCCCATGCAGGTCGAGAAAACCCCAAGGATTTGCCTTTTTTTGACCAACTTCCCTAGTTGTAGCACCGGAGTTCCCAGCGTGCCAGCCATAGTCATTTAGTTCAGCATCTCGGTCACCAAAACTCCAACGGGATTCCGTATCTGCACGTGCAGCAAATTCCCATTCGGCTTCAGACGGCAAGCGCCATGTTCCCGAAAAACCGAGCCTCGTGGTTCCGTGTTCTGCTTCATTCAACTTTGCCAAGAACATATGGGCATCGTCCCATGATACACTTTCCACTGGTCGCAAACCCGCAGACCAGCCTTCTTGAAATTTTGATGGGTTATCGCCCATAACTGAACCCCAATGTGCTTGTGTCACCGGTCGTTCGCCTAAGAAGAACGGTTCGGAAATAGTGGTTTCAATTGGTGGGCGCTCAGTTTTCGGACCTCGGCCGTGGGCATCGCCCATGACAAATTGCCCAGGTTCAACCAGAATGTATCGACCACCATACTGGTCATCAAACGATGGTCGTGTGGAAGACATGATGCTCACTGGGAGGATTTGAGCATGGTCGCAGTTTGAATCACGGATTGGACCAACTTTTCGAGACGTTCAACGGTTGCTAGGTTGCTGAGTGCGCCATCCTCGCTGAAAGCTTCTTTCACATGGCCGACAGCAAGTTGTTCCGGTACAGGCCATGCATGAAGCCAACGTAGCATGATTCGCATGTGGTTCAACGTGTTTGAATTCTCAATCCCACCAAGCGTGCACATGAGTCCGAATGCCTTACCGCCCACGTGCTTATCATACAGCCAATCAAATGTGTTTTTCATCACACCCGACATTGTACCGTGGTATTCAGGAGAACAGATCAAAAATCCATCGCAGGAACTCGCAAGCGCTTGAAATTCCTTCACATTCGAGTTCTCCCAGCATCCATCTTCACCGACAAATGGGAGTGGTTTTTCATGGCAATCCCAAAAATGAATTTCGGCGCCCAATGCTTCTGCGTGGGCTAAAGCAAGATTCACCATCATGCCGCTTTTTGATGTTGGGCGGTACTCGCCGGAGAGGCCCAGAATGCGCAATGGTTGCTCGCTCATAGGTGCGGGTCCACCCCGAAGCATTTCAATTTAAGGTCAAAAACTTGAACTCAGACAGAAGCAAGCCTTATGCATGTTCCTTGGTCCCTTGCAAACGAGGACACCCTGATGGACACCACCGACACACCATCCGATGCGTTGGCAAAGGACCCGTTGGAAGACTCTGTCATGGATTCAATGGCCGCTGCACTTGAATCGGCAGGGATTTCCCTTGAACCAGACGCACCTGAGATTCAACCTGAAAAGCGGTATTCAGATGAAGTCATGCGTCAGGTGGCCAATGAAAAGGAAATTCAAGATTTCGATGGTTTTGTCGTGTTTGCAAAAAGCATGGATGGGGATGAAAATGGTTACCTCAACAAGCAGGAATTACTCGATGCAGCCGAAGCGTGGGAACACCTCAACAGTCCCGAAGACGAAGAACAGATATCCATCGAAGAAGAAGTCAATGCCTTGCTTCAAGCGGGCGAAGAAAGTTCGCGCAAGAACGATTCAAAGAGCGCTCTTGCATCATTTAACAAAGCCATTTCATTGGATCCATCCTGCGACATGGCTTGGTTCAACCGGGGCGTCCTCTTGGAAGCACAACAAGATGCACGTGGAGCACGTCAAGCCTTCCAGATATGCTTAGACCTCAATGAAGAACATGCGCCAGCAACCGCTAACCTGGCGATTCTGCTTGAGCGTATTGGCGATGAGGCCGGAGCCTATGACATGGCAAAAAAAGCACTGGAATTCTTCCCCGGACACCCAACCTTGACAGAATTGAAAGATCGCTGCAAGGGGAGTTCAGAGACAGTAGAAATCGAATCGATGCCTGTCATCGAACCAACGCAAACCTTCAGCGAAGCCCAAGTCAAGAAAGTGATGGAAGAAACGGGAGCAACGGACAGGGATGCTGTTCTGGCCGAAGCCGTTCACCACGATGATGGAAATGAAAATCTGGAGTTCAGTGAATTAATGGCTGCAGCGGAAGTTGTCGCTGCCACAGAAGTTGTCGAAGTCACGCTTCAGGGTCAGCCCGCCCTTCTCCATGAACAGATAGAGGAGTCTGTGTCAATACCTGAACCTGTTGCTGCGCCTGTAGTGGTCGCTGAACAAACAACGACGGCCACACATGAACCCGTTGTGCCGGAAGAAGTAGTTCCACAGCCCGTCGCTGTGGATTTGGACCAACTTGTGGAACAAGCCACAGCATTGATTCGTTCTGGAAACCCCGGTGATGCACTCAACCTCCTCAAACCACACCTCAAAACAATCGGTGCACAACACGCTGCAGCATGGCGTATTGCAGGCGGCGCTATGGCCCGATTGGATTTAGACGATCACGCCATAAGCGCCCTTAACCATGCTCAATCACTCGACCCAAATCAGGCAAGTGGGTGGTTCAACTTAGGTTCCATTCACCAACGTCGTTCCAACAACAGCGAGGCAATTAGTGCCTACATGAGAGCCTTGCAAGTCCAACCCGATTACCTCAAGGCGTCGCTCAAAGCAAGCATGCTCTGCTACGACTCCGGTGATATTGAGAACTACCTCATTGCCACTCGGTCGGTGTTGGTTTCGGAGCCAAACAATGCTGTGCGTACTCAACTCATCGAGGTCCTCATCGGACTCGCTGAAGGTGAGGCATCTGTCATCGAATCAGCCCAAGGCCTTCCGCCAACACTACCGGAAGGACCCCATCTTGCCCAAGAAGCACTTGCATTGTTGGGAACAGGATCTTCATCTCTGCATGCACGTGGCTTTACCGCCTCCAACGATCACGTATCTGCGGTGACCATTTGGAAATCATTGATTCAAAATGACGGACAAAGTCCAGAAAACTGGCGTGGTCTAGCTCGTGCATTGGAAAGCGCTGGTGATCTAGAAACCGCTCAAAAATGCCATGCTAAGGCCAATGGGCTCGGTGGAGAAACATCTCCCAATGCCCCACTTATGCCGTTAGTACAACCTGCACCGGTCCAAGAAAACACCGTGCCCTTGCCTGGAATGGATTCCGCTCCGCCCCAAGCCATCGAGCAACCGGTCCAAATGGTACAACAACCAGCCATGGCTCCAATCGAACCACCGCATCCTGATGAGGCAACTGCAGATTTCTACATGGGAGCGTTGGGATTGAACAACGAACCTCAGGCGCCTGAATTTGATACTCAGCCATCCATGTTCGCAGCACCACCTGAAGCTCCGCCATATGACCCCGCAAATGACCCGTTGATGCAGCCATTGCCAGTGCAACAATCGGTCACTCAATCTCCGGTGCAACCTGAAGTGGACCTAGCAAAAGCTGCGCTCGATGCAGCGGCACGCGTAGCCGTCCAAACAACTGGAGAAGTCAACTCCATGTCCATAGCGAACCAAGATATTGCTTGGTACAACCAGGGCGTTCAATTGATTGATGATGGCAAATACGACAAGGCGCTTTCTTCATTTGACCGAGCCTTGCCATCCTTTGCCAATGATGATGACATGCTGATCCGTATTTTGAACGGTAAGGGAAACGCCTACTATTACTTGGAACAATACCCAAAGTGCGTTGAAGCCTACCACCAAGCAATGCTCATCCGTCCAGCAGAAGTTCGAGGTAAAACACTCTACAACATGGGCAGTGCCTACGCTGAAATGGAACGCTATCCTGATGCCATCAAATGCTTCGAACAATCAATTCCACGTGGATTATTGCAAGATGAAGTGGCAAGAGCAAAAGACCAAATCCGCCGCTGTACAATCTTACAGAAGGAAAGGGACCGCAAGCGCAAACGGAAGTGAGTGAGTCATTATGCCCGAAGATGAAGTGATGGACATCATCGCAAGACTGGTTGAATGCGGCCTCGATCAAAAGCGAGCGCAAATTGTGCTTGACTTAGCCACCCATCCGCCCTCCAAGGCAAGTGAAGTTGGGAAAAGGCTTGGAATATCGAGAATGGATGCATATAATTCTCTCCGAAAAATGCAAGATATTGGCCTTGTAAAGGCGACGCTCGACAAACCCATGAGGTTCGTTGGGACTCGAATTGAAGAGGTGTTTGCGTTGTTGATTCAGCGGTCAGAAATGGATTTGAGGCGTATGCAAGATCACCTTGATGTCATGAAGAAAGGGTCAAATTCTGCGCTTTTGTCCCATAATACAGTCCATCAAGAACCTAATTTCACTGTGCTCAAAGACCGGCATTCAATCATGGCGAACTTGCAATCAATATTGAGCGAGGCTGAACAAGATGTCTGGATGCTACTAGGAAATTGGGGCATCTTCCACCTCCGAAGATCGGGGGCTTATGATGCATTGATTGAGGCAGTGAACCGAGGCGTTTGTGTCCGAGTATCCACCTCACTCAATGAAAAGACAATCAAATTCTTTGATGATTTGGATGAGAGAATCGAAGTGCGTCACCATGAACACTTCAGCATGCAGGGTGTGTATGTGGATGACGAAGTTGGAATTCAATTCATCAACATTGAACCAAGCCCAACTGGGCGTGGTAAAACGGACACCGCTCTTTTGATTGAATCCAAAGGATTCCTTGATGCACAAACCGAATTGATGGCAATCCAATGGGCTGCAGGCACCAGTTACAGGGCTGCAAAAGCAAGGCTCACCGAAGGGGCAATCATCGGTCCGCTCAACCTCTCTTTAGGCGAAGGATCCTACTACGAACGCTTGAAAACATCCCTTGAGAAGAACATGTCCACAGGCACCGATGAACAAGCACCAAATGCCTTCTTGCGTAAAGCAGGAGAACCTGTTGGGGCGCAACATAATCAAGAATTGAATACCCTCTCTATGCTTGGAGTTGACCTTGACGAGGTGCTTAGAGCGGTTGGTGTACGAATCGGCCAAGAGTTGGCTGGCAAATGGGAAAATATCCAGGATGATGTTGAATTTTGGAAGCATTTAGCCAATGAGTGGAAACAATTAGGAATGGGAGAAATTATCACGAAAGGAATGCCTCCTGCATCCGTTATTGTACAAAATGGTGGTGCTTGTGATGGAAACCCTAACGACGGTCGAATGTTTTGCCAGCTTGATGAAGGGATTTTACATGGTATTGTCATGGAACGTCACAACGTCCATGTCACTTCAAAAGAACGTATTTGCACTAGTGAAGGCCGCGACACTTGCCACTTTGAAATTGCGGTCCAAAATGAAGCGGTCGAAACAGTGCTCTGAGCGCAGGTTCTTAGGCAACCGCACCCTCGGTGTATCATGGACTGCGGAACTTGTGAGACAGCTAGCCCGATTCAAGTGGTGCAACCTGATGTCGTGGACGTCTCATTAACGATTTCAGACAAAGCCCAAACGATGCTTTTGGATGCATTCGGCGACGACCGGTCTATGGCACTCCTCGTTGGTGTTTTGTCAGGGGGCTGCTCTGGATACATGTACGACCTGCAGATTGTCGAGGAAACCGATCAGTCTTGCCAAGAAATTAACATTGACGGATTCAGGGTGCTCGTACCAAACGCATCGAGTCATCTTCTCGACGGTATTGAAATCGATTATGTCGATCGATTGATGGGCGGCGGATTCAAGATTAACAACCCAAATGCAGATTCATCCTGTGGCTGTGGCGAGTCGTTCGCTTGAGGGCGAGAAATGCCTACATCCTCGTATGAAGATGGGAACCTCAGCATCTGGCGCGGTGCAGATGTGTTGAAATTCATCGACGGACTATCGACAAACCACGTCCTTGATTTGCGCAAAGGTGAATTTCGTCATACCACATTCACAACTGCACAAGCAAAAGTGATCGACCGTGTTGGACTTTTTCACATGGGGGAATTTATTGCAGTTCTGAGTCATCAACCATTCTGGAAGAATTTACTCACCCACATCTCGCCTCGTATTTTGGGGCAAGATGTTTCGGTCAGTGATGCAACTGAAAACAATAATTTCTTTGTTCAATTTACAGAAACTGGTCCTAATCCAAAAGAATTCGTAAGCCAGAACGGGATCACTACCGCTCGCTCAACATCACACTATAATCTCCTTGTGTGCTCAAAAAACACCGAAGTGACAGTTGATTCGACAATGGAAGCATTTCATCAATGGCGGATTGAACACACCGTGCCATGGCCAGGATTTGAAATTACACGCAAGTACCATGCCTATGCATGCGGGCTGATTCAAGATGTTCACGAATCAAAGGGCTGTTACATTGGTCAAGAGTTACTGACACGAATGCGGACCAGGAACAAGATGGGACGAAAGCTTGTTTCGATGGCCACCATTGATGCTAAAGAAACAGAAATCACCACACGCGGCGCAAATCAATCACTGGCAATTGTTCGTGATTAATTCAGTAACCAAGTAGCTCCGAAAGTTGAGACTTGTAGAAATTTCCCGACCCTTGTAGGGATGATAATTCACCTTCTGAGAGGTCAAGTTCGAGAATACGTTCAATGCCACCTGCACCAAGGATGACCGGTACACCGATGTAGACATCATCAAGTCCGTATTGGCCAGTCAAATGGGCCGATGCCGGAATCAAACGCTTTCGATCGTTGAGAACAGCCTCTGCCATGATGGCTGCTGCAGAACCTGGTGCATAGAATGCAGAACCACGCTCGAGAAGTTTGACAATTTCCCCACCCCCAGAGGCCGTGCGCTTGCAGATGGCATCAATGGTTTCCTCATCAAGAAGATGAGTAATGGCAATGCCGCCCACAGTTGTGAACCGAGGTAGGGGCACCATTGTATCGCCGTGTCCCCCAAGCACCATCGCTTGGACATCTTCTTCAGCGCAACCTACAGCTTGGGCCACGAAGTGAGTCATGCGTGCGCTGTCGAGCACGCCTGCTTGGCCGCACACACGGTTGGCAGGAAAACCTGTGACTTTTTGCATGTGGTAGGTCATGAGGTCCAGTGGGTTCGTGACCATCACAATCGTCGAATCGGGAGCGTGATCGCGAATGCCTTCCCCGACCTGTTTTACAATACCCGCATTTTTGGCAATGAGATCTTCTCTGGTCATACCGGGCTGGCGAGGAAAGCCAGAGGTTACAACAACAACCTCTGCACCTGCAATATCTTCGTATTTTGAGGTGCCAGTAATGGCGCCATCATAGTTCAAAACCTGACCGTTTTGAGACATGTCCAAGGCTTTACCCTTGGCGAATCCTTCGTAAATGTCGAGCAGGACGATGTCTGCGATTTTCATTTGTGCGAGGACAAAGGCGCAAGTTGCACCCACGTTCCCTGCTCCAATCACTGCAATTTTTCTTCGGTTGTTCCCCATATTACTCACTTCGACAATGGGCTCCATACAAAGGACCTCCATAAGGAACATGGTGGGTTAAGGGGATGAGAATCTTACGATAGCGAGTGAAAATGAGCCAATTCGTTGTCCAAATTCAAAAGCCCAAAGCGAGTTGTCTAAAAACCCCCTTTGATTGGTTAGAATCAACCCCAACCCACGAAGGTGTGGAGAGGGGGGTTGAGGCATCAAGATGAAACTCGGCGTACCCATGGAACCAGAAGGCGAAACACGTGTTGGGATTGTGCCCACAAGCATGAAAAAACTCTTGAAAGCCGGTTTTGAAGTGTTCGTCGAGAGCGGTGCTGGTAAAGCCGCTAATTACCATGACAGCGATTATGAACAAGCTGGAGCAACAATTGCAACACGTTCTGAAGCACTTGCATGCGCCAACATTGTCTGCATTCGATTCCCGGGCGTCGAAGGGATCTCAAAAGAAACCAACCTCGCGTGCGTTTCTGACCCGTTCAGAAATCCAGAACATGTCCAAGCATGCATGGATGCAGGCATTACACTTCTTTCGATGGACATGATTCCACGAAGGCTCTCAAGGGCTCAATCGATGGACGTCAATTCTTCACAAGACAATCTTGCTGGATACAAAGCAGTCTTGCTGGGAGCAGCACAAGTACCCAAGGGAATTCCAATGATGACAACATCTGCAGGAACAATTCGTCCTGCGAAGATTGTCATCATGGGCAGTGGTGTTGCGGGTCTGCAAGCCATTGCAACGGCCAAGCGACTTGGCGGTGTGGTGTACGCCTCCGATGTTCGCAAATCTGCCGCCGAACAAATTGAATCCGTCGGTGGACGTTTCATTGAAGTCGAGGGCATGGATGATTTCGAAGATGAATCAGGATATGCCAAACCATTGACACCCGAGTTTATTCAAAAAGTCAACGATACGGTATGTGGTGTCGCAGCAGATGCAGATATCATCGTGACCACAGCACGAATCTTTGGCCGTCCTGCGCCAATCACTGTACCTTCATCTGCCGTCAAGAACTTCAAATCCGGAGCAGTTGTTGTTGACATGAATGCTGATGTCGGCGGTAACTGTGAGGACACCGTTGCTGGTGAAGTGATTGTCACAGACAACGGTGTAATCATCGTTGGAACCTCGAACCTTCCAGGAACGCTCGCTACAACCTCGAGCATGTTATACTCAAACAACCTTACCAACTTCATGACGTCCCTTGTCTCCGATGGCAACGTCGTGGTTTCAGAAGAGGATGATATCCTCGTTGGTGCTCCCGAAGGAAGCGACTTTTACGTCAACGGAATGGGGGGCGTTCTCATCTGTAAAGACGGAACATTACACCCTAAACAAACCCGCCTAGGAGGTGCACTCGAATGACACCAGAATTTTTAATTGGAAATTTAACGCTCTTTATCCTCGCCATCTTCCTTGGGTTTGAATTGATCACAAAAGTACCGGCAACCCTTCACACTCCTCTTATGAGCGGGGCAAATGCGATTTCGGGCATCTCTATTATTGGCGCCCTTATTGCATCAAACGTTGCTTTTAATGGCGGCGAAACCGAACTTTCTGGACTGTTGGCATTTATTGCGGTTGTTCTGGCCATGATCAATGTGGTTGGAGGATTTGCTGTCACCAACCGTATGCTCAACATGATTGCTGGTAAAAAGCGCAGAGGTGCTTGAGATGGAAGACTGGATTGCAATTGGTTACCTTCTTTCAGCTGCTCTGTTTATTTTCGGTTTGAAGAAACTCGGACACCCAAAAACTGCTCCATTTGGGAACCAACTTGGAGCCACAGGTATGCTCGTGGCTGTGCTTACTACCGTCCTGAGTATGCAGGTTGCAGGGGACGCAAATTGGGAACTGATCATTGCAGGACTCATCATTGGTTCATTGATTGGCTATTGGATGGCTGTTAAGGTCGAAATGACTGGAATGCCAGAATTAGTTGCCCTGTTCAACGGTTTTGGCGGCGCTGCATCTGCACTTGTAGCCCTTTCAGAAATTCAAAAATTCATCGCTGACAAGAGCACAGTCCCTGAAGGACTCGAACTCACGGTGACAATGGTGGCAGCTGGACTTTCAGCCCTCGTTGGTTGGATGACATTGACCGGTTCACTGTTGGCTATGTACAAACTCAAAGGCGGAATTGAAGTCTTTGGTAAGTGGATTCGCACACCTACATGGGGGCCAACATGGCTTAATCCGGTCAAGGTACTGTTGTTCCTCGGCGTGATTGCACTCATCATCGCAAGCATCGAAGATCCACGAAACGAACAATACCTTTGGGCCATCATCGGTATTTCTTGCATCCTTGGTATTATTCTGGTTCTCCCGATTGGCGGGGCTGACATGCCAGTTGTGGTCTCGTTGTTGAATTCCCTTTCCGGAATTGCTGCGGCATTCACTGGTTTCATTATCGGAAATTCTGTTCTGATTATCGCAGGATCCTTGGTCGGTGCTTCCGGCCTAATCCTGACCTTCATTATGTGCAAAGCAATGAACAGAAGGCTGATTGATGTGTTGTTCAAGTCCTTTGGTGGTGACGGGGAGAAGCAGTCCCTTACACGGACAAAGGTTGGTTCCGATGCTGATGAGGTCGCAATGATGCTCGATGGGGCACAGAAAGTAATTATTGTGCCAGGATATGGTATGGCTGTATCCCAATGCCAACACCAAGTGAAAGAATTCGCCGATCTCATGAGGGAAAAATTCGACACTGAAATCAAGTACGCCATTCACCCAGTCGCCGGACGCATGCCTGGCCACATGAACGTGCTCCTCGCAGAAGCAAATGTCCCCTACGAACAACTGATTGAAATGGACGAAATTAACAGTGAATTCCCTGATTGTGATGTCGCCCTTGTGATTGGAGCTAACGACACGACCAATCCAGCCGCCCGAAGCGGAGAAGGTCCACTCGCAGGAATGCCAATCATTGATGCTGATGCTGCGCGTACTGTTGTGATCATCAAGCGTTCATTGTCAGTTGGTTACGCAGGTGTCGATAACGATCTGTTCTACATGGACAAAACCATGATGCTTTTTGGTGATGGAAAGGCTATGATGGCAGGTTTGAACACCGCAGTCAAAGAAATTTGAGAACAATCAGATGGCGCATGGATTCAACCTTTCGCTCATGACTGAAAAGTAACGTTCAAAGGGCTGGGTCGAGTCGGAACATCAAGGTGAGTCTATGCTATCTCGCAATACCCGTCTCCTCATTGTTGGATTGATGGTTCTCCTGTTCGCAGCCCCTGCTTTAGGGATGCCCGGTGGACCCCCTTGGAAGAACGGCGATTCCCTCGTCGTGGAATCTGGTTGCTCTTGCCACGGGGATGGCGTACCATCGACAGAAGTTGTCGTTTCAATTTCAGGGGTTCCTCGCTCCTACACCCTTGATGAAACATACACGCTCACGGTTTCATTGCAGCACGCATCAAATGCGGAAGGTGGATTCATGATTTGGGACTACAACATGGGAACACTCACACCCGGCGAGGGTTCTGACGTGGTCGCAGATGAGCCAGGTGCCATATCGCAAAGCGACGTAGGCAATGATTGGGTCTTCACTTGGACTGCCCCTTCCGAAGATGTTGGTGTCGTGCCGTTCCAACTGGTTGGTAATGCAGTCAATGGGAACGGGAACTTCGACGCAGGTGATGCATGGAACATCCTTTCATTCTCCATCTCTCCGCCAGATTCTACGACCAACGACGGTGAGGCAGAACTCGCAGTTCGAACGATCAGCGTTGGCGATTACGACAGCCTCTTTGTAGCGGATGTTGATCCCGAAATCGCAGAAGCCGAGCGTCAAGAAGAAATCGCAGATTTGTTCTTCGATGAAGGCAACATCTACTACTTCGCTACATTCTCAATTCTGCTCGTCGCCGCAGTCATTCAAGGAGAGTTCTACCAGCGTAAGTTTGGAGGGGGCCACGAACACTTGGACAAGAGTTTAGCTATCCCCCAAGGTCTACGCAGAGGTGCGCTCAGCGCTGGTCTGCTCGTTTTGTTTGCCTATGTTATGGACAATGATTCGGGATGGCAAATCAGCCTCACTGTGGGCATGTGCACACTCTGGGCCATGTACGGTGTCTATCGAACGGTTGCCCAAGCACGCGCAGAGCCACAAGCGATCGACCTCGTTTGATTCCCATCACACTCCTACATCAGGGTTGAGGGAAATCCATGTCACTGCAACTCGAACGGGATTCAAGGGCTGAACTTCAAGCCCATCTGGATGAGTTGACCGGGCGCACAACACTGATTTTTGCTGTCATCGTTGGGATGACCTTGCTGTTCTCGACACAAATTGATGCGTGGCTGGACCAATTATTGACGGCCATTAACCCGTGCCAAACAGAATGCCTCAATTTGTATGATCCTGCGCGTTGGAGCGCAGTACGATGGTTGAGTGCCCTGCTTGTCGCCATAGCTGCTGCGTCCCCCCTCATCATGCAACAAGTTTGGGCTTTCAGCAACCAAGGTTTGCTCCCCAGCGAAAGAAAGTGGATGTTGCGGTGGATGATGGGCGGATGTGCTGTGGCTCTTATTGCATCGGTCACCACCTTGATTTGGTTGTTACCAACCACCTTTGGTTATGGCCATGACATTCAATCTGAAATGGGTTTAGTTGCCCGTTATGATGCGGTTTTAATGCTCTCTATTGCAGTGGCCGTGATTTGGATGCAGATCGTCGTCTGTGTCGCCATTCTAGGGATGGCCATTGCAGGGCAAATCGGTGCCCTAAACCAGAACACAGCAGATTGGTGGCGGTTGCGGTGTTACGGGCTCGTTGTGCTTTTGCTGTATGCCTCGTTACCACAATTCGGGGGGCTGGCATTTTTGCTCATTGTCACTGCCGTTTCATGCATTGAAGTGGCATGCAAACCTTGGTTCGTCCAATCTGCAAACAATGATGTGGAAATGGTAACCATCTTTGATGAGGAAGGTGGAACCCGCCGACCACTTTTGCTCGAATGCCAATGCAGTGGGGCAGCACAGGCGTTACCCTCGCCGCTCGATTTGGGACTCCCTCACCTCTCCTATGCCGGATTATGCAATTCAATTGACGAACGAGAACAGGTTTTAGATTGGATCCTAGCTACAAAAACAACCGATCTTATCGTTACGGGGTGCAATGCTGATCCAATTTCATCCAAGTTTCGAAAAAATTGTTCCAGCGTCGGTGCAAGTGTCCGTGGTATGAACCTCCTTGAGCGACAGTCATATCGAACTCAGAAGCCAAAATATGCGTCGCTGGAGTTTGAAATCATGCTGGCCCAGTTAGCCAACCCTTGGCCTGATGCTCAGCATGTGGACCGAATTCTGACGCTCATTTCAAAGCATCCAAACAAATCATATGTCTACACGACAGGATCTACAGACCAATCTTGGGGTCAACAATTGAAACCCAGCGAGGTACTGATTCATATCGAACAAAGGCATGTTGTGGAATTTGAACGAGGCATCAAACAGTTCACATCCAACGTACGTGCGCTAAGGAATTAAATCACAACACACAGGAAGAGCATCATTTAGCACAAGGATTCAAACCAAATGGAGCGGAGGTGGAACCATGAACCCAAGAATCGGTGTCCCCTTCATTGTGGCGCTGCTCTTGGCGAGCAGTTGGGCGTTTTCTAACGAAGAAACGATCAATGATTGGGTCCGTGAGAATCAGTTCTCGGTGGAATCCGAGGAAAGTGAGTTGTTGGGCTTGCAACCAAATGAGACTTGGTTGGTGCTTGTAACCGATTTTACTGATCAACGTGCAAATGAAGCATGGGGTCCGAATCAGGCACAGTTCATGCTTGATGACGTAGCAGATTCCTATGTTCAACAACTTTCCAATAATGAAAGTAATTTGGTGGTTGTTGTTCATCCAGAGGTAACAACAGCCCAAGATTCAGTTGGCACATATGGAATGGACACGAATGGAAACAGAGATACCGATGCAAGCGGTGCATTCTTGCCGACCAATTTGGCTGAAGAAGTCGTTCTCGACCATGCTGAGAGCGTGAATTGGTCCCGTTATGATCTCAATGGGGATGGAGAAGTGGATCGCTTGTTGATCCTTCACACCACCAAAGGTCAGGAAGAAACACCCGCTCAGACAAGTAAAATCTGGAGCCATTTCACTCATTTTGAATCCCCGCTAACGGTCAGTGAGGGCTACACAGTTGGACACTATACCATGGCTAGTTTGCGAACTGGTTCCAGTGGAATGGGGACGGTACTCCATGAGATGATGCACCAATTGGGCGCTTTGGATCTTTATCCTGTCCATGAGACAAGCATCAACAGCAACTGGCACGGTGTTGGGAACTGGGACATCATGGCAAGCGGGAATTGGAACGGTGGCGGCGTATGGCCAGCGTTGCCAACGGCCGCCAGTATGGAGTTAATCGGGGCCGAACGAATCACGACCATGGATTTGAACTGGCCAGCGACAAGTGCCGCACCCTGCATCGGTCCTAATGTCACCATGCAGGGGATGAGCGAGGGAGGAATGGCCTTGAAGGTTCCAATCAATCAACACCAGTCAGTCTTCATTGAGCGGCACAGCAATTATGGATTCGATGTGCATCTTCCAGGGCAAGGTGTCCTTGTAACAATCCAAGACCGAAGTGTTGGTGACGAAGAACGCAATGAATTGAATCGAGACCCTGAGCAACCCTGGTTAGCCGTCTTGGAGGCTGACGGACGTAATGATATGCGCAACGGCGTGAATGATGGAGAAGCGAGTGATATGTTCACCAATGGAACCACATTTGGTGCTCAGGGGATCCAAATTAGAAACCATGATGGATTCTTGGTGCCATGGGTTGCAACTGTCTTCGGAGAGGAAAACATAAGCATCCAATTCACAGCTCCAAATTGCTCCCCCGGAATGGCCGCTGATGGACCGAACCACGGAGCAGTTTTATTGCCAAGTCAGCCACTCATGCTTGAAATTGAAGTCGCTGAACAATGCGCACTCACCCACACACTCAACGTCACGGATGGACGCACAATCGGCCTCACTCCAGAAATGTTATCCGTTGGCGTTCAAAGTGTAGCCATAGAGTTTGGATGGAATGGAACACCAAATTCAGAGTCAATCCTTGAAGGGACAATCCAATGCGGCACTGAACTGTTGGATCTGTCCACAACGGTATTGACCTTAGCGAGAATACCTGTCGAAGCCACGGTTGTTGGCACCATGCCAGCCTACTCAGAGAGCGTGTTGAACATCCCAATTGAATCAATAGGTGACGGGAGTCAATCATTCACTGTGGATTTGGACGGGCCGATGTCAAGGGTGGCTACAATAGAGGACCGAATTACGTTACAAGGTGAAGATACGATTGTGCTTGACATCAATCCAAATGCTCTTCTTGAGCAGGGGATGCGGGTTCACGGGGAACTTGTGTTGATTGATACAAATGGCCATCGTTGGATGTATGAACTGGATTACACCGCTCAAACTGAAGCAACAACTCTGGAAGAATGGCGCACTCCAGGGCGCATTCTTGGCATCGTTTGCATGGTTGGAGTCCTTTGGGTTCTGCTTGGACTAATGGAGAGGAAGAAGCAACCTGCGGCACACGTCCCCGAGAATGAATCAGCGGTAACGCCTCTAAACAGAGACCAAGTGCCACAAGAATCGACTGACCCGTGGGGTCGGCCTGTAGACGATTTTGAATGATCACCGACCGGGTAACCAGCGCTGAAGTTGCAGGTAGGACCATGCATTGTCCTTTTCAAAGGCGCAAACCCAAGACTTGTGAACACCCTCAGCAAGGCGTACCGACAGGCATGCAGCGTTCCATGTCACAGGTGCACGACCAACAGGAAGCAGCAACCATGGGGCATGAGCTTCGCCTACTGCCGCATCATAAATCCTCCATTGACTGCCATATTTGAAGCCTGGACGCATGACAACACCTCGGTTCATGAGGTCATGAAAAAGAGCGAGTTCGCTTGGCACCGAGTGGTTGTCCAACATGATTGACATCCATTGGCCTTCCTCCGCCCTTAGATGACGGCCGGACTGGTGTTCAACACCTAAAGAGGCCCATGGCCACTCCGCATGGAGGGGAATGTACCACCCATCACCTCGGCTGATTCTTGAAGACCAATGTGCCTGAAGAGTCGAGCGTTTGGTTTCATCTAATTCATCCCATGTTGGCTGATTGCCGGAAATTTCTGCAAAACTTAACCTGTACATCGTGACATCGAGTTCCTCGTCCACAACGAGGAGTTCAGCAAGCATACCTTTTGCAGTGACCTCTTTTGTCCACTGTTCCATTTCCATCCAGTCAACATCGTCTGTGGTCCATGCCCAGCGTACATGTGCAACGGGATCTTGTTTGGTGAAATTTTGTTCACGGTTCCATCGAAGTGCCCAGGTGGTCGTTGGGGTGTGAAAGTTTCGCTTTGCGAGAATGTTCTTTACTGGAACAACAAGTTCCCCACCGCTGCGAGCGACATCAAATGCAATTGAACGGGCCACTAAATCAGGGTCCGTATGAAGGGTTTCTGAAAACCAATCGTCATCCGGCAAAGGCAAATGGCGGTGCCAGTGACAGAACAGAATTTCTTCTGGAGTGAGATAGATACCACCATCGGAATCTGTCTTTCCAAGAGCGCTCTTTTGATGAAGGCGTGAGGCAAGTGGTGGCTCGATGTACCAAGAATCCTCTTTCTTGATTGGTGGGTCAAGTGGTACGCTTGGCGCTTGATTTGGCGATAATGAGATGCCAAGCGGACGAGTTGTACGAACACGCGGGGTGAACGTTCGCTTGTGCCGCCCCATGGTATGGCGTTGTGAACGCTTCATTTGAGTTCGTTGGTTGACCGATTGTCCTATGTGCTACCGGTGTTGACAAGCAATTGGGGAGCGAACGTGGTCGACGGTTATCTCGGTTCAATTACAACCGAACAGCGGATGCTTTTGCATCTGCTGGACAATCGGCTCCCTGAAGGTGAATGGGAAGCACCAGCGGCCGTAACCCAAGCTGGTATTTCTGCCGCAGTTCACGTACAAAGGAAGCATGTGCCTCGGACATTGAAACGTTTGGAACAGCGCGGTGACATTGTCAAAGATAAACGTCATGTGCCAGGTGGAAAGCAGCGCCGGCAGGTGTATGGATTGTCTCCCGCTGGTAAAGTTACGGCTGAAGCATTGCGAACTAAAATTCTCAACCAAAAAGTGCTGCTGAACGGTGAGCAAAAAATTCTAGTGGATCTTCGTAAAGGCGGTCAAGCAACACTGGACCTACTCTCACATGTTGATGAAGGTATGAACTTTCACACAAACCCTGTCGTTTCTCCTGTTTCGAATCCAGAAGGAGTGGCGTCGCTCGATGCACAGGCAGGCGAGCACCTTGTCCGAAGGCTCTTTGCAAGGGCCTGGGAAGATGGTAAAATCACGAAGGATGAACAATACCTCCTCCAAGAAGTAGTTGAATTTCTTGGCATGCACCCTGAACGTGTGCGAAGGCTCTCAGATGAGGCAAGGCGTGAGCAAAAGGCCCCACCACCTGAAGAAATTTACTTGGATATGCTCAGACAAGCCCTGATTGATGGCGAATTAATCGACGATGAAATCGCACTTCTGGAGACTGTACGCACCGCATTTGGGTTTGACCGACTCATGCATGACAAACTCTTGGCAGAAGCCAAAACAACTCCCCACCGGTCAGAAAATGTTGAAACATACAGCAGTTCCCTCATCACTGCAATGATGGATGGGGTCATCACTGAGGATGAAGGTGCAATGTTGAAGACATTGCGGGAATCACTCAAGGTGAGTGACGCTCAACATGCCACGTTGCTCGCTGAACTGCGAGATGGCATCGACGAATAAGGAGGAATACACATGGGAATGTCTGATGAAGAAGTGGAAGTTCACGATCAATTGACCAACTTGAAGCGTGAATTAAAGGCAGTGGATAATTCCAAAGTGGTCCTTATTGGTGACGTCATCATGGATTGTTACATCCATGGCTATGCAAACAACTTGAACTCAAGAGCCCCAGTGCCAGTCTTGCGAGAAACAATGCGTGAAGAGGATGTGGGCGCTGCTGCCCACGTGGCAAGAGGCCTCAACTCAATGGGTCTTGAGAGTCATTTATTTGGCGTCGTAGGTGATGACAAATCAGGATTGAACATTCTCGATGCCCTTGATGAAGAGGGCGTTAAAACTGATGGTATTGCCATCGTTGAAGGCAGAACGACAACAGTCAAAACACGACTGCTCGCTACACGAGAGAGCCTGGTTCAAGAGGAACAATTGTTACTTCGTTGGGACATTGAGGACGATGACCCAGTTCCTGAAGTGGCTGCTGTGGCGCTTTATGACCGCGCGATTGAGGAATTGGATAATGCCAAAGTGGTTATCCTTTCAGATTACGGCCAAGGCGTCGTCAACGATAGCGGCGCTGACAGAATGATTCGAAGAGCACTTGAAAAGAATGTACCGATTATTGCAGATCCAAAGTTAACCGGACTTCATCGCACACATGGTGTTGATTGGATTCTATTCCAAGCACAAGGGCTTGAATTGATGCGACGACGTTTAGGGAGTGCAACAGGATCGGAAGCAGCTCAACGGTTAATTGAACAGCACAACTGGAAACACCTCGTTGTGCTTTCAGGTGAGGCAGGCGTCACCATCTACTCAGCAGAGGAAGAAACAGTCCACGCACCATGCACTTTGGATGATCTAAGGCAAATGATTGGACTCATCGATGCTGCTGCTGTGGCCATTGCCGTAGCCATTTCCAAATCCTTCTCTGTCCAGAACACGGCGCTTCTTGCCAACGCCGCATGCGAGTGCATCTTAGGCGCTGAACGAACAGAGGCATTTTCGCTGAGTCGAGAGGACCTCGTCGATCGCATCGGCGAGATGACATGGAACTTGCAAATCTCAAAGCGCTGAGGTGAATCCATGAGTGCGTGGCCACGTCCAACTACTGCCGATGTTGGCTTACGAGCATTTGCACGATCTCCGTCAAGGGTTTTTGATGAAGTGACTATAGGGATGCAGAACATTTTGATTTCAGAAGCGAGTGCGGCAGAAAGGGATGGTTTGATCCGACATTCAGCACAATGGAATGTGAGCCTGCCAGAAGCATCAGGTGATCGTGAATTACTGCTGGTGCACTGGCTTGAAGAAGTCCTTTATCGCGCCGAGGTGCATCGACAGTGGTGTGTGTCATGCAGCGTCATGCTGCGCGAACAGAATGGTGAATTGCAAGCTCATGGTTCAGTTTCTTGGGTGAACGCAGATGAAGTTGAACAAGAGGTAGAGATCAAAGCCGTCACCACCCATGAACTCCAAATTTTCGAGATTGGGGCAGGAAAAACCGCAGTTTCCGGGTGGGAAGAAGTACCGGATTTTCAAGGACCGGGTTGGATTGCTGATGTCGTGTTCGACATCTGAAATTGTAGTGGGAGGGCCAATGGTGGACGCTCGTTCCCCCTGGCCAAGCCCACACACTTCCTCCATCCCGTGACCCTACAGCACTCATGGCCCTAGGTAGGGCTGCTCCGTTCCCGGCCTGACCTGTTCCCCCAGTTATTCGGTCCCTGTTCCCCTCCGGGAACAGTTCTCGACACCCGAGTCATGTAGGGGCGAGACATCAATGTCCGCATATGGAAACCAAAAGGCCGCTTTCGCCGCCCAGAGGCGTTCGGTCCACCGTAAAGACGATTTGTGGTACAGGGTACGTCTAGCTCCCCACCTATCCCGTATGAGCCTACAACCGACTGTATTTGAACGCAACCCTTGTTCAATCCGAGGCCATGGAGGCTGGAAATGTAGGGATTCAGCCAAACATCATCGCCAAATCAGGGTGAAGTCAAGGGTTCTGCCTAATATGATAAAA
>MDSY01137642.1_pt1 | contig 25992 bp, 22 predicted proteins | sample 811131 | NCBI WGS metagenome assembly MDSY01 (sample SAMN05326643, study PRJNA326480) | marine metagenome | isolation source: seawater | place: Atlantic Ocean: South West | collected 2010
GTAATAATAAACAACTTTCAAAGAATGATTCGAGTAACTCTAAGCAAAATTCGCAGATGAGTGCTGAGCAATCTAAAAACAAAGCACAAGATAAAAAAGTAGATAGTTCACAGATGAGCCTTAATGACAAGCAAGCTCAAAATAATGCTATACCTAAAGAAGACACTAAGAAAGAGCCAGAAAATTCTTTTAGCCTTTCAGCTCATTTCAAAAAGAAAGCACAAGACAAGATGATGAATCAAGTTTCTAGTAGTACATCAGAGACTCCTAACGCTATAGAACAACCCGCAGATAATTCACCTAGTCCTAATAAACCAAAGAAGAGTCCTAAAGATCCAATGAAGCCTACGAGCTTGATGCCACCCCCAGTAAAGATGCCAAAACCCAATACATCGTTTACATCTTTTAAAAGTCCTAAACTAAATATGCCTAAACTTAGATAAGAAGCGCGAACACGTCGCTCTTACTCCCCACTAGCCCTCCAAGTCTTTGAGAAAAAAAGTTCAGTACAAATGAAACTTTTATGTGCCTAGTGAGTATAACTTAAGTCTTTAAGTCCAAGGGTAAAACCCCGACGACAGTCCATCCCGTTGATTAGAGCCGTCACATGGCTTTGAGGTCTCAAAGGTACCCTTCAATAACCCAAAAAGAGAGCACACTATGGCATTGAGTCATTGAAGGTGCGGCGGCTATTAGAGGACTCTAAGGTCTTAAACTAATAAAACACTATTAATATACGTTACTATCTACTAAGAGACAAGAAGGGCTTGGGAGAGTTGGACTCTTTTAGTATCGTTGACGGTGGGTGACGAGCGCACATTCACGTTATTGCCTCTATTAAAAGTGCACTATATTGGCTATGACACATTTGAGGGCTTTGAGACTCAGAGTGCGGCCCCACTACCTACCGGTACAGGGGACCTGATACTATATTAGAGTGGATTGCGACGGATTAGTGTGAGATTTAAACAATAGACGATATTGTGGTATAAGTTATAACAGTATTTTGAAGAAACATAAAATTGAAAAAATACGTTTTTTTAAAAGTCAATTCCAAATTTTCCCCTGACTTAGAGGGAAGTATAGACAGACGGCGATGACTATTTAGAAAAATTTCCTAACTAAAAATTTCCAAGACTAAGAAGTCCTAGGAGAAATTAGAGGAATCTAAGATATATAAGGTATATGAAACAACTAAACCACTTAATTCTAATTCTAGGAGTTTTACTTCTAGCCTCTTGTAGCACACAATTTCGATTGATGGGTTACGATCAAACTAACCAAGTTTCCGCGCACCATGTGACGACGTCATTTACAGACTATGATGGTGAGATTCAAGTAGATACTTTAAATGAATTTCAATTCAGAAATAAACTCAGAACAGATTTTAATTTTAGAATGGATTTTGCGCAATACGCACTGAGCCAACCGAGATCATTTGATTGGAATAACAGAATCCTAGGAAATAGGTATAATAATTGGAACAGATCCTACTGGGGCTATAGCAGTTATAACTACTGGAATAGAACTCAAATGTGGAATGATTGGGTTTGGGGTTTTAGACCACACTCTTATGATATATGGGGATATAACAACTGGAATTGGATGGGCAACGTTCATTACGGATATGGTTGGAATAACTATGGCTGGAATAATTATGGTTGGAATGGCTATAACAATTGGTATAACGGACCTTGGTATAATTCAGGTTATAATGTAGTTTGGAATTCAAGCAGAAATAATGTAGCGTATATCAATGGTAGACGTTCAAGTATTAGAACTCAAATAAATAATAACAGAACGATTGAAACTACGACTAATAGAAGAAGCACTAATAGATCTAGGAATAATGAGGTTGTCATAATAAACAAGCCGAATATAAATAATAACACAAAACCAAGAGTCTACCAAAGGCCCGAGAATAACTCTAATACTAAACCAATAATCATTAGAACAAAGCCACCGGTGAATAATAATCGTCCATCATGGAATAATAACTCTCGTCCATCTAATAATAGTAGACCCGTTATTAATAATTCTCGTCCATCTAATAATAGTAGACCAGTAATCAGGAATTCTAACCCACCTCGAGTTACAAAACGAGGAGGAAATAGATAATTGAAACAATCTAAGATATCTTAGTATAATATTAAAGGATTAACTTAAACTTTTAATATGAAAGACGTTTTATCTAAAATGATATATTGTGCACTTATTATCAGTGTTATTACTGGTATATTTGCAATACCAGCTATTTTACTTGCTTTTTTTGCCTCTATTCTATCTTGGATCTCAGGATGGTCATTTGGATGGATCTTTTCTATAGGAATTACTATTACTTTTTTAGTAGCTGCTAGCGTATTAGATTCTTTATATAGAGAAATGCAAGAGTTTAAAAACATAAATCTAGACTTTAAAGACGACGAAGACATATTATAATAACTTAATATTATGATAAGATTAATAAAAGTAAACATGGCTAAAAAAAGAACGCATTGGAAGACCAAACAGGAAGATGGTAAGAGAATGATGATATGTCAGAACTCAAAACCAACTATGAGCAAATATTCTGAATTTGCACCAGAAGACGGAGAGTGTACTGAATGGTCCGAGGTTGGCACCGACACTACTGCATCATTATGCTGGAGATGTACTGGAAGATCAGTAAATAATATAAGAATAAGATAATAATAAAATAAAATAATTTAAGATTATTAGAATCTAAGATTATTAGAATATCTTATTTTAATATTATGATAATAACGTTTTTTCTTATCATTTTAATAAAATAATAACTTTAGCACTGCGTCTTTGATATATAATCCATAAGTTTATTATAAACTTGAACGAATAGCTATACATACATAATTTATTTTAAAGGACCAATCTCGCAAGGATTGGTCTTTTTTTATCTAAACTTTTAGGAATATTGTAGTATAATATTAAAGTATTAAACACACTACATGAAGGCAAAAGGAACTAAATTAATTAATAGAAATAGAAGATTAACACCGTTTGAAAGAATAGCAACAAGAGTCGGTTACATGGGAGCTGGTTTTTTAATAGCAGGTCAATGGACTCTAGAACCAATATTATTTGTATTTGGTTTTATTTGCGTATTAGTTCAAGTAATAACTCGAAGACAATGGAATTTAGTTGCCCTTCAATTAAATGGATTAATAGCATGGAGTATGCATTTTGTTAATAGTTTAAATTAATCAAAATAAATAATGAGTAATAATAGAAAATCTGAAGATGCATGGCAGATTCTAAGAATTCAGGGAGAATTCACAAAGGGATTTGATACGTTTAACGAATTAGGACCTTGTGTTTCCGTGTTTGGAAGCGCTAGAACCCTATCAACACATCCAATGTATAAAGAAGCTGAGAAAATAGGAAAGCTTTTAGTTGAAGCTGGTTTTGGTGTAATTACAGGAGGAGGTCCTGGAATTATGGAAGCTGCTAATAAAGGAGCCCATGAAGCATTGGGTAAAAGCATTGGTGTGGGAATTGAATTACCTTTCGAGGCTAGCATGAATGAATATGTGGACTTAGGAGTTGAGAACAGATATTTCTTTACTAGAAAAGTAATGTTCCTTAAATATTCACAGGCATTTGTTATTTGCCCAGGAGGAGTTGGAACTTTAGACGAACTATTTGAAGCTATTACATTAGCACAGTGTGGACATAACGTGAAATATCCAATAGTTCTTATTGGTAAATCATATTGGTCAGGATTAATAAACTGGATGCAAGATACCTTACATGCTAATGGAAATATTAGCCAAGAAGATTTTGATTTATTTAGAGTGGTTGACACAGCAGAAGAAGCGGTGTCTAAAATTACAGAGTATCATAATAAGTTTTCTAAGAATACTGACTCCACCAATTTCTAATAAATATAACAGATGAAGTTTAAAAGCCTTGCCGATAAATCGCAAATTAATTTAGCGACGTATCTTAAACAATATATAAAAACAAATTCCAATAATTCAATTAGAATTTATGTAGGATGTGATTCACACGTTAAGGGTGAATTTACTACATACGTAAGTACAGTTGTAATTCATGTCGGAAATACGGGTTGTCATGTTCTTTATAAAAAAGAAAAGGTGGAACCTATTCGAGATATGTGGAGAAAGTTATGGGGAGAAGTTGAAAGATCAGTTGAAGTTACACAATATCTCAGAGATAACGGGATAAATATACATACAATTGATCTAGACCTCAACCACCAGGAGCAGCATGCATCTAATAGAGTAGTTAACGCTGCGATTGGTTATGTCAAGTCTCTTGGAATTAAAGTAAGAATAAAGCCAGATATATTACCCGCAATAGCGGCCGCTGATAATTTGTCAAAATAAACAAATCCTAAAAAAGGAGTAAAATAAGTATAACAATTAAATTCTACAATGGCAGAACAATTTGAAAAACCAGGAAAAGGTAGTGGTAAAAGAAAAACACCATACGTTGACGAGTACGGAGAAGACCTAACGGCTGAAGCAGCAAAGGGTAATTTAGACCCTATCATAGGAAGAGAGAAAGAAGTATATCGCATTTGTCAAATCTTATCCAGAAGAAAAAAGAATAACCCTATTATTTTAGGAGATCCAGGCGTAGGTAAAACTGCGTTAGTAGAAGCGATTGCACAAAGAATTGTAGAAAAGAAAGTTGCAAGAACTCTTTTAAAGAAAAGAATAATTTCTATCAATATTTCTAATATCGTAGCGGGAACAAAATACAGAGGTGAGTTTGAAGAAAGAATGAAACTTATCGTTGAGGAGTTAAAGAATAATAAAGACATTATTGTTTTTATCGATGAGTTACATACAATCGTTGGAGCAGGTGGTGTCAGTGGATCTTTAGACGCTTCAAACATATTAAAGCCTGCACTAGCCAGAGGACAAGTACAATGTATCGGTGCTACTACTTTAGATGAATATAGAGAAAATATTGAAGATGATGGAGCACTTACTAGAAGGTTTCAAGAGGTATTTATAGATCCACCTAGCGAGAAAGATACTATAGAAATTTTACAAAGAATTAAAGGAAATTATGAAGACTATCATGCAGTTGAATATACTGATGATGCATTGGAAGCATGTGTTTCTCTTTCTACAAGATATATTACGAGCAGAGAACTCCCTGATAAAGCCATTGATTTAATGGATGAGTCAGGAGCTAAGGTACATTTAAGTGAAATCAAAGTTCCTGTACATATTAAACGAGCAGAGACAGAAGTTGAATCCATTTCTCTAGACAAATTAAAGGCTGTAGAAGAACAGGATTATGAAAAAGCAGCTCACTTTAGAGATAAAGAGATTCAATCTAGAAAATTAATAGAATCAAAAATAGCTCTATGGGAAAAATCACTAAGAGATAAAAAGAAAAAAGTAACAGCTGAAGATATTGCAGAAACTATTTCTACTGCAACTGGAATTCCTGTAACGAGAATGACAGGAGATGAAAGTAAAATAATCATGGAAATGGAAGCAGAGCTTAAGAAAATGATTATTGGACAAGATCAAGCAGTAGACGCACTTTCTAAGGTAATTAAAAGATCAAGGACTGGTGTATCATCTGCTAAAAAACCTATAGGTTCTTTCATGTTCCTAGGACCAACTGGTGTCGGTAAAACAGAAACTGTAAAGGCAATTACTAATTATTACTTTGGATCAGAAGATCATTTAATTAGAATTGATATGAGTGAATATATGGAAAAGTTCGCAGTGTCAAGATTAATTGGTTCTCCTCCAGGATATGTTGGTCTTGAAGATGGTGGTCAATTAACAGAAGCAGTTAGACGCAAGCCTTATTCTGTAATTCTATTTGACGAGATTGAAAAAGCACACCCAGATGTATTTAATACACTATTACAAGTATTAGACGAAGGAAGATTAACAGATTCATTAGGAAGAACTGTAGATTTTACTAATACGATTATTATTATGACATCTAATGTAGGTGCTAAAAAGGTAAGCGAATTCGGAATGGGTATTGGGTTTGAGACTAAGAAATCTTCAATTGCTGGAAGAAAGGCACATACTGAGGCTATCATTGCAAAGGAACTTAAGAATAAGTTTGCACCTGAATTTTTAAATAGACTAGACGATGTCGTGCTATTTGATCAATTAAAACATGAAGATATTATTCAAATCGTTGATATTGAAGTTAGACATCTAGTAATTAGAATGTTTGATCAAAAATATAATATTAAAGTTACAAAGCAAGCTAAAGAGTTTTTAGCAGATAAAGGATATGATCCTGATTATGGAGCAAGGCCTTTAAAAAGAGCGGTTCAAACTTATATTGAAGATCTTTTAGCGGATGCAATCATTAAAGGAGAAATAGTTAAAGGAGATGATGTTTACACGATCAGTCACATCAAGAAACAAGATAAACTTTCTTTTAAAAAGTAGTATAATAATAAACTAATAACTTATTAAATGAATTTTTCAACTCAATTCCAAAATATATTAAAAAATATAGATGAAATAGGTAGTGAATCACAACCTAGAGACATGAAGGTTAAAGAACTTCCATTAACAACTATAGGAATAGATTCATATCTTCCTATCGCAAATTTTGAAAGTAGAAAATTTAATTGGAAATATTTCGCCGGTGAATTAGCATGGTATCTAAGAAAAGATAATGATGTAGATTACATTGGTCAGTTTTCAGGATTCTGGTCTACGTTAACAAATCCAAATACTAATCAAATAAATTCAAACTACGGTTCACTATTATTTAATGAACAATTAGAATGGGTAGTTGACTCCTTAAAGGCAGATAAAAATTCAAGACAAGCAATTGCTTTTCTTAATCAACCTAAGTTTCAATTTGAAGGTAATAAAGATTTCGTATGTACAATGTATTTAAATTTCTTTATTAGAAATAATCAACTTCACATGAAAGTACAGATGAGATCTAATGATGTATTTTATGGTCTTACTTTTGATGCGCCTTTCTTTGCATTCGTACATCAACATGTACATTTATGGTTAAAAGACACATACCCTGAATTAGAACTAGGAGTATATTATCATTGTGCAGATAACACTCACTTTTATGAAAGACACTTTGAATTAGCAGAAGAAATCTCTAAAGAAGATGCTGAAAATAGCGCTCAACATGCAATGATCATATCAGATCCTTTCTTTAATATTGAAGCCGGTAAGATGCTATTAACTGAACATGGTCTAAACTTTATCGAAAAAGTAAACGAAACCATAGAAACTGAAAAACCAACTCAGGCAGATTTTAAAGAAATATTAGAAGATTACGTAGGTATAGTTAATGAAGAAGAACTTTTAAGCGAAGAGGATGGAATACCCGAAATTCAGGATTAATACTAAAGCAATGGAAATAGGCTCCATAGAAGATGGAATCGATGACATAGTAGGCTTTCACTTAAACATTATAAAACATATAGAAGATACGATAGACGGCATCTCGGTTAACGGAAATATACTCTGCTTTATGGTAGATGAACAGGGAAACGAGTATGAGTCTTTACTGGATGAAGATAGATATATCAAGTCTTTACAAAAATCTCTAGAATTCTTTAAAGAAAGAGAAGACTATGAAAAATGTAAACACATAAATGACTTGATAAACAGAATATAATAAGCATAATGAAATACGGGCTTGGCGGTTTTAATAGAGTCGAAAGAATCACGCAGAGATGGTTCTCTCGGCTCTTACGAGTTTTCGAGAGACAGAAAAGAATTGATTGGACTAAATATATTGATGACACTGTAGTTATTCATCTAGCATATAGAAAGGATAGATTAAAGATAGCAGAAGATCGTGCATATTCTCAAAAACTAAAAGGACGAAAAACATTATTAGATTATTTAAGATTCTTTGATGCAATAGAAGGAAAAAGAATAAAATGGTTTTCTAAAAAAATACACAAGAACAAATATAAATTTTCATATCATTGGGGAGTAGATCCTGCACCGAATATGAAAAAACAATTGAAAAGAAATAATACTATATTATGTTCTTCTGCTGAAACTGGAATTGCATTCTCACATTATAGGATTTGGAAAGAAATTGTAGAGAATAAAACACCAGTCACTCTTATAATGGAAGATGATTTTGAATTTTGTCATAAGTTTCAAGATAAAATAGAAAGCATATTTGAAAAAGAACTTCCTAAGAATTGGGATTTATTATATCTTTCAAGTTTACCTAATCAACATGGATTTATATGGGATCCTCATTCTCAAAATATTTCGAGGTTATATAATGGAGTATGGTGGCTATCCGGATATGTATTAACCTATGAAGGAGCAAAGAAGCTTTTAAATAATTTACCAATAATAGGACCAGTAGACGTATGGATCAATTATCAATTCAAAGATATGGAAGTATATATGACTAATCATAATCTAATAACACAAGGAGACGATACAGAATCTGATAATACCTATTCATACGTTGAAACATTTAAGGATAACTTAATATAATACTAAAATAATACAACTAAATAGCTGATATGAATTACGGAAAAGAATTTGAAAAGTATGCGATGAGTGATCACAATGTTTCATCATCTAAATTAAACTATTATGAAAAGCAAATTGAAAACTCACTAACTCCATATATCTTAGAAGAAAGAGAGTTAAGAGCCACTCAAATGGATATTTTCTCTAGATTGATGATGGACAGATTATTATGGGTTGCAGGACCTGTTAATGATAATATGTCTACAATTGTTCAGGCTCAACTAATGTTTTTAGATTCAGTTGGAGGAACAGACATTACAATGCACATTGATTCTCCAGGTGGAAGTGTTAAAAGCGGTCTTTCAATGGTAGATGTAATGGAATATATTAAGTCAGATATTAAAACAGTAAATACAGGGATGGCTGCATCTATGGGTTCTGTTTTATTAGGAGCAGGAACTAAAGGAAAAAGATCTTCACTTAGACATTCTACAACAATGTTACACCAATCTTCTGGCGGCTTTAACGGTAATATCCAAGATGCTGAAATAGACTGGAAAGAATGGCAAAAAGTAAATAAAGAATTATTTAATCTTTTAGGAGAATATTGCGGAAAAACAGCAGACGAAGTAATGAAAGATGCTACTCGAGATTTTTGGTTAAATGCAAAAGAAGCTAAGGCATACGGCATTATTGACGAAATCATAGGAAAATCCTAATATATAAATTATATGAAAATTCATATTTACGTAAAAACACAAGATTTAGACTCTCTTAATAAGATATTAAGTGATCCTTTTTCAGAAACAAATGAAGAGTTTGAATTTTTAAATACGCCATCCAAGGATTTTACTTTGATCTCCTTGACCCATGGTGAATGGACAAGATTACATGACATGGAAGCACTAATTACAATACTATCATTATGAGAAACAGAGACATTGAACGAGAACTATTTATTGACCTAATCAATCACCAATTAAAAGACCATGGTGTAACATACGATGAGGTTAAAGACAATCCACAGTGGTATATGGATTATAAGACTACTCAAGACAAAGAGAAAAAGTTCATAAAACATATAACAGAAACTGTAGTAGAAAAGCTGGGTTTATCGATTGATCAGGCTGAAAAAGAAGCACAGTGGTTTATATTACAATGGGGATTAACTATTCCATCTTCTAAGAAAACTAAACCTGTAAAAGTTTTAAAAAAGAAAACATCTTCTAAAAAATAAACTAACGCACCAGGAATATTAGATAAATATTCCATGCATGTATTAGATCCAAATTGGCTCACTATTGAGCCTCACGATTTTGAATTAAAATTTTATAAACTCCTAGCTGCTAAGAACTTATTTAATAAGCATCTTAAAGAAGGAGGGCTAATAACAATTCTCGACGAAGTAGAAGATCATCTACTTGAAATGTATAAAATTAAGCATAGAAAAGAGGAAATAGATGTTAATCTTAGAGTACTTAAGGGAATAAATCTAGACACGATGTCATTAGAATATGAATATCCCGAAGGAGACAAAAGCATCGAAGATATGTATAAGTTATGCGATAAGGCGATTGATGTTCTAGAAGAAATACATAAGAATGTAAGAAAAGTATTTAGGTTAGTTGAAAAATCAATTAACGTTACAGAAATTCCAGATAAAAAAAGAACTAAGAAACTAGCATACGCACTCGTTAAATCTCAAAACGATATAATGCAAATTTATTCTTTTAAAGTTCCATCGCTATTGACTGAAAATTGGAAAGATTTAAATTTAAAATTTGAAGGAGAATCAATATATGATTTAAGGGCAATATCCCTTTTCATAACAAAGGTGGAACAGGAGAGTTCAGATTATAGATTCTTCAGGTGCAGTGTCAATGCAGATTTTGATATGGATGAAAGGGTTTTACCTGTTTTAAAGTTCAAACTCTATAATCATTTAAGAACAAATTAAAGAAGATATATATAAAAAACAAATAGCTTAGCATGGCACACGTTACACAGGAAGATATTATAGGTTATATTGATAACACGATAGATGTTACTCAGGGTGATTCTCAGGTATATACTATAAAATTATATAGAGATAGATTAGATGGAAATTTAAACCCAACCCTATATACTAGTTTCACTATAAACTTATTAGATGAATCTTCTAACCTAATAGCACAGTATTCTAGGCCAAGAGTATATGGAGTTTCAGGAGAATTATCTTTAATTAATACTGATCCAAATACACAAGCTGTATTTGAATTTGAACTTTCTAGATTACAAACTCTTAATTTACCTGCTGGAAAATTATATGCAAATATAGTTGTTGTTAATGAAAATATAAGTCCTACTAAAATATATTCTTTACCTAATTTAGAAATAGGATCGATACTATTTAATCAAAACAGACACGACGCTAGTCAATATAAATCGACTAGGTCATCTACTGGAATTGGAGTTTCTGCTTCAATGGATCCATTTTATAAAATTCAACACATTGATGGTTCTGTTCCAATTGGACAAGGAAACTTATCTTTAAATTCTGGAACACCAGGTGAAGTATCTGAAATGACTTTTATGAATAGTGATTATGATGGAATTAGAGTAAGCCTTTTAGAAAACTTTTTAATTAATAGAATAGATAAAGATGGAATCGAAGGTACACTTACATTAATCAACAGGGACGATACTGCACAGTATTCTATATTTAATGTAGTAGACTGGTACAGAGTAAACTGTGGATCTGGTAATTGTGTTGACGACCTAGATGATGCGATTAAATTAATGCTAGTTCATGAAACATCTACGGAAGGACCTGGTGTTTATAAAAATAACTGGCTGGTAGGTGATCAGGTTTCATTTAAATTAGACGTATATGGATCTGCTCTTTCTCAATCTGACTTAGCTAAAAAATCTAGTACTACATTAGATAAAGAATTAATCCCAACTCCGACAACTGGAAATATATCAAAAACTGGAATTATACTATCTGTAACACCACAAGATGGGCAATACATTGATGTTGAAATCAACGGTATTTCTATTTCATTAGGAGATGGAACTAAAAACTTAGATGGTTATTTTTCAGCAGATGGAGGAACTACTGCTAGAACATTCCAAGACATCCGCGTAGGTGACGAACTTATATTCAACGCGGTTATCGCGGGCTACGACCTTACAGAAGAAGATAGAATATCTTTATTCTACGAATCGTATGCATAATATTATAATATCTTAGTATTATAAGAAATACGTAAATATGTAAATACGTAAAAAAAGGTTAATTTTATTAAGATATTATATACTTTTTTACCCCCCACGAACAAACATATTAATATATAATCCAATCCTACAATTATGTAGGGTGTGCAAAAAATAATTATATAAATAATATGGCACAAATTCGTTCAAAACAAATTTCCGATTTTTTATCGGCAATTACATGGGCTAATGTTACCGCGGCTGACAATGTAAAAATTGCAAACGTGTTTGACATCAAGCAACAATTCGACGAGATCGACTCAGACGTAAGTTCTTTAGAGAGCTACATCTCTGCAGAAGTTGTTTCTTTAGAGGCTATCGATTCTGGCTTAGCAGCTGATATCGCTACTGAAAAAGGAAGAATTGATGCAATCTTAGACGCATCTACTACTGACGCTGACCAATTTGCTGAAGTTGTTTCTTTAATCAACTCTGTTGATACTGAAAATGACAACGCATTCGCTGGTTACGTTACAAGTAACAATGCATCTATTGATTCTTTAGAAGCTGTTGATGCTGATCTTCAAAGACAGATAACTGCTAATGATGGAGATTTATCATCTCTTGACACTAGAGTTGGAAATGATGAAGCTGCATTAGCTGCTGAAATCTTAAGAGCTACAGGAGTTGAGACTGGAATACAAAATGCATTAGACGCTGAAATAGCTGCGACTAACGCTGACTTTATTTTAGTTAACGCTTCAGTTGATTCTTTAGAAGGTGATGTTGCATCACTTGACACTAGAGTTGACGGAGTTGATACAGTAATCGTTACTGTAAACGATTCTATTGATTCTCTAGAAGTTGCTTTAACAAATGAAATCAACAGTACTGATGCTGAGCAAAAAGCACAAGACGATTCTATTGATTCTTTAGAAGCATTTGACGCTACTTTAACTGGTAAGATTACTTCTCTAGATTCTAGAGCTACTTTAGATGAAACTGGCCTAGCCAATGAAATCGACAGAGCAACTAGAAGAGAGAATGAAATCGAAGCTGCATTAGAAGCAGAGATATCAGCTACTAACTCTGATTTCACGGCTGTTAATGCTTCAATCGACTCTTTAGAGTTAATTGACGCTGGTTTATCTTCAGAAATATCTGATGAAAAAGCTAGAATTGATGCAATCTTACTTGCTGCTGACGCAGACAAAGATTCATTTGCTGAAATCGTTTCTTTAATCAACTCTGTTGATGCTGATAATGATGATGCCTTTGCTGGTTATGTTTTAACTAACAATGCATCTGTTGATTCATTAGAAGCAGTTGACGCTGATCTTCAAAGACAAATCACTGCTAATGACGGAGATATATCATCTCTTGAAACTAGAGCTGGAAATGATGAAGCTGCACTAGCTGCTGAAATCTTAAGAGCTACAGGAGTTGAAACTGGAATACAAAATGCATTAGACGCTGAAATAGCTGCAACTAACGCTGATTTCGTATTAGACAGAGCTTCGATTGATTCATTAGAATTAGCTGACGCTAATTTAGTAAGTGAAATAGCATCTGTAGACACTAGAGTATCTGGTGTTGAAGGTGACTTAGCTGCTGAAATCACAAGAGCTGGTTCTGTTGAAACAGTTTTATCTGAAGCACTAGCTGCTGAGATTCTTTCGACTAACGCTGAGCAAGTTGCTCAAGACGCTTCGATTGATTCATTAGAAGTTGCTGTTACTGAAGGTGGTACATACCTAAGACAAACAGCAGTATTCTCTGCAAGAAACTTATTCACAATTCCACAAGCTGTTGCTTTTGGAGCTAACGACGACTTATCAGTTTACGTTAACGGTGTATTCGTTGATTTCAGATGTACTGGTGGTGAGGTTGACTTTACTGGTTTATTAGCGTACGACGTTGATAATAAAGACAAAGTTCAGGTTATGGGTATCAAAGCGTAATTAAAACTTAGGTTTAAATTATAAGCTTCATGCTTTACTTATGAAAGGCTCCTCGAAAGAGGAGCCTTTTTTATTTCAAATATATAGAATATCAATTAAAATAAACCTTAATATGAATATAGGAATAACCGTAGGATTACAGGAAGAAAATGAATCATTGTGGATAAATGGAATTAAACTGAATGTTCTTAATTTAGTAGAAACACTTTCACGCATAGGAGAACATAATGTTTATATACTAGACACTAGTAAAAAAGTTAGCGATTTAACAAAGGTTTCATGGAACACCGAGGAATATCCTATATTTAAATATGCTGAAAAAATAGAAAGCACTGATCTTTTAATTCTTTTAGGAACTTCTTTCTCAAGTGAACAAACGTCTAAGTGTAAAAAAGCATTTCCAAAAATTAAAATAATAAAATACCATTGCGGTAATAATTATGTGATAGACATGGAAAGAACACTTTTTCATAATGGAGGCACTGTTCATGAGGCAGCTTGGACAAGTGGCCATGACGAAACATGGTTAATACCACAGCAAGAATATCATAATAGGGATTATTATCAAACTATAGGGAGATTACCTGAAAATAAAGTAAAAGTCGTTCCGTTTGTATGGAGCCCTAAGTTTATTAAAGAAGAAGCTATTAAATATAAAAAGTTAGCTAATAAAGATGTGTATTATTTACCGGGTAAGAACCCAAAGGATATGAACATTTCATCTATGGAACCCAACATGAATACTGTTAAATATGTAATGCCACTTATCATGATGACAGAGCAATTATATAGAAGAAAGGGTAAAGATGCATTTAACGAATTTTGGATAGGAAGTGGTAAGAGATTATTAAAGAGTAAATATTTCTTAGACTGCGTCGGTAATTTAGATTTAACATCAAGTGGAAAATTAAAATTATGTTCCAGATATCCTACTCATGTTTTTCTAGCAGAGAAAACTGATGTAATGGTTTCACACCAAATGGATAATCCTCTTAATTATGCATATTTAGATGTCATGTATTTTGGATATCCTCTGGTACATAACGCTCACATGATAAAAGATGCAGGGTATTATTATAGTGGATTTAAAACCACAGCTGCGTCTAAGTTATTAGAAGATGTAATGAATCATCATGACGAATTAGCAGAAGATTATAATAAAAAAAATACAAAGGTTCTTTTTAGATACATGACAGTAAATCCTGACGTGATAGATACCTATAGAAAATTAATAGATAATGTTTTTGAACCAGGAAAACATAAAATGTCTAATGAATATAACTGGGAAACAAACTTATATAAATAAAATGGAAAACAAACTAGATATTAAAGAAATAATAGCTGCGGCTGCAAAGCCTAGGATCTCTATAGTAATGCAGTCTTACTTAGGAAATTATCCTGGATCTAGAAAAGATTCACAATCTAAATTTTTAAGAGCAGTACAGAGTTTTAAATCTCAACTATATAACAACTGTGAACTAATAATAGTTGCGGATGATTGTATGGAAACAAAGGGATTATATGATAATCATTTTAAAAATGAAAAAAATATAAGATTCATATATGTTTCTAGAAAACAAAATGAACTTAATACTTATTTTAAAAATGAAAATGGAGACAAATACTTTAGAGGATATCCTAGAAGAATAGGAGCTGCTGCAGCGGATGGAGATTTAATAACATATATGGACTCAGACGATATGATTCTTCCTGAGTTTACATTAAATATTATGATAGAGTATAATAAATCTCCAGGTGCTTTCTGGTGGGTTAATAGATCATGGTATGATCACGAAACTATGGTATTCAATAATGATGAGACATTTGAAAATACTGATCTTTCTAAGAAAACAGAGTTAACAGATATTGAAGGAAGATGGAATGTGACAACCGTTAAAGAAGGTTTAGTAGTTATGAGTCCTTGGCTTTTAGTTCATAGACCCACTTCTGAAGTGAAATGGAGAGATACCTGGGGAGGGATTAGCGAAGATGCTGATTTCAATAGCAGACTAAGAAAACAATATAAGGCTGGATCCGTAATGGATAACCCAACTTATATCAGATGTCATTTTATTGATCAGTGGGATATTTAGATATCTAACCAGCAAAAATATTATCTTATACTTATATTTTCGTCACTATTCTTAGCCCGTCGCTAATATATAAGATTGAGTGGATTTAATCCATATTTAAAATAAATTAAAAAAAATGTAACTATTCATGTCATTAATTAAAATCAAGCAAATTGACGGTTTACAAGCTGCTCTTGATATTATTAACACAAGCATCGAATCAGGTTCGCTAAAATCAGCATACACACAGGAAGACCACGGTTTTGCTGCTGGAGTATGTATAGCGTATGTTGGTTCTAGGTGGGTGTTAGCTGATTCAAGTACTGCTAATAAGCTAGGGAGATTAATCATCGAATCTATTGTAGATGCAGATAACTTTATCGCCGTTCAAGTTGGAACTATAAACGTTTCAGTCTGGCCTAAGTTAGATAATTTAGTTGCTGGAGAATTCTACGTAGTAGATAACTCAGGTAACGGTACATTAGAAGATTACGTTAATACAGGTGATCCTGGTTTTGCATACAGCAACCCAGTTTTACAAGCATTAACGTCAACAACGGGTCATGTTCTTCCATGGAGACCATCAAAGTCGCCAACAGACCTAATTCAACCAGAAGAATTTACACAGACTGCTTTTTCAGCTGTGACTTCAGGAAATTACTCATCAACAGGACTTACACTAACGTATACTCCTTTTCAAGATTCAACAGTTCAAGTATTCCTAAACGGTATAGCGCTTGACGAATCTTACAATGATAGAAACGGAGACGTATATTTCTCTAGGGACGGTGGTACAACTGCCATTCCAGCATCTGATTTAGATGCAGGAGATACTCTATTCTGGAACGGAACTTTAGCAGGCTATGAACTTGCAAGTACTGACCAGTTTGAAGTAGTATACGACAAAAGTAATCTAGACGACTAAAAAAATAAATTATTAAAACATGGCAAATCCATTTATTAGTACTTCCGGTAGTCAAGGTTATCAAGGTCCCCAAGGAGCTGGCAATGAAGGTGCACAAGGTGCATCTGGAATTCAAGGTATCAAAGGAGATAAGGGTAATGATGGCGAAAGAGGTTTAAAAGGTGATCAAGGTTTACAAGGTGATATCGGTATATCTGGTTCGCAAGGTGTTGAAGGTTCTATCGGTCTTAAAGGAGACAAGGGAGATACTGGAGCAAAAGGCGACAAAGGTGATAAAGGTATTCAAGGTGAACAAGGTGATCGAGGTTTACAGGGTATTCAAGGTGAATTAGGTGACACAGGTCTTAAAGGAGACAAAGGTGACACTGGTGAACAAGGTATTCAAGGTGAACAAGGTATTAAAGGTGACACTGGTCTTAAAGGAGATCAAGGTGACAAAGGTGAACAAGGTATTCAAGGTGAACAAGGTGATACTGGTTTAAAAGGTGACCAAGGTGAACAAGGTTTCCAAGGTCTTAAAGGTGACACTGGTCTTAAAGGAGACAAGGGTGATACTGGAGAACAAGGTCTTAAAGGAACTAAAGGTGATCAAGGTATTCAAGGTGATCAGGGTATTCAAGGTGAAATCGGAGTCAAAGGTGACAAAGGTGACACTGGTTTAACTGGTGACCAAGGTGACAAAGGTTTCCAAGGTACAATTGGAACTAAAGGTGACAAGGGTACTAAAGGTGATCAAGGTATTCAAGGTGAACAGGGTATTCAAGGTGAAACTGGTCTTAAAGGAGATCAAGGTGATAAAGGTTTCCAAGGTATTAAGGGTGACACTGGTGAACAGGGTATTCAAGGTATCAAAGGTGATCAAGGTTTAAAAGGTGATACTGGAGAACAAGGTGAACGAGGTGAAACTGGTTTAAAAGGTGATCAAGGTCTTCAAGGTCTTCAAGGTTTCCAAGGAGATAAAGGTGACACTGGTGAACAAGGTATTCAAGGTGAACAGGGTATTCAAGGTATCAAAGGTGATAAAGGTGATCAAGGAGATACTGGTGCTAAAGGTTTCCAAGGAGATACTGGCGATCAAGGTATTCAAGGTGAACAGGGTATTCAAGGTAAACAAGGTGACAAAGGTGACAAAGGTACTAAAGGTGATCAAGGAGATACTGGAGAACAGGGTATTCAAGGTGAAACTGGTCTTAAAGGAGATCAAGGTGATTTAGGTGCTAAAGGTGACCAAGGTGATACTGGAGCTAACGGTGAACAAGGTCTTAAAGGTGAACAAGGTGATAAAGGTACTAAAGGTGATCAAGGTTTCCAAGGTCCTAAAGGTGACCAAGGTGAACAAGGTGAAACTGGTTTAAAAGGTGATCAAGGTGAACAAGGTTTCCAAGGTCTTAAAGGTACTAAAGGTGATCAAGGTATTCAAGGTGAACAAGGTGATACTGGTTTAAAAGGTGACCAAGGTGACAAAGGTTTCCAAGGTACAACTGGAACTAAAGGTGACAAAGGTACTAAAGGTGATCAAGGTATTCAAGGTGAAACTGGTCTTAAAGGAGATAAAGGTGATCAAGGTGATACTGGCGCTAAAGGTGAGCAGGGTATTACTGGTGACCAAGGTGAGCAGGGTATTACTGGTAACCAAGGTCTTACAGGTGATACTGGTTTAAAGGGTGATACTGGCGAACAAGGTATTAAAGGTGAACAAGGTGATAGAGGTTTCCAAGGTCAAGTTGGTACTAAAGGCGATAAAGGCGATAAAGGTACTAAAGGTGATCAGGGAGATACTGGTGCTAATGGTGAACAAGGTCTTAAAGGTGAACAAGGTGATATAGGTTTCCAAGGTGTTAATGGCACCAAGGGTACTAAAGGTGACCAAGGTGAACAAGGTGAACAAGGTGTTACTGGTGACCAAGGTATTCAAGGTGATACTGGTTTAAAAGGTGATACTGGTGAACAAGGTCTTAAAGGCGAACAAGGTGATAGAGGTTTCCAAGGTCAAACTGGAACTAAAGGTGATCAGGGAGATACTGGTGCTAAAGGTGATGAAGGTGATACTGGTCTTAAAGGAGATAAAGGAGATAAAGGTACTAAAGGTGACATAGGTTTCCAAGGTGTTAACGGTATTACAGGTGAACAAGGCGAGCAAGGTGAACAAGGTGAACAAGGTGTTACCGGTGACCAAGGTCTTAAAGGTTCTCAAGGTGATAAAGGTGATACAGGTCTTAAAGGAGATAAAGGTACTAAAGGTGATCAAGGTGAACAAGGTGAAACTGGTTTAAAAGGTGATCAAGGTGATACCGGTCTTAAAGGAGATAAAGGTACTAAAGGTGATCAAGGTAATACTGGAGACCAAGGTCTTACTGGTAATCAAGGTGACCAAGGTATAACTGGTGATAAAGGTACTAAAGGTGATCAAGGTGACCAAGGTATAACTGGAACTAAAGGTGATAAAGGTACTAAAGGTGATCAAGGTAATACTGGTTCCCAAGGTCTTAAAGGTGATCAAGGTGAACAAGGTCTTAAAGGTGATAAAGGTACTAAAGGTGATCAAGGTGATACAGGTCTTAAAGGTGATAAAGGTGATAAAGGTGCTAAAGGTGATCAAGGTCAACTTGGTGCTAAAGGTACTAAAGGTGATCAAGGTTTCCAAGGTCCTGAAGGTAATTTTGGTGGAGCAACATTCTACTATAAATTTAATTCTGGTACGTCAGGCGACCCGGGTGCAGGAAATATTAGTCTTAACACTGACGCCGCTGGAGAAGCAACACAAATCAACATTGATGATTTAAATGCTACTAACAACGATGTTCAACAATACTTAAGAACTATTGACGATTCTACATCTACAATTAAAGGTCATATTAGAATTTCTAATAAGTTAGATGCTTCTCAATATATGTTATTTACAATTTCTTCTTTAGAAGAAGTTAACACTTATTTTAAAGTAACTGGTAACTCATTATATGCTTCTGCAGCTAATGTATTTACGAATGAAGAAGATTTAATAGTAACTTTCGCAAGAACAGGTGATAAAGGTGATTTAGGTTACCAAGGTGTTAGAGGTCATCAAGGTTTCCAAGGTATTAAAGGTGATCAAGGTGATACAGGTCTTAAAGGTGATAAAGGTGATAAAGGTACTAAAGGTGATCAAGGTATTAAAGGTGACATCGGTCTTAAAGGTGACAAAGGTGACACTGGTAATCAAGGTGCTACTGGTGAAAAAGGTGATACTGGTTTAAAAGGTGATCAAGGTCTTCAAGGTATTAGAGGTTTCCAAGGAGGAACTGGTGATAAAGGTACTAAAGGTGATCAAGGTATTAAAGGTGAACAAGGTATTAAAGGTGATAAAGGTAATACTGGAGATCAAGGTTCAACTGGAGATAAAGGTACTAAAGGTGATATTGGTAATCAAGGTTTAACTGGCGCTAAAGGCGATAAAGGTGATACTGGTAATCAAGGTTCAACTGGTGCTAAAGGCGATAAAGGTAATACTGGAGATCAAGGTTTCCAAGGTATAACTGGAGCTAAGGGTACTAAAGGTGATACAGGTCTTAAAGGAGATAAAGGTACTAAAGGTGATCAAGGTGAACAAGGTGATCAAGGTCTTAAAGGTGATACTGGTCTTAAAGGTAATAAAGGTGATACTGGAGCTAGAGGTTTCCAAGGTGCAACTGGTGCTACTGGTGAACAAGGTGATAAAGGTACTAAAGGTGATACAGGTAATCAAGGTGCTACTGGCGCTAAAGGTGATACTGGTAATCAAGGTGCTATTGGTTCACAAGGTTCAACTGGTGCTAAAGGTACTAAAGGTGATGAAGGTGAACAAGGTATTAAAGGTACTAAAGGTGATACAGGTGATAGAGGTTTTACTGGTGCACAAGGTTCAGTTGGTTCAGTTGGTGAACAAGGTGAGCAAGGTGAACAAGGAAACACTGGAGCTAAAGGTGACCAAGGTGATAAAGGTACTAAAGGTGATCAAGGTATAACTGGAACTAAAGGTGATAAAGGTAACACTGGTAACCAAGGTGCTAGAGGTTTCCAAGGTTCAACTGGTGCTAAAGGTACTAAAGGTGATCAAGGTATAACTGGAACTAAAGGTGATAAAGGTAACACTGGTAACCAAGGTGCTACTGGCGCTAAAGGTGACAAAGGTGATATCGGTGTACAAGGTGCAGTTGGTGCTAAAGGTGACAAAGGTAACACAGGTAACCAAGGTGCTACTGGTGCTAAAGGTACTAAAGGTGATCAAGGTTTCCATGGAGAACAAGGTGAACAAGGTGCTAAAGGTACTAAAGGTGATACAGGTGATAGAGGTTTTACTGGTGCTCAAGGTGCTACTGGTGCTCAAGGTGCTAAAGGTGACAAAGGTAACATAGGTAACCAAGGTGCTACTGGTGCTAGAGGTTTCCAAGGTGTAACTGGTGCTACTGGTGGAACTGGTGGAACTGGTCCTAGAGGTTTCCAAGGTATAATTGGTATTAAAGGTGTAACTGGTAATATTGGTGTTCAAGGTGCTTTAGGTGCTAAAGGTACTACAGGTAATACTGGTAGCCAAGGTGCTTTAGGTGCTAAAGGTAATACAGGTAATACTGGTGTTCAAGGTTCAGTTGGTTCAGTTGGTGCAAAAGGTAATACAGGTAATACCGGTTCTCAAGGTTCAATTGGTCCTAAAGGTAACACTGGTAATACTGGTGCTCAAGGTTCAGCGGGTCCTACGGGTTCTACTGGTGCTCAAGGTGCAGTTGGTGCTAAAGGTACTAAAGGTGATAAAGGTAATCAAGGTTCTACTGGAGCTAAAGGTGATCGAGGTTTCCAAGGTGTAACAGGTGCTACTGGTGGAACTGGTGGAACTGGTCCTAGAGGTTTCCAAGGTATCATTGGTATTAAAGGTGTAACTGGTAATGTTGGTTCTCAAGGTTCAGTTGGTCCAGTTGGTTCAGTTGGTCCTACGGGTCTTAAAGGTAACACTGGTTCTACTGGTGGAACTGGTGCTCAAGGTTCAATTGGTACTAAAGGTAACACGGGTAATACCGGTTCTCAAGGTTCAGTTGGTTCAGTTGGTGCAAAAGGTAACACAGGTAATACTGGTGGAACTGGTAGCCAAGGTGCTTTAGGTCCAAAGGGTAATACTGGTAATACTGGTAGCCAAGGTGCTTTAGGTGCTAAAGGTACTACAGGTTCTCAAGGTTCAGTTGGTACTAAAGGTAACACGGGTAATACCGGTTCTCAAGGTTCAGTTGGTCCATTAGGTCCTAAAGGTAACACGGGTAATACCGGTTCTCAAGGTTCAGTTGGTTCAGTTGGTTCAGTTGGTCCTACTGGTGCTAAAGGTACTAAAGGTGATACTGGTGCTCAAGGTTCTGCTGGTACAAATGGTGCTAAAGGTACTAAAGGTGATGCTGGTGCTAGAGGTGCTACTGGTCCTCAAGGTTCAACTGGTGGAACTGGTGGAACTGGTGGAACTGGTGCTCAAGGTGCTACTGGTGCAAATGGTGGAACTGGTGGAACTGGTGCCCAAGGTGCTACTGGTGCAACGGGTACAGGTAAACAAGGTAACACTGGTGCCCAAGGTGCAAGTGGTTCTAAAGGTTCTACTGGTTCTCAAGGTGCAACGGGTCCTAACACATCTAACTATAGATTGTTTGCTGATCAATATGTTGGTAACACTGGCGGAGAATTTGTACGCTACAACAACTCAAGTGCATTACAACAATTCTACATTAACAACTCAGAAGAAATGAGATTATATGGTAACGGTAACCTTCACGTTGATGGTGATGTTGTTGCATACTCAACTTCTATCTCGGATGCGAGACTTAAAGATAACGTATCGACTATCGAAGATGCATTGTCTAAAGTCTTACAATTAAGAGGTGTTGAATACGATTGGAATAGCGGTAGCAGAAAAGGTCTTCATGATCTAGGTCTTATCGCCCAAGAAGTAGAAGAGGTATTGCCAATGTTGGTAAGAGAACATGAAATGCCACTAATGGATGGTGCAGAAGACGGAACAGTTTATAAAACTGTTGACTATGAAAAAATGGTCGGTCTTTTAATCGAAGCTATTAGAGAACTTGAAGCAAGAATTAAGTCTTTAGAGTCTTAATTTAAACCATCAAGATAATTTAAGAAAGGGTCCTCGAAAGAGGACCCTTTTTTTATGTGATATATAGATTATAATAACTTATTATCTTATTACACTAAGAAACATTTTCAATTAAGTTAGTATAACTAGTAATATAGAAAAGCACATAAATGGAAGATATAATCAATCACGAAACGTTTAATAATAATGTAAAATTTTATATAGAAGGCGTAAGTAAAGGTGAAAAAACATATACCCTTAAGGGATGGGTTGGATTAATAGGAGGTGAAGCTTTAGGTTTTTCACTTGCTAAATCAAAGAAAAAATTAAACGTTTCTTTTGCAGGAACTAGAAACGATGTATTAGATGCTTACAATTTCTTATTAACAAATAAGAATATGCATTTTACTTTAGAAATTCCCATTGAAGATAGACTAGAAACCTTAGTAGTAAATACAAGTATCGGTGAATCTGCAATTGGACCAATTAGCAAATGGCTAGTATATTATTCTGATTTTAATAATACAGATAAAGATATTATTTCAGTTGATGGATTCTACAAAGACCCTGATCTAGTAAGGGAATGGGCTATGAATAATTTAAAATTTTCACCATCTGCTTATCATAAAGGAGAAAGAGCTAAAGAACGATTTATACTAGACGGTACTAAAGAAAAGTTAGAAGAAATTATAGGAAAACCTATCTACAATTGGAATCACCCTTCATACGCAAATGGTATATTTCAATTCTGTACGGCTGATCAGCCTATAGTTTATCATGTAGATAATCAGACCTACGCAGCAATGGTATATTTAACACCTGACGCTCCTCCTACCTCAGGAACCGCATTTTATAGAAGTAAGGTGACAGGAGATTATACATTTGATGATGATAAAAGAAAAACACCTGCATACGAAAATGCATTTAAAGGTAAAAGTAATGAAATGAATTTTTACGATGGATCTAATTTTGAAAAAATAGATGAAGTAGGGAATGTGTATAATAGACTGGTTTTGTTTAATGCTAAAAATATTCACGCAGCAACGCAATATTTTGGTGATGGAATTGACAACGCAAGATTTTTCCACATGTTCTTTTTTGACGTATAAAAAACAAACTTAAATATGAAGATTAGTATTATTACAAGGTGTACTAGAACAAGTAACCTTTTAACAATTAAAGAAGGAGTATTAAATGCTCCAAAGGGAGTTAATGTAAATTGGCATGTTGTATTTGACACAGGTGCGTTAAAGGATATCGATGCAGAGGTTCTTTCAAACTTGACAGATACTAATAATGTTAAATTACATTTTGTAAAAGGTCAAAGTGGAGGACTATTATATCCCGAAGTTTCTGATATTATTAAAACTATTAAATCAGGTTGGATCTATTTATTAGACGATGATAACATCATACATGAAGACTTTTATAAAACTATTAAAGCAAGTATAAAGGCCCTTCCGATTGCGCTAGTTCATATAGTTTCTCAATTAGTTGCAGGTAAAGATTTTACAGGACAAGACATTAGATTTGCTAGCCGTGAAAATACTGCCTTTCAAAAAATTGACATTGCGCAGATGGTTATTAATAGAAGTATATTTGATACTCATTCCTTTAGTGCAAATTATGCAGCAGACGGTTTCTTTATAGAAGAAGTATTAAAAACACATGGTGATTCATTTGTATGGATAGACAAGGTACTATCTCATTATAACTATCTTGAAAAAACTCCATCCGCTAAAATACCCAAAATACTTTATATTGGACCGAGTGTTCCCGAATTAAAATCTAATAAATATCTTCCATACGAGGCAGATGAACTAGATGTAAAATATTTAGAAAATGATACTGATGTAATTGATGTAATAAATGAATTTAATCCAGATGCTATTATAACTAACGGCCCATCTTGGAAAGATTTTCCTTATCTTGCAATGCTACCTCTACAATTTAGAAAAAAGTGGTATAATTCAGTAGAGCTAGACGACATAGGAGATTCTTCATATTCTGTCGCAATGAACTCTATTCTTTCACCTTCTAACCTAGAAGATGACCAAATGATCTCATTTTTCACACCTATATATAATACTGGTGAAAAACTATGGAACACATATAGGTCTGTAAGAGAACAGACTTATTCTAATTGGGAGTGGGTATTAGTAAATGATTCAACGGACGGAGGTAAAACATTAAAAATAGCTGAACAGATTAGATCACTTGATCCTAGAGTAAAATTATATGACTTTAGAGAAAAGTCAGGAGGATGTATTGGAGAATCTAAGTATAGATGTTGTTCTCTGGCTAAGGGATATATTTTAGCTGAACTAGATCATGATGATTTACTAGTTAAAACATGTGCAGAGGATTTACATAAAGCAGCACAGGCACATCCTGAATGTGGAATGTTTTATGGAGATACTGCAGAAGTAAATGAAGAATGGGAAAATCAACAATATGGAGAAGGCTTTGCACTAGGATATGGTAGATATAGAGAAGAAGAGTATGACGGAAGAAATCTTACCCCTGCTATTCAACATAACATTAATCCTAAAACAATTAGACATATAGTTGGAGTACCTAATCATGTTAGAGCATGGAGAAGATCTACTTATTTTGAAATTGGAGGTCATAATAGAAGTTTAACAATTGCTGACGATTTTGAATTAGTAATTAGAAGCTTTCTATATTCTAAGATATGTAAAATACCGAAATTAAGTTATATACAGTTTCTCTATAATAACTCGGGCGGGAGAAACACTCATGATTTATCAAGAGCAGATATTCAAAGAAGAGTTAGAACTATAGCAAGCCACTATAATGAGCAAATTAATGCTAGATTTATTGAGCTTGGTATTGAAGATTGGGCATACGATGAAAGACCAGATTACCCTATTGCAGCAGAATCTAGATTTGGAGATAAAGAAGGTGCGGCTAATGTTACATACATTGAAGTATCTGAAAGTGATAAAACTGGAAATAAACTCGAAAAGGTAAAATAATTTAGATAGATAATATATGGAACAGATAAAATCATTTGACCAATTTATTAATGAAAACTTAAACGAAGATACCAACGATCTCTTTAAAGTTTATTTGGCTATTGACCCAGGTTCGGGTCATAGATGGTGGTCTTATAAAGGATTTGCCAGTAATAACTTCTTTATACAAATTAATAAAGATAATTATAAAGACATAGATATTAATCCAGACTATCCTATATTAACCTATAATTCAGGAGTCGTTGAAACTCTTTTAAAAGAAGGATTAGTTAAAAAAGAAAATGTATATAATAGACCGGAATTTATTA
>MDSY01124453.1_pt1 | contig 25988 bp, 24 predicted proteins | sample 811131 | NCBI WGS metagenome assembly MDSY01 (sample SAMN05326643, study PRJNA326480) | marine metagenome | isolation source: seawater | place: Atlantic Ocean: South West | collected 2010
GATTAAAGTCTTCTTTTGTATCAATATCTAAACTTTCTTTTTTTGATTTTATAAATATAGGAATAAATCTTGGATCAGAAAAATTTTTTTTATTTTTTAATTTCTTCGCATTTATTATAAATATGTTTCCATTCATTTCATACTTATTTTTATAATTTTTGTTCTTTTCTACTCTATGGCAAAATGGTTTTTTATAAAAATAAAGTTTTTTTATATTTTTTTTTGTACAAAAATTTACAGCAACAACACTACAAAATTTATGTTTAATGTATAATTTAAATGCTAATCTAATATTTTTTATAGTTCTAAATGGTGAAGTTGGTTGCAAAAGTGTTATACAATCAACTTTTTTACTGTATTTTTTTTCATACCATTTTAAAGCGTGGAGAGCTGCAGTCTCTGACTTTGTTTTATCTAATGATAATTTTTTTGGTCTAAGCCATGGACACAATATATTTTGTGAAATTGAAAAATTTTTAATTTTTTTTGAATCTGTTGAAACGATAATATTATTAAATATTTTTGACTGTTTTGCTCTTAAAATAGTCCAATAAATTAATGGTTTTCCTTTTAAAATTTTGAAATTTTTATTTTTTAATCTTTTTGAGCCTTTCCTTGCTAATATTATAGCCAAATTATAAATTTTCATTTAAAAAAATATTAATGAAGTATTTCTATTTTTTTCAGATATTTAATAATATCTTTTTCAGACATAAAATTAAAATTACTGACTCTAAATTTTTCTAGATTTTTTATTTCTTTTTTGTTTAAATTATAATTTTTTTGTCTATTTATTACAAAAATATCTTTATAAATTTTAATATATGGTATTTCTTCTATCAAAAAAAGTTCTTCATTTAATTTTTCTGAGGATAATTTGTTAATTATTTTTATGCTACTTTTATGATTATTAATTTTATCATAATAATTAACTAGCGCTGAAGCTAGATCATAAATTTTAATACAATTCATACTTCTTAATATAAAAATTTCCTCGCCTTTCATTATTTTAGTGCTGTTAATAATTAAATTGACTGCCTCGTCCAATGACATAACAAATCTAGCCATTTTTTTATCGGTAACATAAATATTTTTTTTTTTCCTTAAGTAAATTTATAAAATTAGGTATTACAGAACCTCTTGACCCTAAAATATTTCCAAATCTTATGCATGATATTTTTGTTTTAGAATTTCCTTTAAATTCATTTGCATTTATTGAAATTCTTTCTGCTTGAAGCTTTGAAGATCCCATTATATTTGTTGGTGAAACTACTTTATCTGTACTTATAAATAATAATTTTGAAACTTTATTTGCTATAGATGCTCTAATTATATTTTCTGTACCTTGAACATTTGTCTTTATTACTTCAAATGGATTATATTCACAAATTGAAACATGTTTTAAAGCCGCCGCATGAATTACTATATCAACTCCTGAAGTTACTTCCTTGCATCTCTCAAAATCACGAATATCACCTAAAAAAAATCTAATTTTTTTTTTTTCCATTGAATTAAAAAAATCTAAATTATCAAAACCTTTTGAGTTCAATTTTTTTGATAATTCATATAATCCATTTTCATCATTACTCATTACCCTTATTACATTACATTTTGAATTAAAAAGCTTTAAAACTAAAGCAGATCCAATTGATCCTGTTCCACCAGTAATTAGAATTTTTTTATTTTTTAAGAAATCAAGATTCATTTTTTTTTATATTTTTTTAGATATTTATACATATTATTTTTAAGTGTTAAATTTAATTCAAACAAGATTTTTGATGAATTTACTTTTTGAGAAGATAGAGTGTCTAATTTTATCGATTGATCAATAAATTTAACCTTTTTTTTATAAATTTTCTCAAAATATTTAATAATATTTTTTAAATTTAAATTCTCATTACCAACATTATATTTATTATTTTTTAATTTTTTTATCAAAATTTTTTTTATTATTTTGATGGTATCTTCTAATGAAATAAAGTTTCTGCTAACATAAGAATTTGTAATTAAAAGTTTCTTTTCTCTGGTTATTGAATTATAAATTTTAGATATAATATTTTTTTCATTTTTTATATCACCATAAACATTGCCAATTCTTAAAATCAAATAATTTAAATTCGAATTTTCGTAATATTTTTCTGCTCTTAATTTATATTTTGCATAAAGACCTTTTGGAAAAGTTTTAGATCTCTCATTTAATATCTTATTTGAATATCCATATATTAAATTAGTTGATAAGTAGATTATTAATATTTTTTTGTTTATTTTTTTAGAAAGTTTAATTATATTTTTATTTCCAGTTATAATTGTTTCATGCATTTTTTTTTTATTGTCCACTTGTCCTGACAAATTAATTATTACATCTATTTTACTATTAATATATTTGTTTAAAGTATGATATTTTGCAATATTAAATTTTTTACTTCTTTTAGGAGTAATTAATTTATATTTTTTTTTAATATTGCTTATTAACTTTTTACCAATTAAACCATTTCCGCCGATAATTAAAATTTTTTTCAAACTAATAAGTTATTTGTTTTTGAGTATTAAAATTTTTTAAATCAATTTTTTTAATTATTTCTATAATTTTTTTCGCCGAATTTCCCTCACCATATGGATTCTTAATATCTCTAATTCTATATTTGAAACTTTTACTTAGTGCTTTTTTTATTGCTAAATAGATTTTTTTTCTCGAATAATTTACTGAGATAACGTTTTTTGGTTTAAATCTTCCTTGTTGTCTAGTTCCAATATTTACTACAGGAACTTTAAAACTTGCAGCCTCATGAATTCCAGAACTTGAATTACCTACAAGGGCAGAACATGAATTAAGTAAAGTTTTGTATTCCTTTAGATCTGGTGATTGAACATAATTCAAATTACTTTTTTTTATTAAGCTTACAATATTAACAGATCCTGCGTCATTATTAGGGAAAATTATTAAATGTTGTAGGTTAATTTTTTTTATTGCAGCGACTGTCTCAATGAATTGTTTTTTTGAATCATATAATTCTGATGTAACTGGATGTTGAATTATTAAAATATATTTTTTTTTTTATATTTATATTAAACTTTTTTAATATAATTGACTTGTTCACAGTTTTTTCACTTTTTAAAGCATCTATTGATGGACAACCTACAGGAAAAATATTTTTTGAAACTTCGCCCATTTTAATTAATCTTCTTTTAGTTTCATTATTTGCCGTAAAATGAAAATTGGAAAATTTTGTCATCGCATGTCTTATCGACTCATCAATGGTACCTGAAACTTCACCACCCTGAATATGAGCAACTGGTATATTCATATGGGCACCACAAATTGTCACCGCAAGATTAGCGGCTATATCAAAACCTGAAAGTATTAAGTCTGGTTTTGCTTTGTTTATAACCTTAGATAATTTACTAATGGCTTTTCCAAGCGATTTTGCCATCTCAGCACCATCATTTATTTTTAAGTATTTATTATCGAAAATTTTAAACTTACTATAAATCTTGTATTTTTTTTTCCTTATTTCATTAATTGTATAACCGTATTCTTTCATTAAGTGTATTCCAGTAACAACTAGTTGATAATCTAAACTTCTATCGTTTTTAATAATTTTTATTATTGGATCAAATCTACTAAAATCTGCTCTTCTTTCAGTTACAATAAATATTTTAATCATAAATTAATAAAATAAATCTTTCTTTTTCACCAGTGAATTTTTTTTGATAAGTTTTTTGACCTTTTTTCCAAATAATTTTTTATAATCTTTGGCCAAAAAATCTCCAATACCTGGTCTTCTTGGAAAGATATTTTTTTTGGATAATTTTTTTCCAGGTAAAATATTCTCAGTTGCTACAATTGAAGCAAAAGCAAAATTAATAGTTGATTTTTCCTCTTTAACAGGTCCCTTAAAATCTCCCTTAGCTTTAAATATTTCTGTAGATCCTAGAATTAATTCTTTTAATTCATTTTTATCCATTGAAGCAGAAATATCTGGTCCTTTTCTTTTTTTACTATCTGTAAAATGTTTTTCAACTATCGATGCTCCTTTAGCTATAGCTCCAAGACATGGATATATTGTTTTGGAATGATCTGATAAACCAACAATAGCATCAGGAAAATTTTTTTTTAATTTTTCCATTGCACCCAATCTAACTAAATGTGTTGGTGTAGGATAAATATTTGTGCAATGCAATAAAGCATATGGAACTTTATATTTTCTAAGTATTTTTACAGCTGGTTTTATGCTTTTTATAGTATTCATTCCTGTGCTTAAAATGATAGGTTTTTTATGCTTAGCTATATATTCTATCAATGGATAATTGTTACATTCTCCTGATCCGATTTTAAAAGCAGGAACTTTAAATTTCACAAGTCGATCAACTGCAAGTTTAGAAAAAGGTGTGCTTATAAAAATCATATTTTTTTTTTTTACATAATTCATTAATTCAAATTCATCTTTTTCATTAAGAGAGCATTTTTTTATTATTTCGAATATTGTTTCTCTAGTATGTGAAGGTGTAATTTTTTTTGCTTCCTCTGACATTTCATCATCAACCACATGAGTCTGATGTTTAATAATTTCTGCTCCAGAATTATAAGCGGCATCAATTAATTTTTTGGCTTGCTTAATTGAGCCATTATGATTTATTCCAATTTCTGCAATTATTAGAGGCTTAAAATTTTCCCCCACTCTTCTTTTAAATATTTTAAAGTTATTTTTCATATATCAAATTTAAAAATTTTTAGTAAAATATAATTATTTTTTTTACTTTCTATAGATTTTTTTTCAAAAATTTTAACCACTTATTATTTTTTGAATTTATATCTATCAATCTATTAATCATAATTTTTTTATTTTTTGAAGAATTTTGAAAAAAATTAACAAAGTCTTTATCGCTGTAACCGTAGTTTTTCCATAATTTTGGAGGTAATGGGCTTAAATTTATACTATTTTTAGATACATAAATAATGGTTTTTAAACGAAAATATATGGCCTCAATAACTGCTGACGTAGTTTCTGAACAAATACAATATTCAAATTGATTATAATTAATATTAAAATTGTTAATATTTTTTAAAAAATTAAATCTCTTAAATAAATTATCAACTATTTTTTTGGGCAATGTGGGATGGGGTTTAAAATAAAAAATATATTTTTTTTTTTATTTGTTTTAATGATTTTTCTAAATCATTTAAAATTTCATAATTAATTTTAATCGAAATATCTCCAAAAATAATCACAGATCTATAAATTTTTTTTCTAGTAACTATATTTTGCAAATAGTTATATCTTACTGCCTCGACTGGTATTATTTTTTTTGAATTTATAAATTTATTTTTAGAAATCAATTTTTTATTCAACTCTCCATTGACAGCTATAAAATCAGGATAGTAAGAATTATTTTTTTTATAATTGTTGGGCTTAAAATATCTTAAATCCCAATCTCTAACTGTTGAGTTTATACTTCCTATAATTGTTCCATGCTTATAATATTTCCATGCTTTAATCATTATTGATTCCCAAGCTTGATTTTCTAATAAATAAAGGCCAATTTTAATTTTAGATGATTTAGAAAATAAATTTTCAAAAATTTCTATATATATTAAATTTTTAATTAAATCTGGTCCAAAAACAGATTTTATTAAGTTATCATTTAAAAAATAATTAAAATTTATTTTTTTTTTTTTGTAATAAAAAATATTTTTTATATCTATAAATAAATATTTAAAAACAATTTTAAAAAAATTCATAAATATTTTTATGATAGAATTAAAGTTTAAATAAGAGTCTAATGGTATATGATTGTTATTATTATTATTTAACGAATTAATATTTTTTAAAAAAATTTTAGAATTTGGAACTTGATTAGATGGACTAAAATCATGCAACCAGTTTATTTTATATTTATTTTTTATTAAAGTTTCAGTTAAATTACCCCATAGATTGCTTATTTTATTACTCTTTAAATGAACATAATAAGAAAATAAAAATATATTATTTTTCTGAAATTTTAATAAATTAGATTTCAGAATTAAAATATTAAATCTTTTAATAATATAAATTAAATAAAATATAATACTTTTAATTATATAAAAAGTTTTTAAAAAATATTTTTTTTTTAACTTTATTTGGTTAAATGAAACAAAGATTAAATTACAATTATCACAAATTATTTTTAAAGAATTAAATATATCAATTTCTTTTCCGTAATAATGTATTTCTGATATTTTTTTTTCTTTAATAATTTTTCTGATGGCTAGTAATTTTATACAATCAATTATTTTATTAGATTTAAAAATATTTTTTTCGTAAATATTCGATATTTCAAATATATTATACCTATTATAAATTTTAAAATTTAAAACTTCTGATAATAATTTATTCTTTTGACTAGTTTTTATATTTTCAACAAAATCTAAATAATCTTGCTTTAAATAATTTTTATTTTTCTTTATATAATTGCTTAATGATGATGATAATTTATCATCGCCATTCCAATTATAATATATTTCGTTAGAACTATGTTTATTAAGTCTTATTTCCTCATCATTTATAATCAAAATTTTCTTCACTTTATATTTTAAGAAAAAAATAATTATTTATTTTCATTTACTCAAATCAAATAATTTTAGAACTTTGGGGATATCTTCTGGAACATCGATATTTTCTACCTCTCCATCGATAACGCTAACTCCAAGTTTTTTTCCATTTTCGATAATTCTTAGCATATCAATTGACTCGACTCTCTCTAAGCTGCTTTCATTTAATTTTTCATATTCCATTAATGAATTGTATTTCATTGTATAAACACAAACCATTTTAAAATAATTTATAACTTCTGTGGTTTTTTTTTTAGATGGTATTGCTTCTCTTGATATATAAATAACTTCATTATTTTTGTTCCATATAATTTTAACCCTATTAGGATCTGTTATCTCAGATTCTTTTACAATTTTTTGTGCTAAGGTTGTTGCAAATAATGAATCATTATTTTTTAGAGTATTTATTGATTGTGAAATCATTTCAGGTTTTATTAAAGGTTCGTCACCTTGAACTGTAACAATCAAATCTGATGGTTTTTTTAAGGCTGCCTCAACTATTCTTGACATACACATTTCATGTTTTTCTGAAGTCATTATAACTTCTGCGCCAAAATTTATTGCCTCTTTTTTAATTTCATCATCGCAAGTTGCGATGAAAACTTGGTCCAAATCTTTACACTGTTTAGTTCTTGACCAAACGTGCTCTATCATTGTTTTACCATTTAATTTTATTAGAGGTTTTCCTGGAAATCTTGAAGATTTCATTCTTGCTGGTATAAATGCAATTGCTTTCATTTGCTTCTAGAACTGACCACCATTAGAGTCGATTAATGCTCCCGCGATATAACTAGATCTATCAGAAACTAAAAATTCTATTACTGCTGCTTGCTCCTCCGGTTTAGCAATTCTTCTTAAAGGTATAGTATTATTTAATTCTTTTTCAATTTTTGGTGTTATTAAATCTTTTAGCATTTTAGTCATTGTTTGGGATGGACAAAAACAATTTACATTAATCTGCCAGGGTGCTACTTCTGCCCCTAATTGTCTTGTGAAACCTAATAATCCCGACTTACTATAAGCGTAGTGTAAACCTGAAGTTCTTCCTCTAAATCTTCCTGCTATTGACGAAACATTTACAATTTTTCCATACTTTCTTTTCTTCATATAAAATATTACATGTTTGCAACATAAGAAAGTTGAAGTGCCATTGTTTTTATGTATATGCTCCCAAGATGATAAAGAGGTATTATCTATATTTCCTGGTCCGGTAACTCCTGCAGAGTTCACCAATATATCAATTTTTTTAAACTTTTTAATAGTTTCACCAACCAAGTTTTTTACATTTTCCTCGTCAGTAAGATCTATTGAAAAAGATAGAATTTTTGACTTATTTTTAAATTTTTTAGCAATTTTATGTACTTTTTTTGATCTACCAACCAAAACAATTTTTGCTCCCTTTTTAAATAAATTTTTAGCAACCTCTAAACCTATGCCAGAGCTCCCTCCAGTTATAATCGCAACTTTATTTTTAAATTCCATATTATTATTTCTTGAATTATTCATTTGAATATAAAAGTATTTTTATTGCCTTTCTCTTTTGAAGTAAATCAAATGATTTTTTCCAATTATTGATACTAGTTTTTTTTGATATCAAATCTCTAAGAAAAATTTTTTTAGTTTTTAACAAATTAATGCATTTTTCCCATATATCATAGTTGTGGCTAAAACTGCCTTGTAAACTAATATTTTTCCTAATGATTTTATCAAAATTAACATTTGATTTTTTCATGAACCAACCAATTTTTGTAATTTGACCTTTTGGTGAAGTGATTTCCATGGCATTTTCAATTGTTTTGTCTACACCTCCAACAGTATCAATAACCAAATTAGAACCTCTGCCTTTTGAATATTGATTAATCAATTTGACGTAGTTTTGATTAGAGGTAAAAACTTTTTTTGCTCCATTTTTTTTTGCAATTTTTAATTGTAAATTATCTTTGGGTCCTCCCACCACAATTACTCTCGCTTTTTTATAAATTGCAAATTTAAGACTTATAAGTCCCATAGTTCCAGTACCAATTATTGTTACTAAATCATTTTTCTTTATATTGCTATTAATTATAATTGCATTGTAACATACACACATCGGTTCAATTAATGCAGCCTCCTCCAATAAAATATTGTCTGACAATTTATGCATGTATTTTATTGGTACTTTTATATGTGATGCGAAAGCACCGTTTATTGTACCACCAATGTTTTTTCTTTTTTTACATAAATTATAGAGTCCTCCCTTACAGAAAAAACATTTTTCACAAACCTTATCTACGGTCTCACAAGTAACCCTGTCTCCTATTTTAAATTTTGATTTTCTATTTGGTAAAGCATGAATTTTTCCAGAAAATTCATGTCCAAGAACAAAAGGAATTTTTTTTCTATTTAGTGTTGAATGATAATGTTCAATGTCTCTTCCACAAATACCTGCATATTCAACTTTAACTATTGCATGTTTTTTTGATTTACCAATTTTTGGAAAATTTATATCTTTAATAATAATTTTCTTTGGGTGATGTGAATATCGAACTAAAGCTTTCATAAAAATTTTTTTAAATAGTTTAAACTTTTCTTGATCTCAGATTTTTCGTAATTAATTATTTTTGTTTTATTTAATTTTTTTTGCCATGGTGTATCTTTTAATTTTACTGAAACTTTTTCCATATTTGAATAAAAAAATTTTTTATTAATTATATTGTGTTTAAAAGTTTTCCAAAAATGTTTTTTTTTTCCTAAAATTTCTCTTGGATCTAGGGCTCCTAATTCTAAAGAATATGTAATATTTGGACAATTTTTTTTTAAAAAATAAAGTATTTTTCTCATATCAACATATCCACTACCTATCCAGCATCTGGATAATAATATACCATTTTTTGATTTTCCAATTTTGTAGTCTTTAATATGAACATTAACAATATATGGATAAATTCTTTTTGCAAAATCAATTGGTTCTTCGCATGTCGCTAATGCATTGCCTATATCAAAATTAATTCCAATAACATCTTTGCCTACTTTCTTAACAATATATAAAAGTTCATAAGAATCAAAATCTTGATGATTCTCTATTGCGATTTTTAATTTATTTTTTTTTAATAATTTTTTAATTTTTTTTAATTTTAAGATAACTTTTTCTATATAAAGTCGCCAACTTCTTTTTTTCCATCTCTCTGCAGAAAGTATTTCAGAAGCCTTAATTCTTATTATATTTGAATTTAATTTTTTTGCTACATGTACCAATTTATACAAATCTTTTAAATCAAGAACTTTTTCGCTATCAATTATACAAAATAAATTTTCTTTTTTTAAAGATTTTTTGATTTTTTCTAAGTTTCTATCATTGCTATAAAATCTATAGTATGGAAATTCTATGCCTGCAAAACCTAATTTTCTTAAATTAATAATTAATTGAGTTATTTTAAATGGCTTTGAATTTTTTTTATATATATGGTTTTTTTTATATCCTAAGGTATAGCCCAACGAAGAAGTATTTAATGCTAAGTTATTTATAGATAGCATTATTTTATTTTAAGCCTTTAATTAAATTTAATATTGTATTCTTATGAACTTTATTAACTTGTTCTACGGTATTAAAAGCATTATGGCTACTAACTAGACAATTTTTCATCTTTAGTAATGGATTATTTTTATTTGGAGGTTCTTTTTCAAATACATCAATTCCTGCTGATTTAATTTGTCCTTTTTTTAAAGCCTTTATAAGTGATTTCTCATTAATTACAGGGCCTCTTGAGATATTAATTATTATTGAATTTTTTTTCATTAATTTAAATTCTTTATAATTTATTAATTTATTTGAAGTTTTATTCAAATCTACACAAAGAACAACTATGTCACTTTTATTTAATAAATTTTTTTTCGATACTTTTTTTATTTTTAATTTTTTGATTACAGATTTATTAATTGATTTTATATCATTGCCCAACACATTCATTCCAAAACCTTTACCGGTTTTAATTATCTGTTGGCCAACACTTCCAAGGCCTATTATTCCTAAATATTTATTTTCAAGTAATATGCCAGAAAATTTAGTCCATCTATTTTTTCTAATTTCACTTTGAGTTTCAAAAATATTTCTGGTTAAATTAATGATCATTCCCCAAACTAATTGTGAGACACTTTTTGAAAAAGCATCAGGGGAGTTGAAAATTTTTATTTTTTTCTTTAATGCGTATTTTTTATCAATAGAGTCAATGCCTGTCCCCCATTTTGAAATTACTTTAAGCCTACTTGCTTTTTTAAGCACTTTTTTGGTAACTTCATCATCACTACAAATTAATCCATCATATTTGCTAATAATTTTAAGTAATTGTTTCTCTTTTACTACGGGATTTCTTATGATTGTGTCATAAGATATATTATTTTTTTTTAATAAATAAGAATAATTGTGTAGCTCTTTACACATATGAAAACTCGAAATTAAGATTTTTTTATTTTTTTTCATTTAACTATTAAATTAAATTTTTTATGATATCATTTATTCCATCTTCTAATTTAATACTTTTTTTCATTTTCAAAATTTTTGCTTTTCTAACTTTATATGTGTATGGGTTGATTTTATAATGATAATTTTGAATTTTATTTTTATTATAAATTATTTTTTTTATAGAAAGTTTTTTTGATATTAAATTTATAACACTTTTTACGGAAACTTTTTCTTTTCCTACTATATCAAAGTACTGATTTGAATATTTCTTTTTTAACAGCTCAATACAAATTTTTGCAGCATCAGTTACATTTATATAATTTCTTATTTCCATACCATCTCCATCTCTTTCTATTTTTTTTTCTTTAATACTTTGATCTATAATATTATATATAGTGTTAAAACTGTTTGCCCTCGATCCATAAAGCGAACCAAATCGTAAAATGTTATATTGTATTTTATATATGTTGCTATATTCTTCAATAAGAGACTCGCATGATCTTTTTGTGGAACTATAAAAACCACCTTGCTTGCTTCTTGCATAAATACTGCTTGCAAATATTAATCGTTTAATTTTTTTTTGTTTCTTTAAAGCTTCTAAAATATTTGTAGTTCCCATAATATTAAATTTAATTGCTTTTAATGGATAAGAATTAGACTCTTGAATATCTGAAACTCCAGCAAAATGATAAACATAGTTTTTATTTTTTATTGCTAGATTAACTGTTTTAAAATTAGTTATGTCGCCTATACACATTTTTTGATTTTTTTTTTTATATTTAGATCTTTTTCTATCAAATATTGTGACTTTATAACCTTTGTCAGTTAGATGATCGCAAATATGACTACCCAAAAAACCCGATCCTCCGAATACGATGACATTTTTATATTTCATAATTATTAAAATTAAACAACAAACATAACTTTATTTAGAAAAAAAATTAATTATTAATTTGAAATATTTTTGTTTTAGATTTCAGCAAATTATATACCATTTCTATAATTAAACTAAAAAATAAAGTGCTTACTAAAGTTTGTCCAAAAAATGGTATAGCAAGAACATAACAAGTGATAAGACCATTTATATCATAGCCATAAAAACCACCCATCCATACTCCAAAATTTGTAATTAAGTAAAATACAAATGCTCCAGCTATTGCTCCTACAATTCTCAATTTCATTCCATAAAAAATAAAATATCTTGATAATAATCCAATTAAAATAACACTCCCCCATGTAAAAAATAAAGTATTATGGAACCCAATTATCAAGTCTGTAATAGCAAAACTAAAAACTATAGCAGGCAAATATCTTAATCCAAACAAAGCAGGAACATAGAAACTTAAAGCAATTAAACTAGTAAAATTTGGAGGATGAGGAATAAATCTAGTAGCCGCAAGACAAACAAAAATTCCTAAAAATATTTTAAAATAATTCATAAAATTTAATCTATATATTTTTTTTTTTCGAATTTAAACTATTTAATAAAAAAAAACCTACTAAAAATTTGCTTTAATCCCCATTTTTATCATTCTACCATCTTGAGAATATCCATGAGGTCTTTGGAATTTTTCATCCAGAATATTTGTTGTATTAAAAAAAAGTTTAAGTAAACCAATATCTTTACTTAAAGATACATTTACTAAATCTGTACTGTCCATTTCTAATCGATTCCATGGTGAAACAGAATTTGTATCAAAATGTTTACCATAATGCTTGTAGTTTAAATTAACATTAAATTTTCCTACTTTATCATTCATGAATGACCTCTGTAAATTTAATCCATAAGTTTTTTCTGGTCTTCTAAGTTGTGCAGTTCCATCTTTTGTTTCTGAGGATAATAAAGAAGAATATAAAGAAATACTTCCATTTTCATTTAAAAACTTTAGTTCCGTATCAATTCCTGATTGGTTAAGGTCTAGATTATTTGAATTATTTAAATACTTATTGCTTACGTATTCTATGTGATCAAATATACTGGTTTTATAAGCTGTTGCTTTTAGAATAAAATTATCGTTGAGTTTATGTTCTCCGTAAATTTGATTTGTATTACTTTTTTCAGGTTTTAAATTTCTATTTCCAGAATATCCCCAATTGTCAGTGCCGAATAGTTCATAAATCGTCGGATTTCTTAAACCAGTCATTCTTGATAATACTAGCTTTGTAGCTCCAATATTTTTTTGAAAATCTATTTTATATGTTTCGTAATTTCCTGTGATTTTATTTTCATCATTCCTAGAAAAAATAGAAAGATTTGTTTTATCAGAAATTTTCCATCCTAAATTTGCATATATAGAAAAGTTATCATAATGGCCTTTTGTTGATGCAGTATATGAACCATTGTTATCAAACGAGCCCCAATCATATCTATATTCAGAACCTAATCCGTAAGACAATCTATTTGAAAATAAGTTTGAATAGTCATATTTTAAACCCAAGGCATCACTGTAAAAATAATCTGAAACTTCCTTTTCATCAAACTCTCTATTATATGTATTATAGTAAGCAATTATATTATTCTGAGTTTTATTTGAAATTTTATTAAGAGAAAATTGTGAAGATAACATTCTATTATCAACTTCGTATCCATACTCATCAGTTGCAGAACTGTCGTATTCTGAAATGGTTTGTCTTAAATATGTTGAATTTTTTATTTTAATATTATTATCAATCCATTTTTCATAATTAATATTACCACTTATGTTGCTTACACCATCTTCTTCCTTGCCTCTATATCTTGCAGACTCTGTTTCGGAGTTTACTGCTCCAATTTTAAAATTTAGTGAAGATGCATCATCATTCACATAAGTTTTATTTAAAAGAAATTCATAATTGTCTTCATCTGATGTGGAAAATAAAATCTTATCTTGATAGTCGCCTGTTGTTATAATATTTATTGCTCCAGCAATGGCATTTGCACCAAAAACCGATACGTTTGGACCTTGATAAATCTCTATTTGTTGTATCGTTTGTATAAAATCTATACCAAAATCAAAAAGACCTTGCGTTTGTGACTGATCAATTATTGAAACTCCATTAAGTAAAACTAGCGTGTGATTTGAACCGGCGCCTCTCATAAATAATGATGTTTGTTGTCCTCTTGGTCCAGATTGGGTAACATTAATATTTGGAATATTTTCAAGAAGATCTGGTAAATCAATAGCTCCACTTTCTTGAATCTCTTTTCTAGAAATGACTGTTTTATTAATACCTGATTTTGAAAATTCAGAAGTATTAGAAATTGTTGTTTTGATCAATACGCATGGAATACCATCCTTATTATCCCAAGTGCAATCCTGGGAAGTTTCAGAATATAAATTTGTTATTAATATTTGAATAAAAAGTATTGTTTTAATTATTATTTTCAGCATATTTTTTCCTTATTTAATTCAAATCTCTCCAAAAAGAGATGATTAATTTATGCCGATGCTAATTTAAAATTGTAGAACTAGACTTTTCCTGGCCATTGTTCAACAGCGGACTTTACTGGGTGGCGCTCCGACTTTACGGTTGCAGGTACAGCCAATGAAATTCTCACTGATTCCCCACCAAAACTCAGTATGGAAACTAGTTACTCTAACGTTATTCTATTGTCAATTAGAAAAAATGTATTAATGCCAATTGGTATAAAGTGATGAAGTTTCTTTTGGATCTGGAATTTTTTGTTTATTTAATTTTTTTTCGGTAATTCTTTGCTCTTTTCTTTTTAAATATTTATCAAAACTCTTTAAAGATTTCCCATTATTAGATTGTTCATTGAAGTTTTGAGAAAATCTTTCTCCATCTGAAGTAGAGTTTTCCCAATTCGTTATGCCTTCCATGCTTTGATTCCCTCTATTTAACGTATCTTTTTCTTTATTATAAATTGCATTGCCATTTTTTTGTTTTTTATTAATAAAAATTTGCTTAGATTTATTATTAAAATCTCCTGTTGGACCTTGCCCTGCGTTATGTCTAAAACCTCTAAAAGTTACATCCTTTTCTTTATATAAATAATCAATTTGTGCCAAAGTTGTGCTTCTCTGTTTATCAAAATAATTTTTCATTAATGTGGAATTGGCCCATCTTAATGCTTCGTAATATTCATCGTCACTTAATTCAGTAAAATTGCAACAGATTAAATCAGAATTTAAATGCTTTTTCTCGTAAAAATCTTCGCATGGATTATCTTTATCTAACAAGCCTCTTTCTATTGCATCATAATAAAGTGGAGAGCCTGGATATGGTGTAACTGGTCTAATCGTTCTCTTTTGTGCAAAATCATCATACTTGATCATAAAATCTACTGCCTTTTTAATAGTTTTTTTATTGTCACCTTTATTTCCAAATATGAAGTTTAATCCAGGGCTAATACCGACTTTAAGAGTATCCTCAATTCCTCTAACTATCATTTCAGGACGAAGTCCTTTTTTCATATTATTTAATACGGTTTGGTCCATACTTTCAATTCCATAATTTATAAAAGTACAACCAGCATCTTTCATCAATTGAAGCAATTCTTCGCTGCAATAGTTAAGTCTTCCATTACAATTCCATATTATAGGTAAATTTCTTTTCAAAAATTCTTTGCAAACTTCTTCCGTATGAGCAACAGAAGACATTAATAAATCATCTTGAAAAGAAAAATATGTAATTCCATAATCTTTATGAAGCATTTCTACTTCATCTAATAAATTTTCAGGGCTTCTCTTTCTGTAACCAGGATCCATTCTATAACAAAACGTGCATTTGAAAGAACAGCCTCTAGCAGACATCATTGGAAAGCAAAAGTCAGTCGCTTTAGCTTTTGAATTTCTCAAAAGCCTATAATAATGCATTGGAAATTTTTCATACGGCGTCAATGGTAGTGAGTCTAGATCATGTACTAATGGTGCTCTTGGAGTTGTGTTTAATTTGCCATCTGAACCTAACCAAGCTATCCCGGGTACATTTTTCAATGAAGTTTTATTTTCTATAGCATCCATTAACTTTGAAATTGTTATTTCTCCTTCACCCATGCAAACAACATCACATCCTGATTTTTTAATAAAAAATTCTGGTTCTGGAGTTGGTCCATATCCTCCCATTACATAGTAAGGTCTATTTTTTGAATTATTTATAGCTTTAGAAAGATTTTTCATCTTTTGGTATTGATAATATCCACCTATCAAACTGAAAATAATTACATCAAACTTATTTTTATCCAAATAAGTTCTTAAATGGTCATCTGGCCAATGATGCATGTCTTGATTCCATAGTTCAAACTCATGCCCATCTCTTTTTAATATTGCCGCAAGGGCTCCTACTCCCATAGGAAAAACATGATCAAACGATCCATTGTCATATATTGGAAATAAAATTTTTAAAGCCATAAATTTTTAATTAGATTTATTATTACACAAACTAAATAATTATTTCTACAAAATAAACATACTTAATCAATATAATATTTTCTTAAATACATTGTTAACATTATAACTTCGAGCTTTTGAAGGAATAATGCACTGCTTTGTATATAAATTATATTTTTCTTTGTCTACATAAAAAAAATTTTTTATACTTAGATTTGCATTTTTTGATATATTAATTTTTTTTTTTTCAAAAAAACTTGCATAATAATTAATAGATTTCTTATACAAACTATTTTCTAATTCGTCGCTAGTTAGTATAGAAAACGGTTTAGAATTGATTATTGCAAAATTTACTGACATGGTATCATGAATGAGCGCCGCTCTTGAAAAATAAATTAATTCTGCCGATAAATTTTTGAACAATTTTCTATTATTAAAAATCTTATTTGCTTTAGAAAAGCTTCTTCTGGGATGCAATGCAATTACAACTTCTGTGCGTAATTTGTCTTCAACTAAATCAAAAAAATTATTTAATTCTCTATATAAATTATTAAATTTAAAATCATAATTTTTATCTATCAATTTTATGTCAAAATTAGTGCTTCCTAAATTTTGATCCAAATAAACGATAAAATTTTTTTTTTTTAAATTTTTAAAACCAATATTATAATTAATATCTTTATGTTTAAGATAATCGTGGTGATGTAAATAAATTTTTTTTGAGTTAAAATATTTTTCATTATTTAAAGAAAAGTCAGAACAGATAACTGAATAGTTAGTTTTTGGATAATTGTATACATTTTCTGATATCAAATTTTTAAAATATCTATATAAATTTCTAAAAGAAATAAAATATTTATAAGGAAATAACATCCATTTATTTAACCATATTGGAACAATCCTTATAGACTTAACGTCGCTTTCATTTAATATTTTTCTAACTTCAAAATACTTTAACAAATTTTGTTTATACAATTTACTTTTATATTGATGATCTGGTATTGGAAGTAAATCAAAGTAATAATCTAATTTCTTATTTTTTACTATCATATTCAATTTTTTTTTTTAAATTTTTTAATGAATTGTCTTTAATATAATTTTTGAGACTTAAGCTATAAATATTGAAAGATTTATTTAACTTATTTAAAAAATAAAACTTATGCTTTGAGTTAAAATCGAATAAAGAAATAATTAAAACATTTTTTTTTATTTTACGATATTTTTCTTTTGCCACTCTTCACCTTTTTTTGATGTTGGATCATTTTTTTTTATCCAAATTTTTTCATTTCTCCATTTATCAGCGTTTTCCCAGAAAATTTCTTCTTTAATTCCTGTAAATTCAAGAAATTCGTTAAAATATTTAATTGGAAACTCTGTATCATATTTTTTTACCAATGCAATTGCCTCATCTCTAGTAATAAAACCTTCTCTTATTTCTCTAGCTGCATTTGAAGTACATCTTCCATGTCCAAATTTTATTAAAGCAAACCAATGATGAAAAGTATCTAATTTATCATCTATAGAAGAATACTTTGTGTAAGTTCCTTCGGTTCTAACTGTATTAGGTTTAAACCCAGTATTTTTAGAAGCATAATAAAAATTACTATGATTAGACCAGTTTCTAAAATATCCATAAAAATATCTTTTAATGTTTTTTTTTTTTACTTCCTCTATTTCAGGACCCATAAATAAATTTAAATCATTTCTGGTATAACCTTTATTCATCCAATAATTTAATGAATATTTTGAAAACCAGATTTTTTCATACTCCTCAATATCTAATCCTTTTTTCTTCCAGCTATCAATTCCTCCTCCATATTCTGCTTCAGCATTTTCCCCTGAGAAAACGAGTTTAATATTAAATTTTGTAGCAATTTTTATTGGAAATAATACTTGTCCATAAATAAATGGCTGAAAAGGATCTCCTATTTCAATCATAGCATCTTTACACAATCTTCTAACCGTTTGTCCATTTGCCATTCCCAGAATCACATCAAATCCAGATTTGTTAAAATTGTTTAAATTTTCCCAACCTATTTCGGTGTATTTCAAAGGTGACCAAGTTACTGTTAAGGGATTCATTTTATATTTTGTTTTTAGTTCATGAGCAACGTAGGCACTATCTTTGCCTCCTGAAGATGGAACAACACAATCATAGCTTCCATCTTTGCTTCTATATTTATCAAGTATTTCTATTAATTCTTTTTCTCTTTCCTGCCAATTAATTTTTTTTTTAAATTCGAAATACCTGCATCCACTACATACACCCTCATCATCGAAATTTATTCTAGGTCTTTGATTTGAAATCACACATTTTTTGCAAAATTTTACTTCTGATGGCAAATTATATTTTTTTTGAATATCTAATTTTTCCATTATATACTTACTTTATTTTTGTTGCTGAAATTATTATTTCATTTTCAAATGATGAAAAAACTTTAAAATTTGCCTTTCCAATATCATTTATTTTAAAACCACTATTTTTAACTAATTTTGCAAATTTTTTTACACTTTTTGGAAAAAACATTTTTAATAAATGTCTATTTTTTGGATTTGTAGTAAAGTAAGTTTTTTTTTTAATCATAACTTTTCTATAATTATGTTTTTTTGCTAGATTGCTATCTACTACTAGTTTTCCATTTTGTTTCATAAGAAAATTAAATTTTTTTAAGTACTGTTTTGCCATAATTTCATTTTCAAAATTGTTAAATACAGACATACATACTACAAAATCATAAAAGTTTTTTTTTTTATTAAAATAATTTGGATGTTTATATAAATTTACTATTTTGTATTTATCTTTATATTTTTTTCCTAATAATTTAATTTTATTTTTTACATTAGATAAAGTTTGACTTGATATATCGCAAAAAGTGACTTTAAAACCTTTTTTTAAAAAATGAATGCCATTTGATCCTGGTCCACATCCAAAATCAAGTAAATTTCCTTTATTTTTAAAAAAAATATTTTCTATCCTTACTAATTCAATACTTGGGTAAGTCTTATCATAACCATCCCTATATGTTTTATCATAAGTACTCTTTGTTAATTTTGAAATTTTCATTTATTAAATTAGTATTGCTTAATTGGGTCTATTTGATTAAGTAAATGTGAATTTTTTGAATATTTTTCTATATTTTCTTCAATTAAATTAAGTCTTCTATTCATATCAGTTGTTATTCCCGCCATATGATTTGTAAAAATTACATTTTTAAAATTTTTTAGAGGATTTTTTTTAACAAATTCACCTTCTCCTATAATATCTAAACCAACAGCTGAAAATTTATTTTTTTTTAGATAATTTTTTAAATCAAAAGTATTAACTATTCCACCTCTTGATACATTAACAAAAAATACTCCTTTCTTCATTTTTGAAAATAATTTTTTATCAAAAAGATTTTTTGTTAATTTAGTAAGAGGAGTGGTATTAATGACTATATCAAATTTTCCAATAATTTTATTTATTTCATTTATTTGATAGTTTTTTTCTATAAAAGAAAAATAAGGCTTTAGACTTGAATCTGCTCCATACACTTTAGCTCCAAAAGCACTAATTTTTTCTGCCACTCCAATACCTATTCCGCCAAGACCAACTATCAATACTTTTTTTCCAAAAACTTCAGTTGGTCTAAATTTTTTTTTATCATATTCAAACATACCTCTAGTAAGCGAAAGCAATAATGCCAAACAGTGCTCAGATACATTTGGACCTTGGATAATTTTTCCACAAGTAAATTTAAAAGTATATTTTTTTAGATTACTTAAAAATTCATCTATTCCAGCTCTAGATAAATGTACCCATTCAATATTTTTAAAAAAATTATAATTATATGTTAAATATTTTGTAAGAGATTTTTTAACTGGCCATTCAGCATATATTATTAAGGCACTTATATTTGAAGTTTCTTTGGTAAAAAAATTTTTATCACTAATATCTATGAATTTAAATCTATTAAAATTTTTTTTTAAATTATTTAATTTTTTCTTATCTAAACCCGCTACTGCTATTTTTTTTTTCATAAATTATTTCTTTAACATGTATAAATTTATTAATCTGTCTGCCTGTATATCTTGCTTTGCAAATTTTCCAATTACTTTTTTTTCATCTAATGGAGATAAGCCGGTTCCTGGTCTTTTAAAAACAATGTCTGATTTTAAAATTTTTTCATTTTTTTTTATAATTCTTTTACTAACTATACTTTTTCTCGCCACATTGATAATTTCAATAGTTTCTGAATCAAAATTTTTTTTTTCTTTACCAATGATTTTTTCAATTTCTCTTATATTTTTTGTAATTTCATTAAATTCTTTCATTTCACTTGAAATCTTATGATCTGGACCTTTATTTTTTTTATTAAAAGTTACGTGTTTTTCAATTACACTTGCACCCAATGCAACCGCTACTAAAGAAGTATTTTTTGATAAAGAATGATCTGAAAATCCAATTTTACATCTAAAAATTTTTTTTAATCTTGTCATATATTTCATATTTACTGAATTAATGTCAGTGGGATATTTTGAAATACAATGTAATAGAGTAATATCTTTTTTGAAATTTTTGTTTAGTATTCTTAACGCAATTTTTAAATCTTTCTCATTTATCATACCAGTGGAAATAAAAAATTTTTTATTTTTTTTAGACAAATAATTCAATATATTTTTGTCAAAAACTTCTCCCGAAGCAATCTTTACATATTTAATTTTTATTTTTTCAATCAAAAATTTTAAACTATCTAAATCAAATGCTGAACACAGATAATCTATGCCTCTTTTTTTACAATAGACACTTAATTTTAAATGATCTCCTTTTGATAATTGGTTTTTTTTAGACATTTCAATTATTGATCTTTTGCCGTCATTTCTTTTTTGATATCTTGCTTTAAAAGAATCCAAAGAATAAACTTGATTAGGATTGGCTAATTGAAATTTGACAGCATCTGCATTTGTTTTTTTTATTTGATCTATATATTTTTTAGCATTAAACAGCGAACCATTGTGATTTGGACCAACTTCGGCGATTATATAAACTTTCATTTATTATTATTCTAATTTAAGAAAATTATTTATAATATTTAAGCCTACTTCGCCACTTTTTTCAGGATGAAACTGACAACCATATATTTTATTTTTTTTTATTGTAGCGGGTAATTTTGACGATCCATAATCTATAAAAGCTAAACACTCACTTTCATTTTTTATTTTTGTATAATATGAATGAACAAAATAGCAATTTTCCTCCACTTTTAAATCCTGTAAAATTGTATTATTCCAAGAAGCTGATTTTTTTTTTAAACCATGCCAACCAATATTTGGTATTTTAAGATTATTTTTTTTATCATTATCGTTTAATTTTATTTTTTCGACACTACCTTTAATTAATCCCAAACCATCACAAAAACCATCTTCCTCACTATTTTCCAGTAATAATTGCATGCCTAAGCATATTCCCAATAAATTTATTTTTGTAAAATCTATATTTCTTAAAATGTTAATTAAATTATTTTTTTCAAGTAAACTCATAGCTTTTTTAAAAGCCCCAACTCCTGGTAATAATACATGTGTCGCTTTTTTTATTTTTTCATGATCATTGGTTATATTTGCATCGAAATTAAATTTATTTATAGCTCTTCTAAGGCTTAAAATATTGCCTCCACAATTAATTATTACTATATTTTTCAGCTTACTTACCTTCTTACTTTTAAATTATTTGCTATAGCTATTTTTTTAATATCTTGAATAGTAAGATCATTATAATGAAGAATTGATGCTGCGGCTATAGCATTACATTCACTATATTTTGCCAATTCTATTATATCATTTGCCTCTTTCATTCCGCCGCTAAAAATAAAAGGAACTTTTGAATGTTTATTTGCTTCTTCATAAAGATCTAAATCAAACCCATTTTTAGTTCCTTCCTGGTCAACTGACGTAATTAAAACTTCTCCTGCTCCTCTGTCTATAGTTTCAATTAACCATTCAATTACATCTCTTTCTGTCCTTTCTCTTCCAGTTTCTACATATGCTGTCCATTTTTTTTCAGAAATAAATTTTGCTTGAATTGATATAACTATAGCTTGGGACCCAAAATTTTTTACTAAATCGTTTATAAGATTAGGATTTTGAATTGCTGCAGTATTAATTGCAATTTTATCTGCTCCATTTAAAAATAATTTTTCAGCATCTTTGATATTGCGAATACCACCGCCAACTGTAATTGGTACAAAAACATCATTTGATGCTTTTTTAATAATCTCAACTAGATTATTTCTTCCATATAAACTTGCGACTGCATCAATAAATATTAATTCATCTGCACCTTGATTATAGTATTTCAATGCATATTCGTTTGGATTTCCAATTACTCTTAAACCCTCAAACTGTATACCTTTTATTAAATTAGGACCTTTTATATCCAATCTTGCGATTATTCTCATAATATTTTTTATAATTAATTATAAATTTTTATAAACTGATATTCCTTTTGAGATAGAAATTTTTTTATATTTTTTTGGTATTCTATATTTTCCATTAGTTAATATATGCTTCAAATAATTAAATCCTGCTAAGTGGGTACTAGGATATCCACCACCAAACCTTGGATTAATATCAATTAGGAATAACTTGCCTTTTTTATCTTGAATTAAATCACAATCCAAATTACCTGTATGTTTAAAAATATTTAATATTTTTTTAGCAAAAAAATATATTTTTTTATCATTAACTAAAATAGATCTATCCGTTTCTCCTGCTCTCATTAAGATTTTTTTTTTAATACAAATTCTATAAAAATTATTTTTTGGCTCATTAAAAATGTCAACTCCAAACTCAGTTCCAGAAATTTTTTTTTGCAAAAAAAAATTATTAAAATTAATATTTTTTGAGAGCTCATTTTTATTTTTTATTATTTGAAAGCCTTCGCTGCCGCTACCAAATTTTTTTTTTTTTAACAATAGGAAATTTATATAACCTTTTATTTTTTGAAAAAAATGATAATGGAACGTTAATATTATTTTTTTTACAATAAAAATACATTCTTTTTTTATTTAAGCAATTTTTGATAAAGTTTGTATCTGAAACTATTACTTGACATCCAAGTTTATTTAATAATTTTTTATTTTCGGAGAGAACAATTAAATCATGATCCGAAAGTGGAATTAATATTTTTATCTTTAATTTTTTTATAAGTTTAATTAAATTTTTTAAATATTTTTTTTTTCCTTTTCTTACTTCTGGTAATATAAATTTATCAACACCTTTTAAGAAAAAAGTTGGAACATATTTATTTGTATCTGTAATATAAATTTTTGTATTACCTATATCTTTTGCAAAATCTATCATATAAGTTCTTCTTCCAGAGTTTGTGAAAAGCAATTTTGTCATTTTTTTAAATTTTATCTAAAAAATCTTTTAAAAAATTTATAGCTTTTTTAAAAGTATTTATATTCTGTGCAAGAGAAATTCTTATATGATATTTCCACTCTTTTCCAAAGTAAGATCCTGGAGTAATTGCTACAGAAAATTGTTTAAGTATTTTGCTACAAAAAACATCAGAATTTAAACCAGTTTTTTTAATGCCAATAAAAACAAATAATCCACCATAAGATTTATTAAAATTTATAATTTTGTATTTACTAATTTTTTTTTCTAAATATTTGAAATTTCTAAATAATTTAATATTAAAGTTTTTTAAATGAGCAGATTTTTTTTTATATGCTGAAATTGCTGCGATTTGTGTAAAAGTTGGAACATTAGTATTTAAATGTTGTTGAATTTTAACCATATTATTGATTAATTTTTTATTTGCATGACAATATCCTATTCTCCACCCAGTCATTGCATATGCTTTAGAAAAACCATTAATTGTAATTACTCTTTTTCTAATTGACTTTAATGAACCAGGCGAAAAGTGTTTATGTTTTGAAAAGTTAAGTTTTTCGTAAATCTCGTCTGATATTAAATAACATTTTTTATATTTATTTAAAATTTTTTCAAATTTTTTTAAGTTTTTTATACTTATCATTTGGCCTGTGGGATTATGAGGAAAGTTTATTAAAATGGCCTTAGTTTTATTAGTTATGATTTTTTCTAGTTTATTAAAATCAATTTCAAAATTTAAATTATTCAATGTTAATTTTTTAATAATTATTTTATTTTCACTCAAAAGCATCTGTGGAACGTAGCTTGTGTATGCAGGTGAAAAATAAATCAACTCATCATTTGGTTTAATAATTGACATTAAAACTAAAGATAATGCCATTTTAGAACCTGGAGTTATAATTATTTCCTCAAGTTTTGCTCTAATATTATTTTCTACTAATAGTTTTTTTGCCACTTCTTTTCTTAATTCAAACAAACCTGCTGGATTAGAATATTTTGTAAATCCTTTTTTCATTGCATGATAAGATGAATTAATTATATATTTAGGAGTATTAAAATCAGGCTCACCTAAACCTAATGAATAAAAAATTTTTTTATCTTTATCCATTTTTCTTGCAATTTTACTAAATTTTAACTCTATGGAATCTTTGATTTTTTTTGAAATAATCATTTTGTAATAAATTTTTTTTGAAAAAATTTCTCTTTTATTTTTAATTTACTTAAATAATTTCCTATTATCTTTCCTGAATTACCATTCCCATATGGATTTATGCGATTTATTTTTTTTTTATAATTTTCATTTTCTATTTTAGTGATCGCTTTATTAATTAAATAATTATTAAACTTACAGTTTATAACATTTGAAGGAATGAGTTTTCCATTTTGTCTGGAACCAAGATTGATTACAGATTTACCAAAGGAAGCCGCTTCTACAATGCCACTAGACGAATTTCCTAAAATATACTCACATTTTTTCATCAAATAATAATAATCCAAATCTGCACTTTGAATTAACAAAATTTTTTTTTGATTTTCTTTTGTGATTTTTTTAAAATAATTTATTATATCTTTACTGCCTGGATCTGAATTTGGATAAGTAATAATAATTTTGTGTCTAATATTATTTATTGTTTCTCCTAATATTTTTAGTTGTTTTTTTAATCCTTTGAGATTATTTGTTTCTGAATGGAAACAAACTAAAACAAACTTTTTTTCTTTTTTAGATAAAAAATTTTTTATGAGTTTGCTTCTTAAATTGCTTGAATATTTCTTTATATAATCCAAACCTGGAGAGCCAACTATTTTTATTCTATATTTTTCTTCTCCCATTTGATGTATTCTATCTGCATACTCTTTAATTGGTGTCAAATGTATGTGGGACATTTTTGTTATAGCGTGGCGAACTTGATCATCAAATGATCCTTGGGTAACAGAACCTCCATGAACATGAACTAATAATATTTTTTTTCCAAATGCAGCTATTAGACCAGCTAATACTTCATATCTATCTCCAAATAATACTAGTATATCTGGACATTTTTTAATGAATGAACTTTCAATTCTAGAAACACAATTTTTAATATTTTTCGAAATTTCTTCACCTGATAAATAATATTTTTTTGGACAGCAATTTTCATAAGGGATTTTATTTTTTTGAATGTCTTTAATAGTTTCTCCATATATTTTACTAGAGTGAGATCCGGTTATTATAACTTTCAAATTAATATTTTTTTTTTTTTTTAAATTATTTATA
>MDSY01129129.1_pt1 | contig 25981 bp, 39 predicted proteins | sample 811131 | NCBI WGS metagenome assembly MDSY01 (sample SAMN05326643, study PRJNA326480) | marine metagenome | isolation source: seawater | place: Atlantic Ocean: South West | collected 2010
CACAAGGCTCAACAGGGGGCCCAGGACCTAAAGGAGATAAATCTGCCGTAGCAGGACCCGCAGGACCACAAGGAAATTTAGGACCTCCAGGACCAAATGGACCAGCAGGACCTAAAGGACAAAAGGGTGCTGCAGGACCTCAAGGTGGAACAGGAGGCCCAGGCCCTAAAGGTCAAAAAGGAGAATTAGGTCCAAAGGGGCCCGCAGGACCTCAAGGAAATACAGGAGGCCAAGGAGGCCCAGGAACCCCAGGAGGTCCAGGACCAAATGGACCAGCAGGACCCCAAGGAAATCAAGGTGATAAAGGCCAAAAAGGGGCTACAGGATCTAAGGGTCAAAAAGGGGCAGCAGGACCCGCAGGACCTCAAGGAAGTAAGGGAGCCAATTCAACGGTTGCAGGACCAGCTGGAGTTAAAGGGCAAAAAGGTGCTACGGGATCTCAAGGAAGTAAAGGCCAAAAAGGACAAAAGGGTGCTACGGGATCTCAAGGAAGTAAGGGCCAAAAAGGTCAAAAAGGTCAAACAGGAGGCCAAGGAAACGCAGGGCCTCAAGGAGATACAGGTCAAAAAGGTAGTTCAGGGGGACAAGGACCCAAAGGTCAAAAGGGAGAAGTAGGACCCCAAGGCGGGGGCGGCAGTGGTAGTTCACCACCAGGGCCTACAGGACCTAAAGGTCAAAAGGGACAAAAAGGTGCACCAGGCGATGATTGCTTTGAAATTACAACTCCTGTACTTATGGCAGATAATTCAACGAAACAATATGGAAATATCCAAAAAGGCGATAGTCTTAAATCTGTAACCTTTGAAGAATTAACCAGCAGTGAAATACCTTCAGAATTTTTTAATGAAAGTGCTACCACGCTTACTCCAACACTTGTATCATCTACGGTTAAATCGATTAAGTTTGGCTCAACAGATAGCTATTTTAATATTAATAATGGGCTTTTAAAAGTTACTGCAGAACATCCTTTATTAGTTAAAAGAAATAATACTTGGACTTGGAAAAGAATATGGGCATTACAAACGGGAGATAAATTGTATAAGTTTGATAACACTGAAGTTGATGTGACATCTGTGACTTATGTCACAAACGATTGGATAGATTGGGCTATTATGGACGTGGAAGAAACAGATAATTATTTTGTGAACGGAATTTTAGCTCACAACCTTAAATAATGGATAAACCAAAAACAGCCCGAAGTTATCGAAGTAATATTATAGACGATAATGCTGTAATTTCAATAAATTTGAAATGGCTAGGACAAATTTTAATTTTGTTAGGCGGGATTGTCTATGGTTATTGGCGAATGGAGACCAGGATAATCAATCTTGAAAAAGAAGTTGCAGAAGCAGATTTAGAAATTGAAAAGCTTGTTCAAAAGCATATACATGAGGAAGATGAGAAAATAGCTCAATTACAAGAGCAATTAAAATGGTATGAAACAGAATTAAACCTTAATCCATTGAGTTGGAGAAAAAAGAAAAAGAAATAATGGCTAATAAAAACGCTAAGGCTAGAAAACAAAAAAGGGCTAAATTAAATGCAAAGTGGGCCCGTGAGGGACGTACTGCTAACCAACACAAAAAGTGGAAAGCAAAACAACCAAAGAATAAAGTACCGAGGTATAGATAATGGCTAGGAAAAAGAAAAAAAGAGTTTTAAAAAAAGGCGGTAAATTAGAAAAAAGATATTTATCAGGCTTATCAAAGAAAGATAAGGAAAAGAAGAAACGTGAGATTGCAAGAGGGCGTAAGACTAAATCAACTGATGCTTCAGCTTATGGTTATTTTGCAACGGATATAGATAAAAAAACTGGCAAGCCTCGAAAAACAAAAACTAGTAAATATACTAAGAAGTACAATAAAATGTACGGAACAAAAAAGAAAAAAACAACAAAAAGAAAAAGGAGAAAGTAATGGCCTACCATTCAAAGAAAAAGAAAGTAAAAAAGAAAAAAGTCAAAGCTGGTTATGGTATGAAGAAACTAAAAGCTATGGCACATGGTAAAAAGAAAAAAGTAAAAGCTGGTATGAAGAAAGTAAAAGCTAAAGCTAATGGTTTAACACCAGCTCAAAAGAAATTACCAATGGCTTTACAAAAAGCTATTTTAAAGAAAAAGAAGAAGAAATAATGCCAGGTACACATAAAAAGAAAACCAAAAGGGTAACCGCTAAAAAGAAAAAGGGTGGACATGGTAAATCCTTAGCGGGTGTTGCTAAAAAAACAGGTATACCTTTGGGTATATTAAGACAAGTTTATAAACGAGGTCAAGCTGCATACAGAACAGGTCACAGACCCGGCGCTTCACAAGCTGCATGGGCAATGGCTAGAGTTCATAGTTTTGCAACTAAATCGCCTACTACTTGGGGTAAAGCTGATAGAGATCTGGCAAAAAAAGCTAGAGCTACTATGTCTAGAAGAAAGAAAAGATAGTGGCGGTTGGATCTAGTCAGTTTCCTACACGTAGGAAATATAAAACTACGCCTATCAAAAAGCGAAAAAAGAAAAAAAGGGTAAGGCGTAAAAAGAAAAAATGAAGGAGCTGCTTTGGATAAAGCTAATCAACTTAAGAGCACTGTCAAAAAGGCAGGCCAGTTGGCTAAATCAACTAAGCCTAACGTAGATAAAGTTACACCGTTTGAAGTATATCTATTAGATGATAAAAATAAACGAACTAAACGTATCTGCGGTACTCAACGTAATGATATGCCTGAAGGATATGTTTGTCTTAAACCCGCAGGCGATGGTACTGACCATCCAGGCTACGGTCAATGCACTTACCACGACCGTCAGATAACTAACCCAAACAATACAGGATTATGGGAAAACTTAAATAGAGAAGCAGGTTTACCTGCTAATCTAATGGAGTATTTTCAAAACGCAGAGATTATTGAAGAGAAGCATTTAACTTCTGTGGATGAAGATATAAAAGGGATGTATGCTCTGGTTACTTATGTAATGCAAAGAAGAAGAGATACTGAAAACCCCGAAGAAGGTTTTTTAACGAATCAAGATATTGATTTAGTTATGAAGATAACTGACAAAATTATAAAAGCTAAAGAATTAAGGCCTAAACTCAAAAAAGAAGTTAGCCTTGATACTACAACAGTTAAAGCCTTTGTTGACCAAATATTTAAAATTATAATGCAGAATGCTGCTAAGAATGTTGGTAAAAGAATATTGACTGAAATCATGGATGAAGTAATTGTACCTTTTAAAACTCAAGGCAGAATTGTAGGAAAAGAATTTGATTATAAAAAAGAATCTGAGGTATTGGAAGCAGAGGTAAAAGATGAGTAAAGATCCAACAAAAGATCCCCTATTAAGTGAAGCAGAAAGATGGATAAGTGATTATGATAACCAAGAGGGTGGGGCTCTATACGATTGGAATGATGAAACTATAAAACAGTTTCGGGATGTACCCATAGAAACATTATTGAATGATCCTTATTTTCTAGGATTGGAAGGAAGACTTTTTGATTCAGTCTATAATGACGTAGTTGATTTATGGAACGATAGAAAAAATAGGCAAGTTAATCTTGCTATATTTTTAGAAGCTATTGGGGCTGGAAAGTCTTTTAAATCGTCAATAATTTTGTGGCTTTTATGGTATGAAATGTGTATGCATAAAAATCCACAACAAGCTTATGGGTTAGCAGATAACAGTGTTATTTGTATTATGTTGTTATCAAGATCTGAAGTACAATCCCGAAGAGTTGTGTTTACGTATTGCTGGGAGCGCTTCCAGTCCGGTTTTAATAAGGACTATTTTCCCGCTAACCCTCGATTTAGTAGAGAGATACGAATTGATAGAAATAATACTTGTATATATGCTGGTACTAGCTCTGCCCTTTCTGCTCTGGGGTATAATGTTTATTCCGCAGTTATTGATGAGGCTAACTTCCTTGAAGTTACTGAAGACTCTAAAAAGTCTAATGAAGAGATGTATGATGCTGGTGAAGAAATGTATAATGCGGTTATGAATAGGATGACCTCAAGATTTATGAGACAAGGAGTTATACCTGGTGTTATAGTTTTGATTAGTTCCCCTAGATATCCAGATTCATTTTTAGAAAGAAAAATAAAAGAAGGTAAATCGGTTGGTATAGAAAAACTTAATATGTTTATTCGAAGCAGAAGTTTATGGAAAGCGAAAGGCTCTAAATATTTTGATATGAGTAAATATTTTGAGGTTGATACTGATACTTTGGAAATATTAAAAGAGGTAAAGTAGTGGCTTTTGATAAGTCAAAATTTATATCTCCAATATTATGCGGGGGATTTGGTAATAATTTATTTCAAGTTGCAACTGCTATACACCACCATAATGTAACGGGACACCCTTTTATTATAGGATACTGGACCAGTAGTCAATCACAAAGCCGATTACCCGTTGATCATGTATCTCACGATGCAGGAAAACATAATCCTTATTTTCAACCTTGGGGCGGATGGTCTGGGACTAACTATTCAGATTTTACCTGGCCTTTTATGTTTCCTCAATTACCTTACTTTGATAATCCCAATAATATTGAAGATGGTTATTTCAATACTACAAACGAAGATGCTAAGTGGGCATATCAGTATGATACAGGGTCAGGAGGTGAATATATTCCCTTAGATGTTAAACCTGGTACACAATTCCAAGGTTACTTTTTTAACCATAAGTATTGGCACGAATCGAGGGATTTAATAAAATTCTATTTAGGTTTTGGCCACGATTATCATGAATTAGGTATTACTTATGTTCCCCACTATTTAAAAGCAATGACTACGGTATCTTTAAATATAAGGTTACCTGATTTAGATTATGCGGGGGATATGGAATTGAAAGATGACTTATTAAAAGATCTTGAAGATTGGGATTGGATTGAAAGAGCCATGAATTACTTTCCAGATAATACTTTATTCTTAGTAACTAGTAATGATTCTTATAGAGCAAAAAATATAATGAAGGAAAAGTTCCCTGATAAAAAATTATATTTTGCAGTTGGCAGCCCAGGTTATCAAATGTTATTATCTACTCAGTGTGCTCATCATATTGTGACTTGTTCAACCTTTTCTTTCTGGTGCGCTTATTTAGACCCTAAACAACCTATGGGGCATACAATCTATTCTCCTAGTTTTCCTAAAAGACATTCCAAAAACTGTATACCTTATGATATATGGGTTCAACTAGATTAATCATATTAGATCTAGAAACTACCGGCTTTAATCCTAAGAAAGATTCAATTATCGAAGTTTATGCAGCTTTATATTCTAATGGTGAAATTATTGATGAGTTTCATTCGTTATTAAAGCCCAAACGTAACATCCCTATCAAGATTACTGAGATAACAGGTATCACTGAAGACATGGTAATGAGTTGCCCGACTTTTAAGGAAATATCTTCAGATTTATATGAATTTATGAAAGGAAATCGTATAATAGCATATAATTCTTCGTTTGATAAACGTTTTTTAGTATGGAATGACAGAAAATTTACTTGCCTACGTTATCAAGATTATTTAAAATATATAAAGAAGAAGAGACCCAATTTAAGGTCTTATAAGCTTTATGCAGTAGCAAGACATTTTGGTTTTCATCCAAAAGGCCAAATGCATAGGGCTAAAACAGATGTTGAAGTTGTTGCAAAGTTGATTAAAAGTTTGGGAGTATAATTGCTAACATTCACATTTTTAAAAGAGGAAGTAAGTATGAGCACATTTGAACAATGCATAGATCACGTATTAAAACACGAGGGTGGCTATGTTGATGACCCTAAAGATTTAGGCGGCGAAACAAATTTTGGTATAAGCAAAAGAGCTTATCCTGACTTAGATATAAAAAGTCTTACTAAAGAAGATGCTAAGGCTATTTATAAAAAAGATTATTGGGATAGATATAAGATCGAGAAAATGCCCGAAGATTTACGCTATATTTATTTTGATATGGTTTTAAATATGGGTTACAGGAATGCTGCTAAAGTTATGCAGAGAGCCGCTAACGCTAAAAATTCTGCCAGAGAAAGAATAAAGGTAGACGGGATGGTAGGACCTGCCACAAGAAAAGCGGTAAGTAAAGTGGAGTTGGATAGGGTTAGATCTGAAAGGGTTTTACACTATGCAAGATTAGTAATTAAAAAGCCTGAACAACACAGATTTTGGTTTGGTTGGTATAGGAGATCACAAGAGGTGTAATGGAATTCGATGATAAGAAAGAATTATATTTTTATGATCCTGAGAAACTTGGGGGCATGAGATTGGACGAAACTATTGGAGTGTTAAAAGAGTTTAGGGAAAATTTACCTAAGGAACTTAACAACAAGGCTATGTCTGAAGGAGATATAGCTTTTCTTCAAGCAATATTAAATGTGGTGGATTATATAGAAATACCTACTTATATAAACGATGAAGGATCTGCAGAAGCGTGATGGCCTCAAACATTTTAAAACCCTATCCTTTCTACAGCAGAAATGCTGTAATTGAAAGAAAGCCTAGAAGACTATATGGTTATACTGAACCAATAATTCCTATGTTAAAAGGCGAAACAATATTAGATGCTGGAGCGGGTAATGGGATATTTATCCCCTGTATGTTAGAAAAGGGTATGAAAGTTACTGCTATAGATTATTCTAAGCCCTCAATTAAATATATAAAAAATAAATACCCTGAGGTTAAAGCTTATGTACATAATATAAAAAGACCAATTCCTGAAAAATCTTTTGACCAGATACTATGTCATTTAGTTTTACATTATTTAGAAGATTGGATTCCGACTTTAAAAGAATTTGTAAGATTATCAAGATCTATAATCCTTTGTATTAGCCACCCTTTTTATACTGGCAAATACATTGATAATGATTATAGGGATTCACAGGTTGCTGTTATTCCTTTTGGAGGAGATGATTATATGCCTATCTTTCACAAAAGTTTAGAAACTATTCAATCAATATTTAAAGAAGTCGGATTGACTATTGTAGATGTAAGGGAACCCAGTAAACCTTTTTTAATATACGAATTGAGAAGGATTTAAAATGGAAAAATTAATCGAAAAGGTTTTAACAAAATATTCTAGGAAAAATTTACCTGCTTCAGATATGGCAAAATTGATTATTGCTCACATGAAGGTGGGTATTGATGGCAAGAAAGGTTGGTTTTTAGATATGAACTCGTATGATGGTCAATATCAAAAAGCTAAAGAAATGATAGAGGAATACCAATGATAAGATTAGTGATATTATTTCCTTTACTTCTTTTTGGATGTGAAGATGATTCTTATTACAATATTTTAGGCTATGAGATAAATGAAGAACCCGAGGTTGAATCATTAATGGATGATAGTACTTTCCATGATATAGGTATAGAATGGCAATAATACAAATACCATTAGAATTAAAAGCAAACTACTTAAGAGATCCTGAAAATTTCTTAAGGGATATTGCTTGTGTACCTACTGAATCAACCAGGCCTTTTATAAAAGATAAAGGTAAAATTGCTTTTGTTGAAAAAAATGCCCATGAGAACCCTTTTAATGAGGATAAACGTAGTTTTATAGAAGGCTATGGTCCAGCAGATGGTACTATTCAATTTGCAAGATATATGCATATTGACTTGGGATTAAAAAAAGATGCAGTTGGAATTTCAATGTGTTATGCTTCACACTTTGTTGAAAGGCAACACGTTGAGGTGGAAGCTTTTGGTAATAGAACAACCAATGTCAGATTACCTTTTATAAAATTTGATTTTGTCGGTAGAGTAAAAGCTGCTAAAGGCGAAGAGATACTTTTAAGTGAAATAAGAGAAATTATATATACAATTCAACGTATGGGATTTTATATCGGATTAATTACATTTGATGGATTTCAATCTGTAGACTCAATTCAAATATTGAGGAATCAAGGTTTTAAAGTAGGTAGGCTATCTATTGATAGGACTTCTACAAAATTAGTTTTAGATAAACGTTCAAAATCAGGTGATGGATTAAAAAGAGTAAGCACGGAAGGCCAAACAATGGCAGCGATGCAAGCATTGAAAGATGCTTTATATGATAATCGATTAGCTATACCTTTTCATGAATACTGGAGAAAAGAAGCAATTGGAGCTGAGATTGATTATAAAAAGAATAAAGTAGATCACAAACCAAGAGGCACTATTGACATGTTTCAAAGCATAGCAGGCAGTGTATACAATTTAATTAATAATGAAAAAGAATATACCACTCAAGAAGCCAACATAAATAAGGGCTTGAGTGATAATTACGGTGATGAATTAGATTATGATGATTCATACATGTACAGTTAGGAGAAGTAATGGGTAAGCTAAAAGATATGTGGGATAGAATTAGACCTTACAGTAAAAGCGAAGTAGAACAGGCTGCTGCAAAAGCAGCTGAAGATGGAATACAAGAAGAAAAGAAATGGAGATTAAAAGATGTTAATACTTCACAACCTTTTGAGGATAATTACGTCGATGATCATCCACAAGATAATTTCTTTTTATATGAACATCAACAACCCCAAGTAAAACCAGGGAAGAAAGAGAGTAAAGCTCAAAGATTATTAGAAAGATTTATTGGCGGTTATACTTTCTTTGGTAGTTCTTATCCAAATATGAGATACAGTCAAACTACTTCTGAGTTGCATCAAATGCAAGAAGCAGTACTTTATAAGTATTTCAATGATCCTCATTGTCGTTCAATTATTGAAAATTGGACACACTATACTATAGGCGGAGGATTAAAGATAGAAGTTGAAAATAAAAAGGTAGAAAACATACTTAATAATTTTCGTTATCATAATCAAATGGTTAAAAGGGAAAAAGATTTTGTTAGGATGTGTTTTGTAGAAGGTGAATTGTTTATTGGCTATTACGTTAATCCTATTTCAGGTGAAGTAAAAGTAAGAAGAATAAGACCACAAGAAATAAAAGATGTTGAATCACATCCAGGAGATATTGAAACTAAGTTATCTTATCATTGGGATTATAATTATACACCTACTGGTACTAAACAATCTTATAATAAAGATTTATGGGTAAAAGATATAGGTTATGATGATTTAGCAAATAGTGCTTTTGGTGAAGTAAGAGGCTATAAATCAAAAAATCAATTAGCTGAGATGCCTTGTGTACAATTTATCAAGTTTGGGATTGATACCGAAATAAGAGGTAGAGTTCCCCTACAACCTGTTATGAGGCACCTTAAATATTACGAGGATTGGTTGATGGATAGAATTAGACTAAACCATGAACGATCTAAAGTGGTCTGGGTAAAGGAGATATCAGGCCGTATGCCCGAAACAACGGAAAGGCAAAGAAGAGCACCAGCGGGTGGGGTTATGCTTGTTGAAACTGAAAACGTTAAATACAGAATTGAAAAACCTCAGATAAACGCTGATGATGCAAAAGAAGATGGATTAGGGATTTTATATACTATTGGAGCTGGTACAAGTTTACCAATCCATATCCTAAACCAAAGGGCTGATCAAAACGTATACGCTTCTATAAGAAAAGCAGATACACCCTTCAGTCAATATATACGAGGTAAACAAGAATTCTTTGGTGAAGCATTTGAAAAGATGTATAGAGAAGTTCTAAAACATGCAGTTAAAGCAGGTCAATTACCTAAAACTGTAAGGGTTCCTGAATACGCTCAGGAATCTTTAATATCGGTAATGCAGGATATCAACCACATGGTTGTTGAGGGTAAAGATCTAGACTACATAAAAGAACAGGCTCAAAAAATGATCGGGGGTAAAAAGGTTGCAATGAAACCAGTAAGTACAGTTGATATACCTATGTCTTTAGAATTCCCCGAAATTATCAAAGAAGATATGGAAGCTCAAGCTAAGGTCATGCAAATACATAAAATGCTAGGGATTGTTTCTTCCGCTACGCTCGCAAAAAGGGCTGGGTATAATTGGAAACATGAAATGCAAGCTATGATGTCTGAAGTACCTTCCGAAAAACCACAACCAAAACCAGAACCGAAAGATAACGCAAATGGAGAAAATTAAAGGCTTTTATACAAACGAAGCAGAAGAAGCTTCAACAGAGTTAGATGATGTAGTAGAGCAAATGATTATAACTATGAAATTAAAAGGACAAGAACAATTATATGCTTTTGATGTCACTAAGGATATATACTTACGTAACCTTATTCTTAGTACTATGGGAGAAGAATATGATGAAAAAGTCCAAGAGGAAAATTAATATGTGTGAATGTAAAAATTGTGAATGTAACTGTTGTTGCTGTAAAGGGAACAATGAGTAAACTGCTAGACTTATTAGGTGGAAGTTTAGTAAAAGATATTGGAGGTGTAATTGATGACCTTCATACATCAGGGGAAGAGAAAGATGCAGCAAAACTAAAATTGGAAGAATTGCTCCAACAGGCGGAAGCTGAAGCGCAAGCCCAGGTTTCTGCCCGTTGGGAATCGGATATGAAATATGGTACTTGGCTATCAAAAAATATCCGACCTCTGACATTAGTGTTTTTAACTGTGGTATTCGTGTTATTAAGTTTCTTTGACGGTAATCTGGGGAGTTTTACCATAAACGATGCCTACAAGCCTATATACCAAACGCTTCTAATCACTGTTTACGGGGCTTATTTCGCAGGTAGATCTGTCGAGAAAATCAAGAAGTCAGCATAGAAAAGGAGTATCACATGGATTTTTTAGCAGTATATGGGGAAGCCGGCATGATCGGAGTTGTCGGCGCAATGTTTGTTTATTTAGTAGTACAGATGTCGAATAAAGCAGCCAAGCAACAAGAAACATTAGAAAATTTAAAAATTGAAAATAAAGGCCAATCAGAAACCCTTGAAAATATGGAAGGTATGATCATTAAATTAATTGACCGCTGGAATAAATCGGATGAAAGAATGGATAGACGTCATGAAAAATTAGTTAACGAGATTAACGATATGGATAATCAACTTTCTGAAATAAAAGGGAGCTTATCTCGTATAAATGGCAAAAACCATTAAGGATATTTCGATAGGACATATTATATTAACATTAACTGTCAAAAAGGTAAAAAATGAAAGTTAAAGCACCCAAAGGATATCATTTCATGAAAGGAAAAAATGGAAAGGTATCTTTAATGAAACACGCAGGTAAGTTTGTTAAACATAAAGGGGCTTCCCTTACTATGAATTTACCCGTAGTAAAAACTCATAAAGGAAAATAAAGATGGCTAAAAAAGACCCAAGATTAAGCAGAGCAGGGGTATCGGGTTTTAACAAACCTAAAAGAACTCCTAGCCATCCGACTAAATCACATATTGTTGTGGCAAAAGTTGGAGATAAGGTCAAGACCATTCGTTTTGGACAGCAGGGCGCAAGTACAGCAGGTAAACCTAAAAAAGGTGAATCTAAAAGGATGAAGATGAAAAGAAAGTCGTTCAAAGCTCGCCACCGTAGGAACATAGCTAAAGGCAAAATGTCAGCAGCCTACTGGGCGGATAAGGTCAAATGGTAGATGGAAATTGGTAAAGATACTAAACTAACATTTTCAATAGAAACATTAGTTAGCTTAGGCGTAACTATTTTTGTAATTGTTGGGATGTGGTTTACACTCCAAGCAGATATTGAAGAAGCTAAGTTATTACCAGAACCGCCAGTATCTAGAACCGAATATGATTTAAAAGATCAGATGGTTAGAGAAACTATCATGGACACCCAAGAAGATGTTAAAGAAATAAAAGATGATGTCAAAAATATCGAAAATATTCTATTGAAAGGTAACAAGGATTAGATGAATGAAGAAGTTGTTCTCAGGGTTATGCTCATCAGTTGTATGCTTATGGGTAGCCTCTGCTTCCTTATATGGGCAGTCAGTTAATCTAGATACTATACAAAAAATTCAATTAATGACTGTAGAAGATTGTGCAGTTGTTCAAATAAATGCTTCCTGGAATTATCAAAATAGAGTTAGATTAGAAAAATTAGTAGACTGTTATATTGCAGAGGTTGATTTAGAAAATAAAAAAATAGGGGCTATTATCCAACAAGAGTGGAAAATAAAGGTAGTACCTACTGTTATTATATTTAAAAAGGGTGTGGAAGTTAAAAGATTTGAACCTGGTTTAGGTTTTAATTTTGATGAAAAATATATTCTTGACGAAATCAAAAAAGCTATTAAATAATGCCACGTAAAAAGAAATCACCAATGGCTCGTACAGGGAAAGCTAACGGACGTTGGAAAGGCGGTATAAGTAAAACTTATTATAGAAAAAAGGCTGGTGCCAAAAAAGGGGACGGTAAAATCGTTCATCACAAAGATCATAATAAAAAGAATTCTAGCAAAAAGAATCTTGCTCTAGTATCACCAGCAAAACATAACAAACTCCATCCAGAAAAAGGGGGAAACCATAGCCACAAACGAAAAAAGAAGAGGCGAAAGAAAAAATAAAAGAATAGTTGCTTTACTTACTTCAGTAGATTTTCACGACTATTTAGAATTAACATTACCTCATAATAAATACATATTTGATAGAATATGTGTAGTTACTAAACCCGAAGATGGCCTTACCCAGTCTGTATGTGAAAATTTAAATATTGATTGTTTTATAACTGATGCCTTTGGCAGTGATTTCAACAAAGGGGCTGCTATTAATTATGCCCTTAATATATTAAGAGAAGAAGGTGAAGAATGGATTATGATTACAGATGCTGATATATTTTGGCCACCTGCTTTAAAGATGTATATACCTGGGTTAGAAATAAATACATTATATGGATTTTATAGAAGAGTAATTAGGAAGGTAGATATAGGGTTATCAGGCCAAAATGAATGGCATGAAACTTTAGATGATATTGAGTCTATTTATTTAGGGGGAGATTATAGATATTTTGCTACTATGAAAGATTTAAATGAAATGGTTCCCATTGATACAAGAGCCAATCTTCAATTAATGGGTCCTTATTTTGACATAGAACCACCCGAAGTATTTAGTGCTATGGGTTGGAATTCAAACGTTGCAAGCACATTAGATAATCCATTACCATTAGGATATGGTCAATTATTTAATTGTCAGTTGCACAAAAATAGAAACTACCCTGAAGATTTTACTACAGCAGCGGGATGTGATTCTTATTTCTCTAGCTTGTGGTCTGAAGCTTTCAGGCAATTTGTTCCAAGGATTACTGCTTTACATTTAGGACCTAGAATGGTTCATTGGGACGGAAGGAAAATACTAGAATGAGTTTAGGAATAAAAAAAGAGTGGATAGGGTCTACGCCGCCTGTCCCCGATCTTATTGTTGTAGATGATTTTTTACCTGATCCTTATGCAGCAAGAGAAGAAGCATTAGCCCAAGAATACGTTCAACAAGGGTCTTATGGCGTTAGATCTAAAAAGCGTTTTGATAAATCTTTTTTAAAAGATGCTTTCGAAAGTTTAATTAATCGCAAGATACGTTTATGGTCTCATGGAGTAAATGCTTGCTATCAATATTGTGAATCAGATACTCCCCTAATTTGGCACAAGGATGACCAAGATTATGCAGGGGCTATTTACTTAACCCCAGATGCACCTCTTGAAACCGGTACTTCTTTTTGGCGTTCAAAAATTACAGGAGAGCATGGGCCTGAAGTATCAGATAATGGACCATTATTTAATTCACAAGAAAAAGGTAAGGAATGGTTCTGGGATAGAACAAAATGGGAATTAGTAGATCAGATAGGAAATAAATTTAATAGATTAGCAATTTGGAACGCTAAAAGGATTCATTCGGCTACAGCCTATATGGGTAGAGGAATTGAAGAAGCCCGATTATTTCAAGTGTTCTTTTTTGAGGTAGAGTCAAACTCGCCTATTAGAGATGATAACGTTAAACAAAGTTTTAAACTGAGGATAAAATGAATAAAGTAATTCATATTATTTGGATCGGGGATGCTTTATTCCCGCAATTTTGTAAAGACAGTTATGAATATCATAATCCCGACTGGGCGGTAAATGTTTGGACAGATGATAATATGCCTAAATTATATAATCAAGAAATTTATGATAAAGTAACACATCCGGCTTATAAGGCTGATATTGCTAGACTAGAAATTTTATATGAATATGGAGGCCTTTATGTAGATGCTGATACTGTTTGTCTAAAGCCTTTAAAGTTACCTCGTACTCCTTTTACCAGTACAGGTAACGGGGGTAATCATTGTATGGCAGTATTAGGATTTAAAGCACGTGATACTTTAATGGGTGATGTAGTTCATGACTTAAAAGATAATGTAAAAAAGGCAAAAGCAAATAATACACATAGTATGGCTGGGACAAAATACGTTAGACCTTATTGGGAAAAGGTTAAAAAAATACCCAAAGAAGTTATAGGATCTGTTCGAGATATGAATAGTAAGATGCAAATAATGCACCTTTATACAACTTCATGGAGAAATGAAAAACAATGGTTAATATAAATTGAGGATAAAATGAATGTAACTGATTACAACCCTGAACAAAGGGAAAAAATAAAGAAAAGGCTTATTGAAGCTATAGATAAATCTTTTGAGGTGAACAAGTTTGGTAAAGGCACCCCTTTATGGATGAGCTTATTATTTATATTAGAGCGATTTAATAAAGGGAACTATTATGGTAGTTTAGAGTTAAAGATATTAGGGACTTCTGCTAATGATATAAAAGAAAAGGACAGAACTCATAAGCTATTAGAAAAATATGTAGAGCCTTAAATGTAAAAAGTCCTTGTTTGTCCCAGATTAGTTTTTTTATATTAATATCACATCAGAACTTGGTGTAGAGCATATAAATGGAAAATGATATGAATACAGAAACGCTACAGCCTAATTTGGGTCACATCCAGCCGGTAGGGCCAAAAACCATAAAAGAAACTCTTGACGTTCGTGCAATAGAGTCTAAAAAAGATGGTACTAAAAAGATGGCTGTTAAACTTATAAAAGAAGGCTGGTCTAAAAATGGCTACCATTATTCTAAAGAGGTAGCTGAATCAGTAGCAGATCACATTATGAAAAGACCTCAAATGTATATGGATCATTCCCAAGGAATGATGGCTGGAAGGTCTTTTAAAGATTTAGTAGCGGTTGCAACCGAATCCTATAAAAAAGAAGGAGCTGCTTATGCAGTTGTTGAAATGGTTGATAATCCTGCTACAAATTGGCTATATGATTTAGCCAAAAAATTTCCGGGTCAAGTAGGGGCATCGATTGATGCTAGAGCTAAGGTTAAACCTTACGAAGCAAAAGAAGGTGAAGATACCCAAAAGAACCAGAAATACGTAGTTGAGGAAATTGTATTCCTTAATTCCGTAGACTTCGTTACATACCCTTCCGCTGGTGGGGAAGTTGTTGAGATTCTTGCTTCTCAGAAGCTAGATGAAAAAGCAGCTGAACTAAACCAGATACTTGAAAACTGGGGTACCGAAGTCGCTAAACTCGTAAATAAAGAACAACCCACGGAGGACTCTAAAATGGACGAAAAAACAACATCTAATGATGTAAAGTTCACAAAAGAATCCTTTTCAGCACAGTATCCAACACTTTTTGAAGAGATTCGTCTAGAAGCTCAAAAAGAAGTAGAAAAGAATATTGCGGATGCAGAAGCTTCAGCAACTAAGGTTGCAGAAGAGGAAGCAAAAGTAAAATCTTTGGAAACAAAGCTGGAAGAGGCTTCTAAAGAAGCCGACGAACTCCGTACTCAGCTTGATGAATTCAAGGTGAAGGAGCAAGTGGCTCAAAAACGTAGAGAAGTCCAGAAAGCTATCGAGGATAGCGGCTTGGATGCACAGTACGTTTCAGACGTCTTCGTTGATGATCTTATGAAAGTTAATGAAGAAGAAGAAGTTGCAAAACGTATCGCTGATCGTAAGCAACTTGTTGAATCAGTTTCAGGTGAAGTAACCGGTAACGGTGAAAGAGTTGAAGAGGAAGTCAACGAAGAAAACGAACCAGAATCAGAAGAAGTAAAAGAAGAAGAATCAAAAACTCCTTCTTATGACTTAGACAGTCTGGTCAAGTCCATGAAATCATATTCACCGATTAATTAATTGGTTTGATTTTAGGCAAATAAGATAATGAAACCCGTAATCAAAGGAGACAAAAATGGCTGATTTAAAAGCTAGTGCCATACTACAATATGGCGATCCTGTCTTTGGAAGACTCACTCTTCCGAAGAAGACTGCGGCAGATGATCTACAAGTTGGTGACTTCTTACAGTTTGACACCAGCGGCGTAGAAAAAGTTTCTGCTGCAACTGATGATGCGACTTTCATTGGTGTTTGCGGAACTCTATCCAAGGATGCCGACGGGCCAGATCAGATCTTAGTTTACCTCAACTGCATTGTTGAGGCTCCAACTGAGTCTGCTTCTTATACACCCGGAGCCGGATTAAAGTTCAACACTAATGGAACTCTCGAAGCGGATGGTGGTGCTAATACTATAGCACATTCGCTTGAAGTAAAAGCTTCTGCAACCTCTTTGAAGGTAATGGTCGATGTAGTAAGTTTACAGAAATTATTTAGCGTAAGCGCTTAATAAATAAAGGAGATTAAAATGAAACAAGGACATCTAAAAAATCTTGTTGAGGCTAAAGTTGAAGAACATGGCGGTAACCTTTATCAGGGTGCTAACGCTGCAGCTGACGTTGTCGGTGATTTAATCAGTGAAGGTAAACTAAATACTAAAGATATTTCTTTAAGACAAGTTTATGAAGAACTAGTTGATTGCCCAATTAACGAATCAGCAGCAAGAGTTTCTGAAGCTTTAAACTCATCAGCATTTCCAAATGTTGCACAAAAAATAATCCATTCTGACATTATCGATGAATACGAATTGGCAGTGGGAGCAGCTCAAAACCTTATCACAGAAGCACAAGCTTCAAGAACAGATGAGGAACTTGTTGTTGGTTTCACCGCTGGGGATACTACTCCATTGTTAAGACGTCAAGGAATGGCTTACGAAGAAACAAGCATGGGAGAGAAAAACTGGACAATCAAAATGGCCGACTTTGGTCGTATGATTTCCCTCACCCGTGAAGTAATCTTCGAAGATCGTACAGGCGAAGTTCTTGCAAGAGCTAGAGATATTGGTAGAGCAGCTGGTCATCACAAACAAAAGATGATCATTGAATCCATTGAGGTAGCTGCCCGTTCTGCTTTTGAAGAATCCTCATCTTCTGCGGCTATCTATAAAGGTAGCGCACAAAATGCGGCTGCAATGTACTCAAACGATCACAGTTCATTAGACGGTCAAGTTAATGATAACTTGATTGCTTCTAATGCACTTGTTGATTTTACTGATCTAGACGCAGTCTATCAAGCATTCAGTGCTATGGTTGATGAAGCTGGAAACAAAATAGATATTGTTCCAAATACTATTCTTGTTCCTTCAGCTTTGAAAGCAAAAGCTTTCCAAATCATGAATAGCCAAATGTTAGGTGGAGGTGCTAACGATACTGTATCACCAACCTATAACCCAGTAAATGATCTTGCTCAAGGCGGATTGAACATTGCTTCATCTGTATTCTTGAACAGTGCTTCAGACTGGTACATGGGTGATTTTAGCAAACAGCTTAAATGGTTAAACGTTTATGCTCCAGCTACCGAATCACAAGGTGCTAACAGTGAATTAGCTTTCACTAACCAGATTGTATCAAGATTCAGATTCTCTTATCACGCTGGCATGGGCCATACTGATTGGAGATACATTGTTAAGTGTACAGCTTAATAGGATCTAGATAAAACCTAAGAAAGAGCCCCGTTTTTTCGGGGCTCTTTTTTGAGAACCCACGGAGAACTTATGATTAAAAAAATACTTGAAGTAAAGTCTGATAGATTTGGTAAATACTCAAAAGGTGAAAAAAAGGTTGAGCCGAAGGCTGAGCCAAAAAAAAAGCCAGCGAAAGCAAAGAAGAAGTAATTACAGATCTTAAGAGAAGCCGACTATTTAAGTACGTAGTTGGTTTCTCAGCGTTTTCTATAGCTGCTTGTGCAGCTTTCTTTTCTATTTTTGGTCTCTCATCTTTATTTTCAGGGGCCTTCTTTTCAGTTGTAATAATGGCATCCAGTCTTGAATTGGGAAAATTAGTTACAGCATCATTCTTATACAGGTTTTGGTCTACAATAAACCAAGCCATGAAAATTTATCTTACCACAGCAGTAATCACATTAGTTTTTATAACCAGTTTAGGAATATATGGATATTTAACTAATGCATATCAAAAAGCATCTCTTGAATTAAATAAACAATTAAATCGCTCAGACTTTATTGAGCAACAGATTGATGATTTTTCAAAAGAACAAGATTTCTTATTAGCAGAGATGGAAGCAGCAATAGCTTCTTACCCAGAAAATTATATGACTGCTAAAAGGAAAGTAAGGGAGCAATATACACCCTTAATACAAGAACAGAGTAAAAAAATACTAGAATTAAAAACGGATCTCGCTACCGTAAAGCAGGACTTGCTAGATACCGGTATTGATGTGGGTCCTGCGATTTTTTTAGCTAAGCTTGTTAATCTTCCTATTGATTTAGTGGTAAATATCTTAATTATTATCCTAATATTTGTATTCGACCCATTAGCGGTTGCTTTGGTTGTAGCTTATAATAAATTAATGATGGAAAAATAAGTGGGATATAAGTTAAAAAATTATAAATTATAGGGACATCATAGGTGCACTTATGGCAATAACAAATCAGAACATAGCAAACTTTTTAGACGTAGTGGATTTAATCCCACAGTTATATGATCCTGAAGAAAATAAATTCAATGTAATAACAGAGAATGAGATTAGGAGTATAATAACAAGAACGGATTCAAGGTTGAAAGCTGAACTTAGGCCATATTACGGTAGTGATTTAACTACATCAGTACCTTATGCTACTACTCCTATTCCAAGATTTGGTAATAGTGAAGATGGTAATATTTTATTGACTAACGCAGCGGGATCAGCTACATTAACAGTATCTGCATCAACATCTGCAACACAAGTTTATTCAGTTAAATTCACAAGTGGTACTGCTTATACAGTAACCAGTGATTTAACCGGTGCCAATGGTACAGGGGCAACAGGTAGTTCTTTTACTAGTACTGATACCTTTTTGACCCTACCTTCTGGTATATTCAATGGCACTTTTTTCAATACCGATGTACATTACATAAAGGTATATACACATGAACCAGCACTTGTTTATTTGAGTGCTTTATTAGCTGCTAATAATGTATTAAATACAATTTATACTGAAGAGGTACCAGATGCTTCAGCAACAGCAGAAAGATATTTAGAGCAATATGAACAACAGATCAGAGCTCTACAACGCGGAGAAGCCTTTCTTGAAAAAGGCCTTAGCACTAGGGATATTAATCCCATACAGCTCGATTATGAAATCGATGATTACGGTGTAGACGCAACTAATTATCGTGACAAGGATTATAATCCTCGTACCGGTTATTAGAGGCTAGGTAACATAAATAGTAACGGTATTATTTAAAATACCAGACATAGGAACATAAATGGCAGAGTATCAGTCTACCAACATGGCAGACCTTATAGCGGACGTAGCATCTCATATTAAAGATGAGGTTAGAACGAGTGGTAAATTACCAAGCGTTAGGAAAGTGTCTACAGAACCATTAGTAAACCCTGCATTGTTTCCTTTCATTACCGTTACTCCCGTAAATGAAGTACCTCAAGGATACAGAGGTAATAAACTGTATATGCTACGCAGAATAAGAATTGAGATGGTTTCTAAAAAGAATGATAGCAAATCGTCGCTAAGACAAACAATGGGTATGGCAGAACAAGTAAAAGAAATATTTAAAGTAAATGCTACTGATTATAAAGTACCTGATAGAGCTACTAAAGCAACAGACACCGTAATGGATTTAGAAATTGTATCTATTGAAACAAGTAGTAATCCTGCTCCTTTTAGAAACGGATTTATACATACATCAGCTATAGAATTAGAAGCTCATAGCTTTGATAAAATTTATACACTTGATAATCCCCCTACTACTTCTAGGGCATTAACTGCAGCTGCAACAGATACGAAAACTGTTGTTGATAAATTTACATCATTTATTAAAGCTGCAAGAGTAGGTTCACCTTTGTTACCCGAAATCAGAAGTTTAAAAAGTTTTACACTACCTCCACAACCCGTTTACCCTGTGGTCTTTGTTTCTATTGAAGATGAATCTAGAGACCACAGATTTGCGGGACAAGATTCTGTAAACCGAACAGTGGGGGTTAACGTATTTACTAAAGTAAAATCAAGACAAAAATCACTTGATAGAAATGTTGACTTAGCTGATAGGTTGAGACAAATAATAATGGCTTATCCCGATGTTGATGGTACATGTTATCAGATGGATTATGCTGGGACCAATTTCGGTCAAATAACCGCTGGAGCTGATTTATTATTTGGTACTCAAGTGTTATTCACTACATCAAGTTATGAAAGTCTACCAACAAGTTAGGAGAAAACAAAATGGTACATATTAAAAATAGAGGTATTCAAATTGCTCCTGGGACACCAGAGGATTATAGAGCCGAATTAATGGCTATTATAAAAGGCGATGGAGAAGGATATGTTTCTCCAGAAGCTTTTGAATACATAATGGATGGCGTTGAAGTCATTGCAGAACCGGAACCTGAATCAGAACCTGAGCCAGAACCGGAACCAGAATTTGAACAAGGCGTGGTTGAAGAACAGCCCAAGCCAAAAAGTAAAAAGAAGAAAAAATAGTTAATTATAAGGATCCAAAGAAGACCAATGATTAACAATAACGCTATAAGGAGATAATTATGGCAACACGTACGATATGGCAGGACGTATATACCGTAGAGTTCGATAAGACGGCGCATTCACAAGCTGCACCTTTTACTTATCACATGGACACTACAACCGACCCTACCTATGGCGTGGCAGAAATTGGTATACAGGGACTTGGCTCTACTAAGGGTCAATTTTCTATGCCTTTGAATGACCACCCTAATTACAAAGCTCCTAGCGGTAACCTTGAAACAGAACAAGCAACTGGTATTGCGACTAGACGTAAATCAGAATATAATATTGTTCAAACTGGAGAGGCTGTTCAGTTTAATCTTCCTCAAAACGGGGATGCATATAACACCTCTTTGTTCGTACAATTATTATTTCAGTATGGATTTACACAACTATCCCCTTCAAATATGGCGGGTATGAATGTCTATCAAGCAGCACCTTATTCATCTGCTGATACTAAATTCTTTGCTCAATTTATTAGGCATTTACAGCCTGGTAGTGGAAGTGATGCTATTGATTTAGTTGTAAAGGGTGGAATATGCCACACTTTAACTGTTTCAGGTGAAACTGGTGGGTTATTAACTATTGAACCAACAATCTATGGTGCTAAATGGCAACAGAAAGATAAATCATCACTTGCTGCTACAGCAGCTGACTCTTTTGCCAACATAATCCCTTTAAAATTCCAGGATTCAACTTTTGGAATTTTAGATATTGATTATGATAACACACAGACCATTACAGCTACATTCGACAACGGTGCAGGCACTCTTGTGGATACTGGATCTGGTGGGCTAATAACAAATGGCAACGGCTTTTACACCTCGGGTGGAACAGTCGGAGGTCATGTTATTGTTGAAGGTTCAACAAGTAACGATGGTATTTATCAAATCACAGTTACTAATGCTAACACTATTACATTAGCTGCTACTAACGATGGTGAAGCTACATCATTTACTGATGAAACATCAACTGCTAGTGTAAAAATAACCGGTGCTACTTGGAGAACAGTAAACTCTCCTTCTATTAGTATGACCTTTACTAATAATTGTCAATTCAATTATTACAACGATGATGCAGCATCTAATGCTATTGTCGGAAGGTTAACAGTTGAAGGAACATTTACTATGCCTTTTGGTACTGACGGTGTTGGTAAAAACTACATGATTAATAAGTTCCTAAACGGCCAAGAATTTGTAATGGCTTGGTATTGGGGACAATCAAGCGATGCACATAACATCGCAACCGATTACCGATTACAACCGGATGCTGCTTTTAGCAGATATAAAAATGATTCAGCTGATACTAATACAAAGAACTACCTTTCTTTTGTTGTTTGTGCTAGGATTACTGATTATGAAGTATCTGGAGATAATGAGCTTATGATTGACGTTTCATTCCAAGGAGTCAAAACAGACTTTTGTGAAGCGATGAAAGCTTATTTTGCAGTAGACAGTGCACTTTTAGATAGGATCAATTAATTGATATTGTCTAATAAAAACGTGACAGTGACTCCGGTACCCAGTTTTTGGGTGCCGGATCATGTCCGATATAAAAACAGAAAGCAAGACCCTGTTAAGGGCAAAGCTAAAAACAAGATAAAGGAGACGAAACATGGCAATTAGAGGTGTTTCAAAGAAAGCTGTTGCTTATATTCCTGAGGAAGAAAGAACAGTAAAAGAAAACCAGACGGTTATATGGATTAAACCAAAGACGGGGCATCAGGCCAACGTTACTATGTCCAGATACGCTGCTGCTGGTAGAGATGGTCGTAAAGGCTATCGGGAATTGAATGTAACTAAACTAGACAATGCTGATTTACAGGAATTTGTTGATGTGGTTATCAAGGTAGAAAATTATTATTTCTCTGACCAATTCCCAGACTTAGAAAAAGTAGGGTTGCACAAAGTAGTTGAGCAACCAGAGTTATTAAAGAAAGTGGCTATGGATATTTCAGCTGATTTATTAGTTGAAATCATGGAAGCATCAAATAACTTAGCAGTCTTAAAACAAGGAGAAAAAAAAAGCTCCAGCTCGTCACCTACTACTCCCTCTGGAGAAGTGAAAAACGGGAAAGACTAAAAAGTTACGATTGCGAAACTTGTATCGCAACAAAAGCCTATAAAGGGCGAGCATGCTACCTAGATAAATGGCCGGGACAGGAAAGCTATATGTTTAACGTACCAGTATTTGATGCTGAAAATTTGAATCAGACTCCAGTCGGTTATGATAGAAAGCAGTTATCACAAGAAGATCTGCTTGATGAGTTAAATAATATTGAAGAAAATTTTCCAAGTATGCCGCCCTTTGAAGCTTTGAGGATGTATTTCTCAGGGCCCCAAGAGGCATGTCCAGAATCATTAGTAGATCCTTACTTTAATTTTCTACTTGAAACAGAACAATCTGCAAGAGAATATCATCAATTACCTTTTGCGGGGGGTTTATGGGATCAACCCCGACAGTTATTAGATATTTTTACAACTATTAGATCCGAAAGAAATCAATACGAACGAGTTAGATACGAACGTATGGAAAGAAAAAGTAAACAAAAACAATCAGCAGGTGGAAATGCTTTACCATTAAAATCTGCTACAATAAACGAGGACTTACCACCAAGACAGGGTTAATATGCCAGCAAAAGTAACATTCACAGTTGGAAACGTAAACGTCGCTAATGAAGATGCGTTTATGGATGCATTAGTCAAAGAGACCAATGAAATTAAAAACGCATTGGGTGAATTAACTCCTGTATTCAATCGTATTACTAATGGCCCAAGTGGTCTGATTCAACGATTAAAAAATAGATTTGATAATGATGCTTTAAATACAAAGAAGTTTAGGGGATCAGGGGCTCCTTTTAAACGTTCTCAATACACAAGATTAGCTAGAAGAAAACCTAAAGGACCTACCTTAAAAGATACAGGGAAGTTAAGAGATAGCATTGGTAGATTATCAAGTCCTACAAAAAGCACATCTGGGGGTCAAAGAGAAGTAAATACTTTAAGAATTGGATCTCGTGGGGTTAGATATGCAACGGATCAATTAATGGGCGGGGTATGGACAGTGGATGTATTCCAAGGTCCCACAGGTAAAAGCGGTAAACAAAAATTATATCCAGACATGGAACAGTTTGGAAAATCAAATTCAGCACATTATGGAAGTCAATGGAGAAAGATAAGAAATTACACAAGTGGGACAACAACCGTTGATATTCCTCCTACAGATTTTTTATTATTAGATACACCCATGAGGAAGTTTATTCAAGATACAATAACAAGATTTTTAAATGAGGTAGTTAGAAATGCCGGGCGGTAAACAGGCATCCAGATTTGAAATGCTCCTCAACGTTTCGTTGGCTGGGGCTGATAAAGTAAAAGCTTTAGGTTCTACTGCGAAGAAAGCTGCTTTGGGTATGAAAACCTTAACCCAAGCACTTGATAAAATCAATGCTTCTGAAACAGCAGCAAAACAAAATTTTAAAGATACTATTAAAGCTTTAGATGATTACATTAAAACTTATGATAAATATAAAAGAGCTCTAGAGACCGTTAATACTAAGATGAGAGCGAGTAATGCGGAAACTAAACGAGGTCAAACTGCAATTAAAAATGCTAGGGGTAAAGTTAGGGAATATACTAAAGAATTAACACGACTTAAAAACGCAGTAAATGATATGTCTCCTGGTATGATAAATATGACCAAAAGAAATGGTACAATTATAAGCCAGCAAAAGGTATTGAAAAGAAGATCGGCATTGTTGAAAGATGAAATGAAAAAACTGGGTAGAGCTAATCAACGTGCTAGCAGATCATCTAAAGATTTAAGTAGTCAACAAAGAAAGACAACTGTTACTACAAAAGAATCTACCAAAGCCTTTAAACAGAATGAGTTTGCAGTAGATGGATTAAGACAAAGATTAAAAAGATCTGATATACCAGCTTTTAGAAAAAGACTAGGAGCTTTAAGAAACCAAATTCTTGTATTAACATTTGCTTTTGGAGGTTTGATAAGAGCTTTCCAAAGGACTTTTGAAGAGGCTAATATCCTTGAAGCTTCAATGAGAGGCTTGGGAGCGGTGGCTGCAAATACAGGAAATGGATTACTGGCTTCACAAAATGCTGCTATGCAACTTGCAGACAGTGGATTATTAACAGTTCAAGATGCTGCAGCAGGTTTAAAGAATTTATTATCAGCAGGGTTTGGCTTGAAAGAAGCAACTGCATTGATGAACTCATTGACTGATGCTGCTTCATTTAACCGACAAGGTACTTTATCATTAGGTCAAGCAGTTGTAGGGGCTACACAAGGTATTAAAAACCAAAATTCAATCATGGTTGATAATGCTGGTATTACCAAAAATTTATCCGTTATGTATAAGGAATATGCTGAATCTATTGGCACATCAGCTGGTAAGCTTGATGAGGCTCAAAAGAATCAAGCTATTTTTAATGGTATATTAAGAGAAGCTACAGTTTTTGCAGGTGATGCAGAAAGAGTTTTACAAACTACTGCAGGTCAAATAGCAAAACTGGGTGCTGAATCAAGAGGGGCTGCTGCTGGGGTAGGTAGATTAATTCAACCTTTTGCTCAAGGTTTTGTTCAGGCCCTTTCAGCTGGAGCTACAGGATTAAAAAACTTGACCGATGAACTTGAAGCAAATACTGGTGTACAACAACAATTAATATTAGTTGGATATAAAACTGAACAGGCATTTAGATCAATAGGAGATTTATTTGGTGGAATAGGAAGTGTACTCAAAGGGTTGGGTACTAATTTTGTAGGATTAATCGGTACCATTATAAAACTTGGCTTAGGCTTTAGAGTATTAGTTGCTGTACAAAATAGATCTAGGGCTGCAACATTAAAGACTGCAGAAGCAGCTGCAACCATGACAGAAGTTTTTGATATTAAAACTAGAAAAGCTATCATGGGTATAAATAAAGTTACTGGGGAACAAATAAGTGAATTCCAAAGATTAAGAATTGATATTTTAAAGGTTACTACTGCTGTAAGAGAAAAGACTCGAATTGAACAATTAAATATTAGAACAGGAAGCAGATTTAAAGATAGTATTTTAAAAGCTGATCTTGCAATAAAAGGTTTGGTATTAAGACTCAAAGCTGGGGTCCTAGTAATGAGAGATTTTGGAAGAATGGCTAAAATTGCTGGTATAGCAGTTAGAGGATTCGTTAGGGTTGTAAGTAGGTTTGCAATTCAATTAGTTGCGATTGAAGCTTTATTC
>MDSY01026097.1_pt1 | contig 25976 bp, 22 predicted proteins | sample 811131 | NCBI WGS metagenome assembly MDSY01 (sample SAMN05326643, study PRJNA326480) | marine metagenome | isolation source: seawater | place: Atlantic Ocean: South West | collected 2010
AATTGCTTTCGTTTTCATTTCCAATGTCTTCTCCGAAATTGCTTTCGTTTTCATTTCCAATGTCTTCTCCGAAATTGCTTTGATCGTCACTTGCTAGAGATTCGGAATCTTCCCCAAAATATGAATCACCAAAAGAAGTAAAATGATTTCTTTCATCATAATTAAATTTAATTCTACATATAGTGTCATCATCTTGTTCTCTTAAAGCTGAATTTAATTTATCCATGACATCGGTTATGCTCTGATTTCTTATATCGGAAACTATTTTTTTTGTCAGTTTCTTACATTCTGTATTCAGTAATCTTGGGTTTACTTTACCTGTAGAAAATGTTATACCGCTAGAACTTACTTGTGGAAACAAATAAGATAATTTATTATCGCTATCTATATCAACAAAGAAAATTGGCCACATTTTCATATAATCGGAGTCATCATTGAATTCTTTTCTCATAAATTCTACTGACTTCTTTTGTGTATTTATAGCTTTCATCATGGTATCAGACATTACATATTGTGGGTCTGGTTCTAATTCTTCTTGGTCCGTGGAAGAACTTCCGTCAATACTATATACATCCACTGGTGGATCAAAACCTAATTCTCTATAAGCTTGTGCCGCCTTGTATATATCAACAGGGACTGGAGAAAAATTATTATTATCTGGGTCGTCTCTTAAAGCTTGAAATACTTCTCTCTCGTCTGCTTCACAACGAGAATCCATAAATACATCCAACGGAACTGTATTATATGTCCATGTAGCGACCCCGTCTTCAACTTCTTGGTTAATACCTGCTTGGATGTCAACATCAGAATCAAATTCTTTAAAATGATAATAAGATACTATATCATTTTCTACACTCGCTATTACATAACCCATTCCATTACATTTAGTGTATAGTTCTTCTAGGATGCTTCTAGAATCTGAACTTTGCGTTGGAACACTCATTCTTCTACGCGCTAGACGTCCTCTGTATATCCTTTGAACATCCAATGCAGCTTCATTTTGATCTCTTGTTCCAGATCCCCCTGGTGTTCCAGATCCTCCTGGGATTTTGGAGGTATCTTTAGATCCTTCTTTGTTTAAACACGTTCTTATTTGATCTTCTGTTAAATTTTGAATCATCCAGTTTATTATATTTTCATTTGAAAGTTTGTCGAAGTATTTTAGTGTTTCGGCACTCATTTTAATATTACTTCTATATTTTATTTTAACTTTTATTTTTATATATATTAAGTTGATTTTTAATAAATTCGGGGTGTTGTATAGAAATATCTATTAAATCATCTAATTGATGCATTTCGTAATCTCCATATTTAATAAGTTCTAGTACCTTTTTAGTTATTTTATCTCTTTTAGCGCTATTTGTAAAATATTCGTTAATTTTTTTTCGCAGAATGTCGTCAGATAAATCAGAATTCGTTAATCTTTTTATACAATCTATTAGTTCATTCGTATCACTCCTAGTAATTTCCTTAAAACTTATTCTATCTTCCCCTGTTTCATTCAAATGTTCTTTTCTAAGAAATGGTAATAAGTTATAATTTTTATATAAATTTACGATGTATTTTTTTAGTTCGGGTTCTAGTTCAAGGTCTGATAATTTTTTATCTGAATCCCATGCTTTTATGTTTTCTAATATATTTAAATCCTCGTTTATATCACTTTCGTCAAGAAAATCTGGGTCATCTTCAAATACTGTAAGAATACTATATCCGTCTTTACCTCCTTGGAACCCAGCTTCTGTAAATCTCAGAGGTAGATCTTTTCTAGGGAATGAATAATCCCTGTTTTTTATTTGTTCGAATGTTAATTTATCGGGTATACCATCTCTAATATACATTCTGCCATTTGATGGATTTTTATAATGTATTTGATACATACCCATACCAACTGGATTGCAATATTCTTCCAATCTTATTATATTACCATTTTTATTAATATTACAATCTATAGAACAACTTTTAATTATTTGTTCTAGATCATTGTTTATAGAGTATTTTTTAATAGATGCTTGTAACATTCTCTCTTCTATACTATCTTCTGCAAACCCTTTGTAATTACCTCCTATTTTCTTTACAGCTTCATCATCTATACCGTTACCAGGATAAACAGAATAGTGTCTATATATGTCTACATACTGTTCTTCCCTTTCAAGACCAGAATGACTGCAATATCTAGACGCGCGGGCAAGAATTTGTTCTATTCTAGATTCGTTCCACCAAGGATCTGTTATATGAACCTGTCTAACATTTTTAAAAGACACACCTTCCATAACAGAACGTGTTCCAAGTATTACTTTAAGTAAGCTACCGTCTGAATTTTTAGATGAATTAAATGTATTTCTAGCCTTTTTTATCAATTCTTCCCCCCCTTTTTGTGTTTTTGTAGAAGAATTCCATATAAAAAATTTATTAGAACCTTCAGTGTTAATACCGTTTTTAAAATTTACAAATCCAAGTGTTTCTAATATAATTGCTAAGGGTTCAACCCCATATGTTAACCAATTGGAAAATATAAATACAGGTCCTTTACTATCAACCGTCATTTCTATTATAGATGCAAATTTTACAGAAAATTCCTTGACATATTCTATAATATCATGTTTTATTTCAGTTTTTTTTGATAACATATTTCTTCTAAACTCAGATAACGAGTTTTTTTTATCAGCTAGAGATTTATTTACACCACCTCCAGTCCTTGGTAGACTTATATTTGAATATTGCTGGGTTGTAACAAATATACCAGTTACTTTATCATCATCTTCCTTATCATAATTTCCAATGAGTATATTTTCGTAATTACTCGACTGGTTTTTCTCTAGATTTATTTCTCTATCTCTTTTAGTATCTGATGCAAGAGCATCTATATAATCTGTTTTATGTTTATTGGAGAAACCATGATTAACAGTTATAACTCTTTTATAAGGATATGCATTTGGATTACCCCCTTTAAAGTAAGATACATAGCCAGAACAAATGTATTTAATAAGTTCTTCATTCATTATACACGATTCGTTAGTTATCCACGTTTTTAATGGAGATGTTTGTTTTTCACATACATCTATGTCATTTTTTGTTTTTAATTCTCCAATAAAATGACTGTAAAAATCTACTGGGGTTATAGGAAATGGAACCCTAGGTCTTAATAAATTTATAGTTAATGCTAGTTCATATGGATTATCATATATTGGTGTCGCTGACATTAAAACCAATTTTAGACTTGGGTGAAAATAATACTTTATTGCATCATATAATTTCTTATAGAATGTACCTCCCGCGCTTACTAATCTCTGTATTTCGTCTATTATCAATAACCCATTTTTCTTAAATAATGCAGAATCGTTTGATATAAGTTTTGTACCTTTAATAAATTCTTTATTAGTACCTGTTTTGTATAGTGATTCAATAAATTTATTATGGCTTATAATTTCGAATGTCTTTTTTATATTATCTCGTATACTGTCTTGATATCTTTCTAATTCAAATTTCTTAAGATCTACTTTTCTTTGTTGAGCTGCAAAATTTTTTCTATTAACCGGAGTGTCTTCAAACTCAACTGATAATTCAGCATCGTCTAATTTTGAAATTTCAATTTGTAATTTTCTTTGTAGATTAATTAGATTATTATTTTTAGTTTCTGAAACATAGAAATTTCTGGTAGATTCGTCTCCTTCTTGAGATTTAGTTAAACAAAAAGATGGACATGAAAAAAATGAACCATTTCTTATTTCCCCTGCAATTTCTTCAAAGTATTGATCTACGAGGGGTGCTGGAACTGCATAAATAATTCTACTAGATGTAGAATTTTTAAGAGCTTCTCCTATTACAATTGAAGTGCAAGATTTACCAGAGCCTAATCCATGATAAACTAGAATGTTGTTGAAATTACTAGATGGTCCCATTATTTGTCCCATAAATTTTTGTTGAGGTCCTAGTGACATATCAGAATTTTTACATATAGATGCATTGTCTAGATCAATGTATTCTTCTGAAAATGTAAATGGACTATCCTCGGGAAAAGCATCGTTAGAATAAGTTTTATCTATAAACTCTAGTAATTCTTTATTATTAAATGTTTCCACGTCATTTAATTTTGGAAATGACATATTTTCACATTTAATGTTATATTTTTTAGAATCTTCTTCATTATTGTAATGATATTGTAAGCAATCCATTTATATTATAAATATAACAAATTTATTTATATTTATAATTTAATTTAATTTCATTTCATTTCATTTCATTTCATTTAATTTAATTTAATTTCATTTCATTAATAAAAATAGTATCAAGAGAACTATAACTACCCCAGCGCCTATCCCTCCATACTTAATCATCTTGTCTTTATTTTCAACTTTTTTCTTCTCTTCTTCTATTCCATTTTCAAGAATTGTATTTTTACCTTTAAATATATCTATTTCTTTTTTACATTCATCTTTTTCTTCTTTTCTAATTTGTTCTGCATCTACGGGTACGTTATTCTTCGTCTTTTCCGCTGCTAATTCAGCTTTTAAATTAATTATCTCTTCGCCCAAGTCTTCTATCTGTTCCATCTTCAAATCCACAGTCTCGCCACTCTTCTCCGCCATGCCGACGATAGCCGCCGCCGCCCCCTCCTCCGCCGCCAACAGCTGATCCTGCATTACTTGGTTGGTCCCTCGCGCCGCCTCCAGCTGCGCCTTCAGTGACTCCACTTCGGCGTTAGAGGGACGTGCCACCAGTTGCGCCTCCAGCTCAGCGACGCGCGCCGCTGCCGCGTCCGCCGCCGCCTTAACGTCAGTATCACTTACACCTTCTGATTCTTTAATAACATTATTTAATTTTTTTATAAACTGTGCTGCAAATATTATAGGTTTAGTATCTTTATATCTACTATCTAATAATTCTCTAAATGTTTCAATAATCCAGTCACTCTCTCCTTTCATATGGAGACTAAGATACGCCATAAGCATTTTAACCCCTTGAGTTTCTCTTTCAAAACTTGGATGATTTGCTATTTTCACCGCCACGGCGATATATTTGGACATTGGCGATGTAGAAGCATCAAGCTGAGGAACATTTTCTCCAAATTCATCTCTATTTTTTTCATTGAATTTTTTGAGGCCTTGCGCAAAAGTAATCTCGTGTTCTCCGCGGCCAGCATTGTAAATTTCTATTATTTCGGGAGGAAATGGTTCATCTTTTATAATCGCAGTGATTAATAGTTTAGAAATCCTTTTAAATATTTCAGTATTCTGTTTTGAAGGAAATGCAGGGACATCTTGTGTTCTCCCGGTCCCTACCTCTACCCCTACCCCTTCCCCTACCCCGCCTGTACAATTCGTTTTATGCCATTCACATCCTGGTACTACCCCATCTTTACACGCATCCATTGCGTCATTACATCCAGTATGGTCTCCGCGTCCGCTGAGATCGCCCGCTCTCCCCGCATTCTCCATACTGCCCGCCCCTTCCCGAAATTCGTTCAAGACTTTAATTCCCATTTCTTGCACCTCCTGGAAGTCCTTACCGCTGACCGCCGCCCTTGGTCTACTGTCAAGTTCCGCCAATTCCACTACTTCCCTGTTTAGAGGATGAAATCTCTGTGCTAAAGCTTCGTATTCCATATTAGTGAAACCTTCATTTCTGGCTACCCCGCGAATAATGTCTGCCATGGCTAGCTGACCAGGGGTGAGAGAATTGAGTATATTGAGTGTGGCGACAGTGGTGCCGGAGGGCGGGGCCGTCATGAATACAGCGGGGCCCCAATCGTCATCGTCAGTATCTTCGTCAACGTCAATATCTTCGTCAACCCTTTTGCCACCAACCAGTGTGAAATTGCCACCGCCTTTGTTTACAACGGCGACTGATGCGGTGCCTGGTACGGTGAGAGCATATTTATAGTGATCTATTGTCATGTCTATCCAACTATCTATCTCCTTGTTGAGTATAGCAAAATACGCATCAGGATCATGGTCATGAAGTACAATGTGATTTCCACAAACGTATACCAGGTTTACAAGTCTTATATTATCAACCAATACCACTATGAGATTATTTATTACTTTTCTGAAATTGTTAACAAGTTCATTAAATTTCTGTTCCGTTAGTCGTCCGTCCTTATTCTTTGCCCTCTCTTCTTCGATGGCTAAGTCCAGGCGCTTCCCAGAATTTGAAATAATATCCAAAAATGCTAATGTGATATGATTCATTAATTTAATTAACCATTTTCGTCTTATTTCCTTTTTAGATGCATTTTTTAAATTTCCATTAAGAATTTCAAATGTTAGTTCCTTGTATGCCTGTTTAGAGTGGTATAGTATATTAACGTTACTCGCTTCAAATGATTCTACTGCCCCGTCGGTAAAGAGTGTGGTTGATTGCCCCTTGTTCCAATTCCAAGTATCTCTACCGGGCCCTGGTAGGTCTTCTAATTTTCCACGGAACTTGTCTTCGAGGAAATATTCGTCTAACGTAGTCTTCCAACATATATAATGTTTTTCATCGTTCCACATTATGTTGTCGTATTTTAACCACCACTTGTCGTCCTCGGAAGTATTAGCTGGTGGTATGTCCGGGCATTCCGGGCATTCTGGGCAGACCGGGCAATCCGGGCACGCGTTAATTTTGGTAGTCCCCGCCTTCGCCTTGGAGACTCCGGGGCCAATGGTCTCCATGATGGGCGCGCCTGTGCTGGCGGCCGCCTGCCGCTTGTAGGCTTCGCCTTGCTTGCGCAGCTCGGTCACGTTGAGTACACCGCAGTACTTGCTTGTGGGGTTCTCGTAGTTTTCCCAAAAATATTTAACGCCTTTCTCGTCACATCTATTGCGGACAAATTCTTTACAAGCCTCGCAATCTGGGGGCATTCTGCCTACGCAGCCCATCGCCAATTTGTTGCAAGCGGTGAGATCCCAGCCAATTGCCTCATTGACCGCCTTCTTGGAGACTCCGGGGCCAATGCTGTTCCTCGCCGCAGCCGCCTTCTTGGAGACTCCGGGGCCAATGCTGTTCCTCGCCGCAGCCGCCTTCTTGGAGACTCCGGGGCCAATGCTGTCCCTCGCCGCAGCCGCCTTCGCCGCCTTCGCCGTCGCCGCTGCTGCCCGCCCTGCAGCAAGTCCCGCGGTGTGAGCCTTCGCCACTGTCTGCGCCGACCCTTGCTCGCACTTCATCTCGTACTGGAAGCACGCCTCGTCGTCGTCCTCGACCTCACACCATTCCCACAATTCGTCACAATTGGAATTCTCGCGTCGGTTTTTTACCCTGGATTCAACCCTATTTAATACTGAATATGGTTTATTACGGGGTTCCTTTTTATTATAAATTTGAATGGAACGATCACTAGAACTATCTGCTACAGCCTGATTTGAATATATCGATGGCTCATCGGAAGATCTGACATAAGATTTGTTATTGTACTTCATTTATATATTATATTAAGCAAATGTAATTTTTTTATAAAAAATAAACTACACTTACAATTTACAATTTACCATTTACAATTTACAATTTACAATTTACAATTTAAATTATTATCTCTTTAATTTACATCTACCATTAAACTGTAGGTATACTCCATATATAATAAGGATGGACATACCCATAGACCATAAAAATTCTATTGAAGAAGACTCTCTTGTATGTTTATATTCACACCTGGTTCCTAGAGGTGTTTGTACACAACTATTGGGTATCTCTTCCATTAAATTACTAACTATAGCGTTAATAAATATTGCAGAAAAGAATATACCAAATCCATAAGAAAGGGGTATGTTAAAACAGTTAGAATACCATGCTGCAATAGCACTCGGAATCATTACTAAAACCGCCAAAGCTGCTAAAAGATGTATAGGCCAAAGAAAAGTCATTGTTATTTATTAATACATTTGATTTTTTTTTATTTTATTTAATAATTTTAGCCCATCAATTCCGAACCGGCTCCTAATTTACATTTACCTGTAAATTGACGGTATGTTCCGTATATAATTATAGCAGACGCTATAATAGCGTATATCTTCCAGAGTATATCGGCGATTCCTGGTGCAAAGCTAGCAATTGTACTTACAATTATTAACGGTAGAAACATAAGAAGGAATGCGTAACTAAGTCTAATATTCAAACAACGAGAATACCATGTTGTTATCGCAGACGGAATCATAATGAATATAAATAACAAAACCGCTATAATTTCAATCATTCTTTAATACAATAATTCATTTTTTTTTAAAAATAAATTCAATATGTGAATTCTTTTTCAGACATCAAGAGACTAATTTATCTTGATGTCGTCATTCAGAATTCTGGATGTAATTTATTTAGATAGTCGCGGGGAATACAGTGGATCATCCGAACCTGTTATTTCCCGGCTTTGAGGATCATCCGAAGCCAGCGAGAGACATTTTCATTTTCATTGTCTTCTCAGCTGGCTTCTTCCCGGATCATCCCCATTTCATTTTAGGTTTAGATTTAGATTTAGGTTTAGATTTAGATTTTCTTTTCAGGTCATCAAGAAGTCTTTTAGCGGACTTGTATTTACGTCCTTTTTTAGAAACATATGTAAGGTTAATACCTTTCTTTTGACATCTAATTTGCAGTCTTTTAAATGCTTCTGCTCTCATTTCTAACTGTTTTTTTGTTAGCTTCATACGCTTTCCTCTTACTACTTTAGTAACGGGGACGCCAACTGATTTTAATTTGGCTTTTAGAACTCTTGTAGATGTATTCCTAATTGAAATTCTTTTTTTACCGAATCCACTCCCGGGTAATTTCATAGAATTTAAAATAGATGCTGCTCTAAGACCCCCAAGTCCAATCGAACGTATTTTTTCTATAGAAGAATCTATAATATTATTATCCAATGAAAAAATATTTAAGTTATTGACAAGTGTTTTAGAAGTAGTTTCTAATATAGTAGACCTATTAAATAAACTACTAATATAAGCCGACAATGTATCATATGATGAAAATACACAATTATAATGTCTATATGGTTCTATCTGGGAATATGCATGAAATGATAAAATTTGACCAAAATCTCCAAAGGTTTTATACAAAAATACATTTTGTTTTGGGTTATAATAAGTTGTTAAATATAAAACTGAATTAGTCGATTGTTTCCCAGCAGAGAAAATAGGGTACTGTGGAGGTGTAGTATTAAAAAATTTGTGTATAGTTAACCCATAATAATCATTAGAAAGATCTAATTTATTATATGTAATATTCAATACATCTTTACTTTGTGCCGTAAGACTCAAAGTGTATGATTTATATTTATATTCTGGTATACGTTCTATATTAAGTCCTTTCTGACGAGCCTTTTTATGTAGATTTTTAATTAATGTACTCCCAGATGCAGGATCATAACCTGTAGCTGGACATTCAAAAAATTTAAGGCCCTCACTCCCCCCTTCATCTATAATATCATTCTCGATGAAATTTGCAAGATGAGAAAAAGAAGTATACCTTCTATCAGCGTCAACACCTATTAATAAATACTGACCAGATAAAAGTGGATTTATTGTACTTAATACATGTTTTGCAAATTCCTCTGGCTGAAACTGGTTTCCCATAATTTGTCCTAAATCTATATCTCTAATTCCTATTTGAGTTTGTAAAAAACCTGCAATTTTCAAAATAGAATGTTGGCTAGCCATTTGTGCGCTATATATATTCGTATTCGTATTCGTTAGTCTTAGGTTTATAACTAATTCGTCAACACCCGCAACATTGTCATTCCAATTATTATCTACATATGAAAGATCAATAATAAGTTTTTCTTTTAATTCTTTATAAACTTCTTCTCTTTTATCAAACCATTTATTTCTATCGGTTTGTTCAAGAAAATCATGGCATTGGTCTAAAAATAAAAATATTCTTAAAATCTTTAAACTGGCATTAAAAGACCTTGATTTTTCATAAAGAGGTGTGTCCTCTATTTTTATTTCAAAACTTCCATTCATATACAATAAACCAAACATTTTATTTTCAGTTAATTAGTGAAAGTCCACTCGTAGTAGTACCTGATTTGACCCGGTCTCTTAAGCTCATCAAACTTAAAAAACACATAAGATTCATCACACAATCGACGAAGACTATTTTCAAACGGTATCAACATAGTTTCTTCGTGAATAAATTTAGGATTTTCAACAACAAGCTTAGCATTTAAAGCTCTTCGTTTTTTATCTAAAACAAACATTGCCATGTATTTAGGTTCATATGGACCACATTTAGATTCTTCTGGGTAGAATCCAAAATAGAAATATTCATCAGATGTGTAAACATCCGAAGCCTGTTTCATTCTCAGACATTCTGTACAGTAATGTTCATCATACAATTCTGTGTCATTCCTTCCCATATGTAAAAGCCAATTTTGAGCCCACGCGGCTCCGTTTAAATGTGTTAAAAGTTTTAGTTCGCCTCCCGAAGGAGGTGTTAAAGATTCTACGAAATCTACACCATTATGACTATCACTGTTTATGATATTATATCTATTACAACTGTTTGTTTTATAGAATGGATAAATACATGGATTAGCGATAAAGGACAATAAAGGTATACATAAAGAGAACATTCTATACTATTAAAATGTATTTTTTATTTTAAGTAGATTCCAATATTTTAACAACCTTGTTTATAGTTGGAATACATACGTCTACGACTTGTGATATTTTTGATTTAGATGGTTGTTTAAGTTTTAGTTCATTTTTCACTACATAGAAAAGAATTCCGGCTGTAATAGATTTTGGTGTTACAGAATCTAGACGATCTATATTTTTCGTATATATGTCATTACATGTGTAAATTGTTCTAAATGGTAAACCAAGTTCGGTGCAAAATTTACAAAAAACATCTGTATCCTTATTGTCTTCTTTTTTTCGTCCAAGATATTTATAAGCCGGAACATTCTGCATTATTTCCAAAAATACTTTTTCACCCTTTAGAAAACCTTTTTGATTTCCGGGGTTGTCTGTTAATTCAATCAACTTAGAACGTTCAATTGATACGTTATTTTGCATAGCCGAAAAATACAAACATGCTGATATAAGTCCATTTCTAACTGAAGCTCTAGTCAATTTTCCAGATTCCATGCACACGTGCCACATATTTTTTGCTGTTGGTAAAATAGAATGAGGTAGCGAAAGTAATGTACGATAATTTTCGAATTGTTCGGAAACTTTCCAAAATGTTTTTTGTTTATGTGAAAAAGTTTGTTGATAATGCAGAGTCATCATAAAAGAATTTTTATGAAATCCCGGTATAGTTCCAGATTTATCATATGGATTATCGCTTATATTAAAATCACCCCTTTGTGTTGAATTTTGAAAAGATCCATCATCCTTTTTATGACTATTCCATTCACAAGATTCATGTTCAGTTTCTAATAGTTCTCCACATTCTAAACACACATTAGACTGATCCGATGGGTTATACATGTAATTTACATGAAGACAACACTTGTTATGTAAAACATTTTTATTGGAAGAATTTTCAAATTCAATCTTATCTAGATCTTGCCATGCTAGTAAGAGAGCTTCGTCCATTACAGATAGACGACTTTAATACACAATTATACATTTTATCTTTAATATGTCTATAAAAACGTAATATTTGCGGGAATATTTTAATTTAATTATGTTATATCTTTTTAATTATGACTGAAGTAGCTATTATTAAAGATAATGATATATATTCTATAAGACTAGAAAAAGTTAAATCGATATACGTTGTGGAATTAAAGGAAGATACACCGTATAATGAAGATAAATTTGATGAATTTTTAATGTATTTAAAAAATACATGGGAATACATAAGAGAAAATGGATTAAAATATCATCACTTAATTAATCTAGGTGTAAATGGAAATAAAGATAATGAATTACCCTTAACCGCCTACATTAAATTAGTGAAAACTATAACCGAAATTAATGATATTCTAAACACTAATTGTCATTCCATATGTATACTAACAGGGGGGTCTATAAAGTGGAAAACTGCTTACGAATTAGCAACAAAATTGTGGAAACCCGATAAACAAAGACCTCTTTTATTTACAGAGGAACAAAAACATGTAGAAGCTTTTTTCCTTACTCATAAATTAATGCCTTATTTAGATACAATGAGTGAGTGGGTAGAATGTGAAGACGGTGGCTACATACGTAAGTAATTGCATAATTAATACTAATTAAATAAAATAAAATACAAAATGTTTCTTATTTTATTTAATTAATCTAAGTTTTAATAAATTTGTTTTATTTATAGATTTATACCTCTAAGAAGCTTAGAACCGAATGGTGTTAGCTTTAGAATATTAAGACCGGCATATACAGTAGCAAGGATACCGAATGCAATGTGTACACGCTTTACAAACTTAACACTGTCGGAACGAGAGCTGGCTCTACATTCGTTGTCTAGTACTCCAACGCACATCCATACGAAAGCCGCAACAACAAGTGGAACTACAATAGTGTAGATATTTGATTTTAGAAGACCGAAGAGCGAATTAGGCGATAACATTATTTTTTTATTATTAGTGATATATTTTATTTTTTAATAAATTAAATTTTATCAAGGTCATTTTTCCAAAAATCTGACACAGTGTAATTTTTATTTAATGTGTATTCTGTTTGTATTTTATCTCGTGAAGTGGTTAAAGATGTAATTGTGTCTTCGCTAAAAGAATGTATTTTCATGTCGGTTAAATATGTATATGAATTATTTACTTTCATATAAGAACGCAATTCTAGTTGTTCATTTATAAAACTAATCTTCTGTCGGAATACTTTTACATTTTCATCGATTACGTCATTGACAAAATTTATCTTTGCGTTTATAAGATTTAATTCTTTGGACAACTTATCTGAAATATCTTTCTGTCTCTTGATATAATATTCACACCTGATTGTCCAAAATCTATAGACAATTTCTTCAACAGACTCTATTTTAATTATTTCATTTTTTTCATTAAAAACATGGATATTTTTACAAGATACATTTGATGTCAATTTTAGTTTCTTCTCAAATTCTTTATTATCTCTCCAGTTAATAATATTTTCCAGAGGAATCTTGATTTCAAAATGTACATTAGTTTCTGTTGAATTATTGATGTAGCTATAGATTTCATTTTCTGTTTCTAGTTTATCCAAATGTGATTTGTAATCTTCAGTCCATGTTCCAATAGGAAGCTCTGTGATAGTTACTTTATTTGATTCAATTTTGTATACACCTTTTGTCATCCAGCGATTTTCTTCTATCTTTGTAATTACACCGGTAAATCCTTTGTACCATGGATTCAGTTCTTCGATGTCTGCATCGGGGTCATCTACTAGTTTAAGAAGTCTATCTTTTAGATCATCCGGGTTAAAACATGGGACATCAGTTGAAAATCCAGTTCCAATTCCGCAAGCACCGTTGATAAGAATAAGAGGTAGAACGGGGACATAAAAAGATGGTTCAATTGAAAATCCATCATCATCTAGATAGTTTAGAATAGATGTACTAAAGTCCGCTGAGTTAAAAATATTCTTAAAATTTTTTGAAAGATGTGTGAAGATGTACCTAGGGCTCGATGAATCTTTTCCACCAAGAAGTCTAGTACCAAATTGACCAACCGGTTCTAGAAGATTCATATTGTTAGAACCCACAAATGTTTGTGAAAGACCGATGATAGTATCTTGAAGACTCGTTTCACCGTGGTGATAACTTGAGACTTCTGAAACGTAGCCGGCGAGTTGTGACACTTTGATTTCAGAATACAAATTTCTTTTGATACACGCATATATTATCTTTCTTTGTGATGGTTTCAATCCATCTACAAGACTTGGGATAGATCTTACATTATCGGCTATTGAAAAAAGGACAAGTTCTTTATTTATCAGATCTTTTACTCTTACGTTACATTTTGTGTAATCCAGTGTTTTTGGTGATGTAATGTTATCAAGAATCCATTTTTTTCTTGCATCTGCTTCTGTTTTTGTAAACGCCATATGTAGGTATTTTTCATCTGTATTAGATTCTACTTTGTAGTCTAGAGTCATCATATTTTTAAAATATTCCTTGGCCTCTGCTGATGTGCTTGTACCAAGTCCCTTATAGTATTTTATCTTGTATCCGCTGATGTTGTTATGTTCTTTCCATTTATTATAATCGCTTAGGTTGTAGAAAGGCATTACCATGTCTTTTTTTGTTACTTTGATAACAGGCGTAACAAGTGAAGAAATGAAATCTATCTTCAAAAGTTCCGGCCAGGAATTACCAATGAAATTGACTAGAAGGCTTTTAATGTGAAACCCATCTGTATCAGCATCTGTCATTATAAGTATTTTTCCATATCTGAGTTCAGATACATTCTTGTATTTTTTACCGTTTTGAAGTCCAATTATTTGCTTAATGTGATTGATTTCTTCGTTTTTAGACAATTGTGAATAAGTTGCAGTTCTTGTATTTAGTAGTTTCCCTCGCAGAGGGAAAACACCATATGTGTCTCTTCCAACTACAGAAAGACCTGAGATAGCCGTAGCTTTTGCTGAATCACCCTCTGTAAATATGATAGTACACTTGGATGAATCTTTTGTTCCCGCCCTGTTTGCATCATCGAGCTTTGGAATAATTATTCTTGATGTTTTCCTACCGTCTGTTTTTTGTAGAGATTTCTTTTCCTTTGCATCAGCCAAAGCAAGTACATTTTCTATGATACCAAGCTTTGACACGCTCTTGACAAATTCATCAGAAGCAGAGAATTTACTTCCAAACCCTGATACCTTTGTGATGTGCTTTTCTTTAGTCTGAGAAGAAAAAGAAGGATTCTCAATGATACAATTTATGAAAACGAAGATGTTATCCTTGATGTAATTAGGTTTAATAGTAAGACTCTTGTGTTTTTCTTGAATAATCTCTGTGATTTTTTTGACAATGGGTCCGATGACGTGCTCTACATGACTACCTCCATCTGATGTATTCACTCCGTTTACGAATGAGATACACTGAAATCCGTTTTCAGATGGGGCAATCGCCACTTGCCATCTAGGAGTTTCTTGAATAACTCTTGGACAGTTCTTTTTAGGACCGATATACATAGAAATGTATTCTGAAAAATCTTTTACATTCAGTTTTTTGTCGTTGTAATATACATCAACACCCTTGGGTGTGATAGCACACATATCAAATGTGCGCCTAATTAGAATACTTTTAGTGTCTTCATTTAGAGTGTCAACTCCAAACCTTTTAAAATCTGGCTTGAACGTGATTTTTGTGTATTCTTTTACTGATTTTCCCAGTTTTGGCTTACAGATTTTGCTTAGATTTTTTTCAAAGGTCTGTGTGTATTTTTTACCTCCAGATGCTGTCTCAACTGTAAATGTATCAGAAAAGATAGCTGCAAGTTTAGCACCTAGCCCGTTAAGACCCCCTGTTGTCCTTTTCTTGGTGTCATCATGGTTGCTAGTGGTTAGAAGATTTGCAAAAATAAGTTCAGGTATGTAAATGTTATATTCTGGGTGAATCTCTATAGGTATTCCAGAATCGTTATAGATTGAAATTGTATTATCATCTGAAATCCAAACCTTTATACATGTCATGTTGATATTTCTTTGACGTTCATCTGAGGCATTTGTCAAGATCTCATCAAAAATCTTGAATATGCCTGGATTCCATCTGCATGTCTTAATGGATGAAGTGTTAGTCTCCTGATTTACAATCCAGCAGTCAGATGTTACATCTGATATGTCTCCCACGTACATACCCGGCCTTTCTAAAACATGTTCTATTTGAGTATATTTTTTATAGTTTTCAGCCATAATTTACGGTGATATAAAGTAACTGATTATAAATTGTATTTTATTTTTAAACCAGTTATTTTTTTGTAAAATTTCTTAAACTATATTAGGCGGTGAAGTGAACCTAGTTTTTAGATTGTGTATCATATTATTAATCTCATCAGCTGTTCTAAGTCCTACGAACTGGGTTTTATCAGTTTTATACTTTATGATAGTCGTAGGTATATTATAAATTCTATGCTTAGATAGAAATTCTTCAAATTCGTCATTTTCTACGTCTATAGTGTATGTTACAGAATTTGGTATATCTGTTAGTATTTGTTCTATTTGTTTACAAGGGAGACACCAATCTGTACCAAATTTAATAAATACAATGGTTTCGCCAAAATCAATACTATTTGTGTCATTATAAGATTGTAAACTTTCAATTTGTTGAGAGATTTCCATTAATATATTATATTCCTTAGTTTTAAGTTATATTTAATTTTAAAAAATATACGCATTTCTTAATAAATTTATGTTTCTATCTAATTTTGACTTTTATAGATTTGATTTACAAGCCATTGTGATAATTATAGCAACTATATGTATATGTATAGGTATAAATAAATACAGAGAAAAAGAAATCCCAGATGAACAGAAAATTAATGAAAGTTTAATTCTACTAGGGAGTGGAATACTAGGGTTTATTATAAGTTTAATTGTTTCTTATGCTACATTAGAAGCAGATATTCTAGATACGTCTGATTATTATAATTAATAATATTTAGTTAAATTATTATGTCGATAAGTCTATCAAAATTTAATCCACGTAAGATAGAAGAAAAAAGACTAACAGGTTCAGGTCCGGCTACCTGTGTTTTTATAGGAAAAAGAGGAACCGGTAAAAGTACATTAGTTGCAGATATATTATATCGTCTACGAAAGATTAATGCAGGAGTTGCAATATCTGCTACAGAAGATGGAAATGCCTTTTATTCTAATTTTATACCAGAAATACTTATACATTCTGAGTATAAACCAGAGATTGTACAACAGATTGTAACTCGTCAAAAAAAAGTAATCGATGGTAAAAAGAAAGACTCCAGTAAAGACGTATTTGTTTTATTGGATGATTGTATGTATGACAAACGTATGATAAGAGATCCAAATATACGCGGTATATTTATGAACGGTCGTCATTGGAGAATTACATTTCTATTGACTATGCAATATTGCATGGATTTACCGCCAGACCTTAGAGCTAACATTGATTACATTTTTATTCTTCGTGAAAATATTATACAAAATCAACAAAAGTTGTATAATAATTTCTTTGGGATATTCCCACACTTTTCTATATTTCAGGATGTTCTTAATAGTTGCACAGAAGGTTATGACTGTTTAGTTTTAGATAATACATCCCGAAGTAATAATATATCAGACTGTGTTTTTTGGTATAGAGCTACTCCTGATCGTAAATTTAAAATAGGTTCTAAAGATCTTTGGACATATTGTAAAAAGAATTATGATGCTAAAAAAGCTAAAGAGATACCTGAATTTGACTCTAAAAAGATGAAAAAGAAGAACGCTCCTAGTGTAGCTGTTAAGAAATTAAAATAAATTTACGGAACGATGTCTTTGAATAGACGTATATATTATCTTAACCTGGTAATTAATTTACAGAAAAATAATAAATTTAAAGTTATATAATATGGAAAAATACAGATCGGAGCTTCGGAAAATGGATAGAAAAGATATTATAAAATGTTCTAATAAAGTAAATTTTAAAAATCTAAGTGTAGAAGATTATGATGAATTTGATATTAAGGAATTAGGATTTTTCTTATTGAGATGGTTTAAGAACAAAAAATTAGGTAATCCCTTTAACTATAATCGGTTCATGGAGTTTGTTCAATCACTTACTCTTGGATATAAGTTAAAGGGAGTAGGGGGTGGCGCTGACGCGGTAAATGAACAAAACCAAACTACCGAGTTAAAGGCTACAGAATTTAAAGGATTCCGGAAAGGGACTAATATTGAAAAATCTCACTCATTTACATATAATGGTATGTCTAGATTTCCTACTATACAAAAACAGAAACTAGAATGTAAACAAAAAATAATGCGTGACCCACTTCATCATTGGACAATAGTTGACTATGAAAATGGTAAACTTATCAAGACTGTACAACTGACAAGTGAACAGGTTTGGAAAGTTCTGTGGCCCAAATGGGAAAATTCCTGGTATAAGTCTGATAAAAAAGACCCTAGAATAGGTGGGGCAATTTCTATTCCTGAATTATCTAGAGCGGGAATAGATTATATCACTATTCCACATTAATTAACAATTTTAATAACCTTATCATAATATTCTTTATTCAATTCTGTTCCCTTAAAATTTCTATTAGTATTTTTACTTGCAATTGCAGTGGTTCCGCCTCCTAAAAATGTATCAAGTACTGTATCTCCTTCATTCGAATGTTTAATAATTAGTTCTTCAAAAAGCTTTAAACTTTTCTGTGTTGGATGTATCCTATTTTTACCTCCTTGGAGGGGATAATAATAGGTTCCATTGTCATATTGTCCATTAAATGTTGGTTTTCCCTTTTTTACCGCCGTTAACGCTATTTCTCTGCAATTGGTGAGATAATTTATTTTACTATTCAATGGTTGTGGATTTGTTTTAATCCACTCTATAAATCTAATTTGTTTAAAATTATTCTTTTCAAGGATATCTTTTAAAAGGGATATTTTCCATATGTCAAAGAAGATAATAACAGTTCCTCCATTTTTTAAAACCCTATGATATTCTCTTATGAATTCGTTTAATTTATCCAATGTAAATTCAGAGTCCCAATCTCCGTAATCCGTCTTTACACAATACTTTTTACCATAGATAGTTCCATATTTAATATAATTATCTTTATATTCATCCGATGTATTATTTTCTTTTTTATATTTCAACCATTCCTCTTCTGTTTTAACTGATGTTATGCTGTTTAATTCGTTATTTTTAATATTATTATAATGAGAATTCATTCCAGTTTCCTTAGATATAATATAAGGAGGATCTGTAAGTACCAAATCTATAGTAGATGATTTTATATCTTGTAAATATTCTAAACCATCTATGTTTTTTATACTAATATCAACCATAAGTTTATTTTAACTGTGTATATATCATTTTCTTAAATGATTTAAAAATTAAATACATACACATTTAAATACTAGTTTTATGGACAAAATCAATGAATTGAAATCAATTCCTATGCATGAACAGCGTTCTGATGCGTGGTTCAAACAAAGAGAAAACAAATTGACATCAAGTGACGCAGGCACAGTTCTAGGCTTGAATCCTTATCAAAAACCAAAAGACGTACTTTTTAAGAAATGTGGTCATGATCCAAAGCCATTTGTTGGTAATATTGCTACTCGTCATGGTCAAAAGTATGAAGACGAGGCTATTGAAAAGTATTGTAAACTAACTGGTCAAAAGAGTTACGAATTTGGTCTTATTGCACATGAGGATGTCCACGGATGTGATGAATATCCATGGCTTGCTGGTTCGCCAGACGGTATTTCTATTAGTGTAACAGATCCTAATGCAAAGCCTATTCTATTGGAAGTTAAGTGTCCTTATAAGCGAAAGATTATCCCAGGAAAGATTCCGGAGTATTATTATCCTCAAGTTCAGTTGAATATGTTCATTTGCGGACTAGAAGTTTCTGATTTTATTGAATATTGTCCTCCGAAAACTATGAGTATTGTAAGAACTTACATTAATCATAAGTGGCTTAAGAAGAATTTGCCTATTCTAGACCAGTTTTGGAAGGATGTAGTTCATTACCGTGAAGTAGGAATTAAATGTCACCCCGAATTTAAACACCCCAAGAGGGTTCTAGATCTTACTACGGAAGACAATTCAGACGTTTCACCTGTTAATCTAACCGAGTGTTTAATCCTTGATTAAATTGATTCAAATGAATTTAATTTCGTTTAATAGTTTAAAAGAATAAAATATACAAAATGTAAATGGGAATTAGAGGATTAAATGCCCTTATTAAAAAATATTCTCCAGACTGTATAACATATAATGACATTAAAAAATACTATGGCAAAATTGTTGCTATAGATTGTAGTATACTACTTTATAAGTTTAAATACGCATCTAAAGTAGAAAACTCTCATTTAATTGGTATAGCTAATAGAGTAAAATTTTACGTAATGAATGGAATTCTTCCCGTGTTTATTTTTGATGGGGTTCCTCCAGATGCAAAGAGTGTAACATTAGAAAAAAGGCACGCCGCCAAAGAAAAGATATACCTTAGATTAGAAGAATTAAGAGAAAAAGTTCCTGAAAATTTTCAGGAAAAAAAAGATATAAGTGATGAAATTGAAAAACTTCAGTCTCAAATTATAGTAGTAAAGAAATATCATGTAGAACAATGTAAAGAATTCCTAGAAAAATCTGGAATTCCTTATTGTACAGCACCTAGTGACGCGGAAAAGTATTGCGCCTTTCTCCAAAGAAACAATTTGGTAGATTATACAATAACTGATGATTCTGATGCTCTTACATTCGGGTGTTCTACTGTTCTTAAGACTAGTATAAGTAAACAAATAACTGAGATTAATTTAGAAAAACTACTATCAGACATCGATATGAATATGGATAATTTTGTGGATTATTGCATTTTATCCGGTTGTGATTATACCGAGTCTATTCCACTTATAGGACCAGTAACTGCATACAATTTAATTAAGAAACACAAGTGTATAGAAAATATAATAACCAATGAAAACAAGATACCTGAAAATTTCAATTTCAATATATGTAGAGATATATTCACTACATTCGATTATGGTATACCAGAACCATTCTGTATTAAAAGGATAAATAAACAAGTTTTGATAGATTTTATGAATGAACACAATTTTAGAGATAATGTAATTTGTAAATTTATAAAAATTTTAATTTAATTCATTTTATTTTTGAATTAATTTTAATTTAATTTCTTTTCTATATATTAAAATAAATATGTCCGACCTACTTGATCTATATTTTGGCGCCAAGCGCCGCCGCCGTCGTTCGCGTTCGCCCAAGCGCAAGAGTACTCGCTCGCCCCTCCGCCGCCGTCGCACCCGCAAGATTTCGAAGGCTAAGACTTCGATTGTAGTTGCCGGCCGTAAGCGTAAGCTTTACAAGGGTAAGACTGGTGCCCTTTACTACCGCTCCAAGGGCCGCAAGGTCTACATTGGTAAGAAGCGTCGCACCCGCAGAAGCAGAAAGACTCTCCGCCGCAGACGCACCAGAAGAAGATTAAAGATGACCAAGGCTGCTATTCGCGCGCGTCGTGCCTACCGTCGCCGCAATCGCAAGTCCGCTCGCCGTGGTCGCAAGAGAAAGCTAAAGATGACTAAGGCCGCCATCAAGGCCCGTGCTGCCTACCGTCGCCGCATGCGTTCGCGTTTCGGTCTCTGGTAAACGTGTAATTTAATGTGTAGTGTGTAAATTAAATGTAATTAAATCATATTAATTCTTATTATGAATTTAAATGATTTAGTTAAAATTGGAATGTTTCAATTTTTTAGACTAAGGATGTCTTCAAATGTTATATTTTCTATCTTAAGATGTAATATTTTTTCTATCATCCTTATTGTAGTTGGTATAGTTTTATCTTTAATCACTTTAATTATCTCTAATTTTTCGACAGTTTTATTAAATTCGATTATACATTTATTTTGATAATTTTCAAGATTCTTTATATATTCAATTTGTTCTTTCCCCTCTTGTGTATCGTCTTTAATTTTAGCAAATAAAACCAATTTTTTAAAATTGGTTGTATATAAGTCAATATCCTTATCGTTTTCTTCTGCTAGTAAATTAAATGTAATTCTATCTACTGGCTTCCATTTAAAACAAGAATAATTTACACCCGTTGTTATAGGTAAATTATTTGGTATCATGAAAAGCTCTTCATTTTCGTCGAGTTTCGAAAATTCTAAAATGTTTTGAGACCAATAGAGAACATCTATTTCAATAGACGATTTTAATATATTGTTTTTGAAATAATTAGCCTCTGCTATTCTATCCATATAGGAAATTGTATTAATTTTATTTCCCGCAGACATAAATGAATCACATATTATAATTTTTTCTTCCGTAAACGATATATCAAAAATACTTCCATAGAAATATTCATATGAACAATTTATATCAAATTTATAAACCGTAAAGTCTTTAAATATAATAACAGATGTATTTTCAGAATGAGAATTAATAAAAGTAAACAATATAGCCCTTTTAGTATTTATAGTGTCTTTTTTAGCGAAGATATAATCATAATCATTTAATTTTGTAAAATGACATCTTTCGATATTAACAGATGTTTGGGCAGGAAAATAACGATCGGTTCTTCCTGTCCAGATATTATTTAGTAAAAATATAATCTGCTTTTTATATTCATCATCTAATATTTCAATTAACATATATTTTAAAGTATAATTATAATATAAATCACAGTCTTTAAATATATTTAAAGGTTCTTTATATTTTTAATTATTATGTCCTTTTCAAATAGGGAAGAAACACTTGTTAATTTTCTTTTAACGTATTACAAAAATAAAATGTCACTTCTTCGTGATATAGTTAATCAAAATACCCCACTTAGTCTAAGATTGTTAGACTGGCTTGTAACAAACTATTCAAAAAAATACAATATTATTTACCCTCTTTATAAAACAAATGGTGATACAATTTATTTTAATATTTATCTTGATTATAAAAATCAATTAAAGGCGTATTCAAAAAAATACTTCGACCCATTTTGTAGACAGAGGAGAATATTAATAGATAGTAATACATTAAAGTGGAAAGAATACTCGCCTGATACTATTATAGAAGATAAACAGATAATAACTACAGTTGGTCAACTTAATTTCTTCAAGTGGGTTATAGAAAATAAAATATATGATTATGCATTAAGTAATATCACCCTAATAGATTCCGATATGAATACAACACTTCTTAACAAGAGAAAAGATAAGAGAACTGTTTTATCTCCTAGTGCAGTGAAGGGAGTTTATACAAATAACTACAAAGTAACAATTAAATTTAAAGGCTGATTTTAATATATTTAAAGTTTTAAGATATACTTATATATAATGGATAATCCTCTTACAACCTGGTTTTATACAACTGGTAAATTTGTAACGGATTCTGAAAAACAAGAAGTTACTCATTTTTTACTAGACGGAGGTAAATTAGACATTTCTAAAGATTATGAATTATTTCAAGAAATGTATTCTAAATACATTCATTTTAAAAATTGTATAGTAGAAAGGAAGACAAATTTATTTAAGTTTTTTATAGATTTTGATTTTAATTCTACAGAGATTATAGATATATCAGGATTTATTGAAGTTATACAAGATGTTATAGAAAATATATATGGGGTTCCTCAATTATGTATAATAACATGTGCTGATAAATATAAAGAAATTATTAAATCCGGTATTAAATATATAAAACAGGGCTATCATTTACATTGGTCAGACATCCTTGTTGATAAATATACAGCAAAGGCTATTCGTAAAAATATCCTCGTAAGAATGAAAACAGAGTTTGGTGAATTAGAATCATCTTGTGATAAATGGGAAAAAATTATAGATAAATGTGTTTATGATGCAAATGGTCTTCGAATAATAGGTTCGGATAAATGTTCTATATCAGATGGTATTAAATTTTATGAAAATAGAGTATACGAAGTTAAATCGGTATATAATGGGAAAAACTTTGAAAAGGAACTTACAAAAGAATACATTAGTAATAATTTATTGGCGATTAGGAAAACAAGTGTAAGATCAGATGCAACTTGTATTACACCATATAAGAACCTTCAATTTTATGAAGAAACAGAAGACTCCGGAGAAACTTCTTCAATGAGAGGATTTAATAGACTTGATAAAGATTCTAATGAATACATCTCTATTATTAAATTCTTTAATAATTATATTCCTCACTACAAATCTGAGGATATTCGTATAATTCAAAAATCTAAAGACAACCCTGTATATATAATAGCTACAAAATCTAAGTACTGTCAAAATAAAGGAGATTTTCATTCTCATAATAATATTTATTTTAAGTTAACCCCGTCTGGATTTTGTCAAAAATGTTTATCTGAAAGTCAGGGTGAATTTGGTTGTTGTAGAGATTATCAGAGTGAACCTGTACCTATCAGTCCTGGTTTAGAAAGCGCCTTAGGGTGGAAAAAACCTAAAGAAAAACCCGGAGATTTGCCTAATTCTGAAAAATTCACATTGGAAAATATTTTATTTAAAATGGAAAATAGAATAACAAACAAACAACAATCTCTAGGACCCACTAAGTGTAAAAAAAATAAATTCAAGGCTGATTCAGCAAAGAAGAATTATTAATTATAACAGCTAAAGATATCAATAACGCTATTACAATTTTCCCCTTTATGTTAACTTTGTCTATAGATTCCATTATATAAGGAAATGTATCATTAAATATTTTATAAATAGGGGATGAATTTAATATAATATAACTAAATAAAATTACAATAATCATTCTGTGATTTTTCTTATCTTTTATATCATTTATTATAATCTGTAAAGCGGTATCTCTCAGTAGAGACTTTTTATCTATTTTTGTTGTTTTAGAGTTTGAGATATCGTTCTTTTCTCGCATATCACCTCTAACAGAAACTGGAGAGTTTTCTCTCTGTGGTTTCTGTTTGTTAAGTGTATTTAATTTATTGGGAATCTTTTCACTAATATTGTCACTGACATTGTCATTGTCATTGTCATTGTCATTAATATGATTATCGTTTGAAACAGGGGGTGTTTCTAATTCTTTTACATTGCATTCAAATTCTGACATTAAGATATATTATATTATACATTTAATAAAAAAACTAAAATTTAAACGTTTTTATTAAAAAAAAAATATATATGATTATATAAAAGATATGGGTATTAGTAATGTAGCCATCAAGACGTTTAATTCATCAGGTTCTCAATCTGTGTGTAGAGCCAACAAATTTAAAGAAGACACTCTGATAGAATCTGATTTTTTAACCAAATGCACTACAAGTTATATATCTGGAACTGGTCAGAGTGTTATTCAGGGTAGTATAAAGGGTTTCCCCACCGGTCTTCCATCTCAGGCAAGCAATCATGACATATTTGATATTCCGGATGATGTTGATGCTATTAGTGATATTGTATTAACTGGCACAATAAATTTCGACATTCCAGAAAATCCATCTAATGAAATAACATCATATGTAAATAGCACAGCCGTTTACTTTTCTGATTATCTATTTTTAAGTATGATAGATAAAATAGAGATTAAATTAGGAGGATTAATTATAGACACTATTACATCAGATTCAATTTATGCAAGAAACGTAACCGAACTTGATGGCGAAGTATGTAAATATTCTGGTTCCAAAAGAATGTGTGAAAGCCCCAACGTTTATACCAACAGAAGATTACCGCGTGCTGAGACTTTTAACCATCCAGCGGGTGGCACTTCGTACGTCGGGCTTTCTGTAGGAACTTCTGGTATAAAAAATAATAAAGTAGAATGGTCTATATCTATTCCATTTACTGGAAGGGGTAGCCAAATGACTAATGCTTTCTTACAGGCTGGATCTACAACAAATACACTCTCGATGAAAGTTTACTATAATCATTTCGACCCATTGAGATTTCATGCTATTAGAAAAGAAATTTGTGATGCGTCGAGTAGCACCGCACTAACAACTGAAAATAGCGAGGGGTGTGGAATAGCAGCATGGCCGCTATTTGGATATCAACAGGCTACTTATGGAGTTAATCAAGAAGCTACTAATTGGAAATTTTCAACGTCGGCAACTATAACTACCCATATGATAACAGAGACTGAGAAAAACTTTATTAGAAACAATATAGTGAATAGAATTTTAAAAACATCGGAGACACTTGAATTTCCAGAACCCGAAAAGCTCTTAAATTCATCTCCCGCCGGTTCAAATGACGTAAATGGCGACGCGATTATATCAACAAAACCACCCGGGGATTATACAGAAGTAATGTTTGATATTAGTAACTTTGAATGTAATTGCAGTCATATTATATTATCTCTTAGGTTACCTTCTTTCGTTAATAACAGTTTAACTAAACATATTGACACAGCCTCCATCGCCACCGCCATTGATGCCTCAGTCGCAGCTGGAACGA
>MDSY01067563.1_pt1 | contig 25964 bp, 24 predicted proteins | sample 811131 | NCBI WGS metagenome assembly MDSY01 (sample SAMN05326643, study PRJNA326480) | marine metagenome | isolation source: seawater | place: Atlantic Ocean: South West | collected 2010
CGCGTCGAAGACGAGCGGCGTGAAGCCGGAGCCCAGTTCGGCGGCCGTTTGCTTCGCCTGCGCTTCGGTCCGCACGCTGCCATAGACCTGCCAGCCCTTGTTCAGGGCTTCGCGGGCGAGATCAAAGCCAATGCCGCGATTGGCGCCGGTGATCAGTATGGTCGTCATGTCAGCTCATTCCAGATTATGTCAGGCCCAATTGCTTCAGCGCATCCTGCACACCGTCGAACCGGGGGCGGATGTCGTCTCCGATATGGGCATGGGTGGGGATGTAGAACAGGCCGAGGTCCAGGCCCTTCAGGGCGATTTCCGCGCACTGTTCCGGCATGATGACATTGAATTCGGGGGGGATCATGGCTGGGTCGGGAATGCCGCTAGCGATCAGCGGCGTGTAGACCCCGCCCGGCATCAGCACGTGCACATCCATCAGCTCGCCGCCAAGATCCTCGCGCAGCCATTCGGCCATGATCAGCACACCATGTTTGGTCGCGCCGTATGCCCCGATATGGGTACGCTTCACGGCGTGCGGCAGGCTGAGGGAGTTTTCAGACCCCGTGATCATCAGCCGCCCCTGCACGTCCGAGTCTTTCAAGACGGCGGCATAGGCTTGTGCCACGCGGAAGGGGGCGAACATGTTCACTTCGAACATGCGCATCGTCTCCGGCCCGAAATCCTCTTTCGTCATCCGCTTGTGCCGGTCGATGCCGGCATTGGCGCAGACGAGATCCAACCGGCCTTTCCAGTCAAACGCCTCTTTCACGAGCGGGGCAGATGCGTCCGGTTTTGACAGATCGCAGGGGATGGCAAGGCCGGGGCGGGGAAGGTTTGCGGCGACCTCCTTGGCGAGCTCTTCCTGGATGTCCGCCACCACGACATCCGCGCCGCGTTCGCTGAGGGCCATCGCCAGCGCCTTGCCGATGCCGGACGCCCCGCCGGTGATCAGCGCCACCTTGCCTGTGTAATCGATCATGTTTGAGGCCTCCCGGAATTTTGCCGTTTTTGGCAGGCTATACTGAAAGCGTGGCCGGGCAGAGGCCCCAGATAAAAACTGCCGGAAATTCTGTCCGTGCAGATTCTATTTGTTCTGTTTTTGTTCTCGTGGTAGGAACACCCTCCGTAGAGTTGGGAGTGTTTCCATGATCCTTGCTTTGTCTATTCGTGATTTCGTCCTGATCGATCGTCTCGATATCGAGCCGGGCAACGGCTTTACCGCGCTGACCGGCGAGACCGGGGCCGGCAAGTCCATCATTCTCGATGCGCTCGCCTTGACGCTGGGCGCCGCCGCAGACCGGGCCTTTGTCCGCGCCGGGGCGGCGCAGGCCAGCGTCGCGGCGGAATTTGCCGCCGTGCCGGGCCATCCCGTCTGGGAGGTGCTGGCAGAGCACGGTTTCGAGGCTGGCCCGGATGAAACGCTGACCCTGAAACGTATCGTGCGTGCCAGCGGGCCCGCGCGGGCCTTTATCAACGACCAGCCGGTGAGCGCGGCCCTTCTGGCGGAGGCGGGCGAGACGCTGGTGGAGATCCACGGCCAGCATGCCGCCTCGGCGCTGCTGCGGCCTTCCGCCCATCGCAAGATGCTGGACCTGTTTGCAGGCAATGAGGCTCTGCTGGACGCCTGCGCGGCGGCCCATGCGGCGCGGGTCGAAGCGCGTGAGACACGGGAACGGCTGGAGGCTGAAACCGAGGAAGCCCTGCGCACGCGCGAATGGCTGGCCGGCGCGGTGGAGGAGCTCGACACGCTCGCCCCGCAGGCCGGGGAGGCGGGCAGCCTGACGGAAACCCGGACGCGGCTGATGCAGTCCGAGCGCGTCACAGAGGCCATCACCGAAGCGGAAGAGGCGCTCGCCGATGCCGAGATCGAGACTGCCTTGTCGAAAGCCTCCCGCGCGGCCGAGCGGATCTGCCGCCTGCCGGGCTTCGATGGCGCCGATCACCCGATGGCCCACGCCGCCCGCTCCGCCGCCGAGGCGCTGGAACGGGCCCTGATCGAAACGGGGGAGGCGAAAGCCGCCATCGCCGCGCTCGAAAGCCTGGTCGAGCATGACACGAGCGCGCTGGAATCGGCCGAAGCCCGCCTCTTTGCGCTCCGGGCGGTGGCCCGCAAGCATATGGTCGATCCCGACATGCTGCCGGACGTGCTGGAAACCCTGCAGGAACGGCTGAACCTGGTTGAAGCCGGCGAGGATGCCCTGATCCGCGCCCGGAAGGCCGAAAGCGTTGCCAATGCCGCCTGGCATGATGCGGCAGAGAAACTGACGGCTGCCCGGACGGCGGCGGCCGCGCAGCTCGAAAAAGCCATCGCCAAGGAACTCGCACCGTTGAAGCTCGGCCGCGCGGTGATCCGCGTGTCTGTGACGCCGCTGGGCGACGACGGCGGCGCCCATGGCGCCGACCGGGTGGAGTTCGATGCCGAGACCAATCCCGGCGCGGGCTTTGGGCCGCTTCGCAAGATCGCCTCGGGCGGCGAACTCGCCCGTGTCTCGCTGGCCTTGAAATGCGCCCTTGCCGAGGCGGGGAGCGCCGGCACGCTGATCTTCGACGAAGCCGACCAGGGTGTCGGCGGCGCCGTCGCGGCGGCGATTGGCGAACGGCTGATCCGGCTGGGGCGCACGCGGCAGGTCTTCGCCATCACGCACAGCCCGCAGGTTGCCGCGGCCGCGCGGTCGCAGTGGCTTGTGGAAAAGGGCAGGAGCAAGTCTGGTGGCACGCGCCTGCGCGGGCTAGATGAGTCGGACAGGCAGGAAGAAATTGCCCGCATGCTGTCCGGCGCCGAGATTACCGAAGAGGCACGGGCAGCGGCCGGGAGGCTGTTGGAGGATGCATGAGCGAGGCGACCCCGGTCGAAGACCTGACGCGCGACGAGGCTGCGGTCGAACTTGAACGCCTGGCTGGTCTGATCGCCGAGGCGGACGCGGCGTATTACCAGGAAGACGCCCCGCTGATGACCGATGCGGAATACGATGCCGCGCGCCTGCGCAATGCGGCTATCGAAACCCGTTTCCCGGACCTGAAGCGGGAGGACAGCCCCTCTGACCGGGTCGGCGCGGTTGCGCATGAGGGCTTCGCCAAGGCGGCGCACGCGGCGCCCATGCTGTCGCTGGACAATGCATTTTCGGATGAAGACGTCAGCGATTTTGCCGACCGGATCCGGCGCTTCCTGGGCCTTGGCGCCGATGAGGAAGTCGCGATCACGGCGGAACCGAAGATCGACGGTCTCTCCCTCAGCCTCACCTATGAGAAGGGCAGGCTGAAACGCGCGGCCACCCGCGGCAATGGCGAAGTCGGCGAAGACGTCACCGCCAATGCCCGCACGCTGGACGACATTCCGGAAAAACTCGGCGGCAAGGGCTGGCCGGACATGATCGAAATCCGCGGCGAGGTCTACATGACCAAGCCGGACTTCGCGGCCCTCAATGCGCGCGAAGAGGCCGCCGGGCGGAAGGTCTTCGCCAATCCGCGCAACGCGGCAGCGGGCAGCCTCCGCCAGCTGGATGTCGGGATCACGAAATCGCGCCCCTTGCGTTTCTTTGCCTATGCCTGGGCCGCTGAAAGCGCGCCCTTCGCGGCGACGCAGCACGAAGCCGTGGAGAAGTTTGCGGACTGGGGCTTTTCGACAAACCCGATGATGATCCGTGCCGGGACGGTAGAGGAACTGCTCGCCGCCTATCGCGATATCGAAACGCAGCGCGCAGACCTGCCTTATGATATCGACGGCGTCGTCTACAAGGTGGATCGGCTGGACTGGCAGCAACGTCTCGGCTTTGTCTCCCGCGCGCCGCGCTGGGCCATAGCGCACAAATTCCCGGCGGAGAAGGCGACGACGGAATTGCTGGGCATCGACATCCAGGTCGGCCGCACGGGGTCGCTGACGCCGGTCGCGCGATTGCAGCCGGTAACGGTCGGCGGCGTCGTCGTCTCGAACGCCACGCTGCACAATGAAGACGAGATCGCGCGCCTTGGGGTAAAACCTGGCGACACGGTGGAAGTCCAGCGGGCGGGCGATGTCATTCCCCAGGTCCTCCGTGTCGTGAAGGATGGTGGCGGCGCGCTGTGGACGATGCCCCATCAATGCCCGATCTGCGGATCGGACGCCGTGCGGGAGATCGATGCCAAGGGCGAGGAAGACGTGCGCCGACGCTGTACGGGCGGCCTGGTCTGCCCCGCGCAAGCGGTGGAGCGGCTGAAGCATTTCGTCTCCCGCAAGGCGCTGGACATTGATGGCCTTGGCGCAAAGCAGATCCAGCTGTTCCACGAGAAAGGCGTGCTGAAAGGGCCGCAGGATATCTTCCGTCTCGCTGAGGCGATCGAGGCGGCGGGCCTGCCGCCGCTGGAAGAATGGGATGGCTTCGGCAAAGTCTCGGCGCGGAAGCTGTTCGACGCGATAGATGCGCACCGGACTGTGCCGTTTGCGCGCTTTCTCAACGGGCTGGGCATTCGCCATGTCGGCCAGACAACGTCACAGCTGTTCGCGCGGACCTTCCTGGCGTGGGACGCCTTCTGGACGACTGTGGTGTCCGCCGCTGAAGAGGGGGAGGGCAGCGAAGCCTGGGAGGCGCTGGCCGGTATTGACGGCATCGGCGCCACGGCGGTCAACGCGCTCTGCGATTTTGAACGCGAGGCGCACAATCGCGAGATGCTTGCCGCCTTGCTCTCGGAGCTGACAATCGAGGATGAAGCCAAGGCGGCGTCTGACAGCCCGGTTGCGGGAAAGACCATCGTCTTTACCGGTACGCTGGAACGCATGACGCGGGATGAGGCAAAGGCCCGGGCCGGGGCTTTGGGGGCAAAAGTCTCAGGGTCTGTTTCGAAGAAGACAGATCTCATCGTCGCCGGGCCGGGGGCCGGGTCGAAACTCAAGAAAGCGGCAGAGCTCGGTATCCAGACGATGACCGAGGATGAGTGGTTTGATCTGATCGGCGGCGCGTGAGCCGCCTGCCGGTTACTTTCCGCCGGGGATCAGCCGCTGCAGCAGGGTGCGTTTCGGCGCCGACGCATCCAGCATGACGCCTTCCGACGTCATCAGGTTGTAGGCCATCTTGTACCAGTCAGAATCCGGATAGTTGTAGCCGAGCGTTGCGGCGGCCTCGGTCGCTTGCGGGCGCATGCCGAGCGAGAGATAGGCCTCGACAAGGCGGTAGAGCGCTTCCTCGGAATGCGAGGTCGTGTCGTAGTCCTGCACCACGGTGCGGAACCGGTTGATCGCTGCGAGCGTCTGGTTGGACCGCAGGTACCAGCGGCCGACTTCCATTTCCTTGCCGGCCAGCTGGTCGTTGACCATATCCAGCTTCACCTCGGCATCGCGGGCGTATTCGCTGTTCGGGAAACGGCGCAGCACGTCCTGCAGGGAGGCTTTGGTCTGTTCGGTCATGCCCTGGTCGCGGCCGACATCGACGATCTGTTCGAATTGGCTGATGGCGATCAGATAGTAGGCGTATGCCGCCTCGCTGCCGCCGGGGTGGAGCGAGATGTAGCGCTGTGCCGCAGAAATGGCCTCGTCATAATTGTGGCGCTCATAGTGGGCGTACGCCGTCATCACCATCGCCTTGCGGGCCCATTCGGAATAGGGGTGCTGGCGTTCGACTTCGTTGAACAGCAGGATCGCGGTCTCAAAATCACGGCTGTCCAGTTCGCGGCCAGCCTGATTGTAGAGCTGCTCGACCGGACGTTCGACATAGGCCAGTTCGCGCTGGCGCTTTTCCCGGCTCTGGCAGGCTGTGAGACTGACAGCCACGGCAATCAGGGCGAGGGCGAGGGGCTTGGAAGGCTTCATGGGCTCCGGCGCGCTTTCTGCAATTCTTGTCGCCCTTTGATTAGCGCGAACCCCGCCCGAAATCCAAGGAACTTTCACATGCCGTAAACCCTGAACGGGTTCAGGCGGGCGAGTCTTACAGGCTTTTTAGGGGAGCGCGGCGATAACGGCCTAGAGGGCAACGCCGGCGCGGATTGTCCGGGTGACGAGATCTGTGTCCGCGTCGCTTTCCCAGCACCAGGCTTCCGGCGATTCCAGCAGCTTGCGTACCAGCATGTTGTTCAGGGCGTGGCCCGGCTGCACGGCATCATAGGCCCCGGCAATCGGGGCGCCGGCCAGCATAAGGTCGCCGACCGCGTCCAGCATCTTGTGGCGCACGAATTCGTCTTCGATGCGCAGGCCTTCCGGGTTCATGATCGCGTCGTCCTCATCAATCACGACGACATTGTCGAGCGAGCCGCCACGGGCAAGGCCCATGGAGCGCAGCATTTCGACATCGCGGGCGAAGCCATAAGTGCGGGCAAAGGCCAGATCGCGGGCAAACATGCCGGGGGCGAGGCGCAGGGCCATCTGCTGCACGCCGATGACATTGTTGTCGTATTCGATGCGCGCGCGCATCGTGAGGTGGTTATCCTCTGAAGGGGACAGCGTCGCGCGTTTCGGTCCGTCGACGACTTCGATGGTTTCGAGAATACGGATGCGGCGGCGCGGGACCGCCTGTTGCTTAAGGCCGGCTTGCAGCAGCAGCTCGCAATAAACGGCGGAGGAGCCGTCCATGATCGGCACTTCAGGACCGTCGATCTCAACCAGAAGGTTGTCGATGCCGAGGCCGGACACAGCCGCCATAAGATGCTCAACCACAGCAACGGAGATACCAGCCTCATTGCTCAGCGTCGTATTCATCTGCGTGTCGGAGACATTGGCAGCATGGGCGAGGATGCTGGCATTCTTCAGGCCAAGGTCCGTACGGCGGAACACAACGCCGGTGCCAACCGGGGCCGGTTTCAACACCAGGCGGGCCTTCTCGCCGCTATGCACGCCGACGCCGGCGCACATGGCGGGCCGCTCAATGGTCTGCTGCATTTCCATGCTAAATCTACTCACAACTGCCCCATGACAACTGATGTCTTTGTGGGGTCAGGGGGCGGAAGGGGCAAAACACGGCTTGTTTCGCCGTGTTACAAAACGGGCCATATCATCAGATATGGCCCTGTTTACATTGGATTTTACTGTAACAGGTTAACCCTGCCTGACTGTTTTTTCACATCTCCGGCGGGCCGGCTCAGTGATTGGCAGACCGGCGCAGGAACGCGGGAATCTCAAGGTCCGCATCGTCGAAGGGGGCGGGCTCCGGATGGTCGTCCGGCGAGGACACGATCGGGGCCGGTTCTGCGGCATCATCGTTTTCGCCCTGCGGGGTGTTGCGGCGCCAGCCAAACAGGTTGGCAAAGCCGGACCCGCCCTGATCGGCTTTCGGCTTGTCGGCAACCGGCGTGTCGCGGTGAGCGGAGAATACGGAATCTGCTGACACTTCTTCGTCTCCTTCTGCGCCTTGGTAGTGATCGTCTTCTGCCGCGGCCGTTTCCGCTTCGGCGGCGGCCGGGCGATGGGTAATGATGGCCGGGCGGTCTTCGTCCGGGGCAGGGGCTTCGGCGGCCACTTCCTCGACAGCCGCTTCCTCGGGCTCGGCGGTTTCCGCTTCCACTTCAGGCTCCGGCTCTTCAACCGGCGCTGCGATCGGCTGGCGGACGGTGGCTTGCGCCTCGTCGGGCTGTGCTGGCCGGGATGCGAAGCCTGCTTCGACGCCGGCCGCGATGACCGAGACGCGAAGGCGGCCTTCCAGTTCGGTGTCGAAGGCAGACCCGAGGATGATGTTGGCATCCGGGTCCACCTCGCGGCGGATTTCGTTGGCGGCCTCGTCCAGTTCGAACAGGGTCATGTCATACCCGCCGGTGATGTTGATGAGCACGCCCTTGGCGCCTTTCATCGAGATATCGTCCAGCAGCGGATTGTCGATGGCCTGGCGGGCCGCTTCAAGGGCGCGGTTCTCGCCGGTGGCTTCGCCCATGCCCATCATCGCCGTTCCCATGCCATGCATGATGGAGCTGACATCGGCAAAGTCGAGATTGATCAGGCCGGGCATGACCATCAGGTCGGTAATGCCGCGCACGCCGGAGTAGAGCACGTCGTCGGCCATGCGGAAGGCTTCGGCGAAGGTCGTGCGGTCATTGGCGATACGGAAAAGATTCTGGTTCGGGACCACGATCATCGTGTCGACATGGCTGCGGATCAGGTCCAGCCCGCTTTCAGCGACATGCATGCGGCGGTTGCCTTCGAAGCCGAACGGCTTGGTCACGACGGCAACGGTGAGGATGTCCATCTCGCGGGCTGCGCGGGCGATGACCGGGGCAGCGCCTGTGCCGGTGCCGCCACCCATGCCGGCGGCGATGAACACCATGTGGGCGCCTTCGAGATGCTGCTTGATCTCGTCGATGGATTCTTCGGCAGCCTTTTCACCGATCTGAGGCTGCGCGCCTGCGCCGAGGCCGGACGTGGTGACCGGGCCAAGCTGGACCTGCGTCTCTGCCTTGGAACGTGAAAGGGCCTGCGCGTCCGTGTTGGCCGCAATGAACTCGACGCCCTGCAGGTTCGCCTCGATCATGTTGTCGACAGCGTTGCCACCGGCTCCGCCGACGCCAAAGACCAGGATCCTGGGCTTCAGTTCATAATTCATTGCTTCCCTCACTTCACTCTACTTGCGGACCCCTGCCGTGGAGCAAGATGGCGTGATGCGGCTAAGAAGCAGTTAAGTGGAGTGAAATTGGCTCAGAAATTTTCTTCGAGCCAATGGAACACCTTGTTCACCACGCCGCTTCTCGACTCAGGTCCGTCCTGGCGCGAAGCAGTTGCCCTTACTGCGTCCGCAAACCCCAACTCGGAGTACAGTAGCAGACCGGAGGCTGTGGAGAAAGCTGGCGTTGCCAGTGTCTCGCCGAGAAATTCGGCGATGGTTGGCCGGCCGAGACGCACTGGCGCCTGCAGGATACGGCTGGCCACGTCGCGCACGCCTGACAGCTGCGATGCGCCGCCGGTCAGCACGACCCGGTGGGGGAGTACTTTGCGTACACCACTGGAATCGAGCGTCTTCCGCACGAATTCGAACGTTTCTTCGACCCGGGGGGCGATGATTTCTGCCAGCTGGCCGCGTTCCATGCGGGCGGCCTGCAGCCGGCCGTCATCGCCAAGGCGCGGCACTTCGATCCGCTCGGCGAGGCCGGGGCCTTCGAGGTTGGCGGTGCCATAGACGCTTTTCAGCCGCTCGGCAGCCGCGAACGTGGTGCCGAGCCCCTGCGCGAGGTCGGAGGTGACATGCGACCCGCCCGCCGGAACAAGACCCAGCCAGGCCGGGGAGCCGTTGAGGTAGACCGAGACAGCCGTCACGCCGGCGCCCATATCGATACAGATGGCGCCGTTTTCGATTTCATCGTCGATCAGCGTGCCCGCTCCGCTCGCGATGGAGGAGGGGATCAGGGCCGTGACACCGATATGCGCGCGGCCGACGCATTCGACGAGGTTCTTCACCACGGATTTCGGTGCGGTGACGACCGACAACAGCAGGCTCAGCTCGCTGGCATACATGCCCTGCGGTTCGCGGACACCTTCCTGTTCGTCGACGCGGTAAGCGACCGGCCAGGCGGCCAGGGTTTCCTCGCCCCGGGCAGGCATCTTGCCCAGCGCCTGGGCCTGGATGCGGCGCACGTCTTTCTGGTTGATCTCGCGGCCGCCGATGTCGATGCGGGCGGTGACCAGCGTGGAGGCCAGTTTCTGGCCCGTGATGCCGAGCATCACATTGGAAATCTGCTCTCCGGCCTCGCGTTCGGCATCTTCCACGGCAAGGCGGATGGCGCGTTCCAGGCCTTCCATGTCCGTGATGGTGCCGCCGGTGAAACCGCGCGACTGCTGGCGCCCGGCGCCGAGAATGCGGAAGCTGCGCGGGCCGGCGCCGTCATTGCGGCCGATCAGGCAGGTGATCTTCGAGCAGCCGATATCGAGCGCTGCGACCGTGCCGGTCTGCGAGCGGCCCATACGCGGGGCACGGCGGGACTGTGCATTGGCCATCAGGACCGCGCCGCGATTTCACGCGCCTTGAAGTTCGGCGGGTTGACCGGGCCAAGATAGACGCGGCCGGCATTGCGCAGGTCGATCATTTTCAGCGGGCGCTGCATCAGGGCCGTGCGCACCTGCAGGTCGGTCAGGCGGCCGAGGGCGGCGGTCAGTTCGACATCTTCCGGCAGGCGGACCGTGGCGCCGGAAATCAGGCGCATGTCCCAGCGGCGGTCGTTGATGCGGGTTGCGATGGCAAGGTCGCCGGTCACGTCCGGGGCATCGGCCAGGGCATTGACGAGGGCAGGGGCGGCTTCCGGCGCGCCCCGCCCGGCGACTCGGACCAGATCGGGATGGTCGCCGGCGCGTTCGTCCGGGATGACCCGGCCGAGGCCGTCCACAACAGTCCATTCCTTGCCGTCATGCCAGACGGCAACCGGCTCGGCAGCGTCCGCAATGATGACAACCTGGTCTGGCCAGAGACGGTGCACGCGCACGTTCAGCACCTTGTGTGTGCCTTCAACGCGGCGGCGGATGATGTAGGGATCGGCGCGGAACATGTTCTCGCCCGGCTCGATCATGGCGGCGGCGCGGATTTCCTGCTGCAGGCCGGGATCCTGTTCGAGGCCCAGCACGGAGACTTCGTTCACGGAGACGCCGGCCATGCGGGCCGTGTCGTCCATGAAGCCGGCAAACCGGCTTTCGATCTGCGACATGGATCCGCCCATCCAGGCCGCGAGTGCCACGATGATGGCGATCAGCATGACGAAACCGAACAGGACGGACGAGACGCGGACTTCCTCGCCTGTCACCTCATCGACAAAGGTGACCGGTTCGCGTTTGCGTTTCTTGGCGGGCTGGTTGCGGCTTATCTTCGGCATGAAGCGTCCTCAATCATCCATGCGACCAGTTCTTCGAAGGACATTCCTGCGAAAGCGGCCTGTTCGGGGACAAGTGAGGTGGGCGTCATGCCGGGTTGGGTATTGGTCTCTAGGATCACGAGCCGGTCTCTCTTGTCGTCGTAGCGAAAGTCGGATCGTGTCGCGCCCCGGCAGCCAAGGACCTGATGTGCCCGCACGGCGAAATCCATCGCCATGGCGGTGATGTGCTCAGGCACGTCTGCCGGGATCACATGACGTGATCCACCAGCTGAATATTTTGCATCGAAATCGTAATAGTCCCTTAAGGTCGTGATCTCTGTCACGGCTAAAGGCCGGTCGCCCAGCACGGCGACGGTCAGTTCCCGGCCGGGAATGAATTCCTCGGCCATGAGATAGTCGCCATAATGCCAGCTCTCGTCCAGCAGGTCCTGCGGCGGGCCATTGGTGCCTTCGCGCACGATCAGGACGCCGAAACTGGAGCCTTCATTGACCGGTTTGATCACGTAAGGCGGGTCCAGCGCGTGGGCGGCGGCGGCTTCGGCCCGGGTGACTTGCTTGTCCTCGGCCACCGGCAGGCCGGCGGAACGGTAGACGGCTTTCGATTTCAGCTTGTCCATCGCCAGGGCAGAGGCCAGCACGCCGGAATGGGAATAGGGCAGGTCCATGATCTCCAGCAGGCCCTGCACACAGCCATCCTCGCCCCACGGTCCGTGCAGACCGTTCAGCACCACATCCGGCTTCGCCTCAGTCAGCTGGGCGGCCAGGTTCCGGCCGGCATCAATGCCGACCGCGTCATAGCCGGCGGCCTCAGCCGCGCGCAGCATCTGCGTGCCAGAGGAGATCGAGACCTCCCGTTCGGAGGACCAGCCGCCATAGATCACTGCCACGCGCTTCATTCTGAATGTCCTTCCTGCCCGGCGGCGCTCGACCCGCACCCCCGGCGTTCAATCGTCTTTTCTGCTTGGTGCCGGTGAATAGGGGCTTAAGCGAGGCAATCCGGCGGCAGGGCGAAGATTACGAAAAAGTCATCTCGGTAGCCTATTGCGCTCGACTGACTACAACAGTAGTCAATATTGAATAACGGAAAGATGAGTCGCTGGCGGGGGCGCCGGTTTCTCTTCACGAAAGCGAAGAAGCAGGAGGCGCCCCGTGGCTGTCAGCCATACCCTATTGTCGAGTTTTGCCGCCCTGACGGCAGCCAGTCTTACCGCAATCCCGGCCATGGCGGAGCCTGACACTGGCTCGCCCGCATCTGCCGGCATTGATTATGCGCCCGCCGACTTCGCGCAATACAATCCGCAAACCGCGCTGGACATGGTGAACCGGATTCCCGGCTTTTCCATCCAGGGCGACGATGACGGATCGCGCGGCTTTGGCCAGGCCAGTGGCAATGTCCTGATCAATGGCCAGCGGGTTTCCGGAAAATCAAACGGGGCCGAAGCGACGCTCGGGCGGATTTCCGCCACGCGGGTTGTCCGGATCGAAGTGGTCGACGGCACCATGCTGGATATTCCGGGCCTGTCCGGGCAGGTGGTGAATGTCACGACCGACGGGGAAGGGGGCATGTCCGGCACCTGGCGCTGGAAATCCCGCTTCCGGGAAAACCTGACGCCCTACTTCCATGAGGGTGTGGTCGCCCTGTCCGGCGGCGGCGAACGCCTGAACTGGAGCGTGGAGGCGAGCAGCCTGCCGGAACGCGGCGCCCATGCAGGATGGGAAACCATCACCTCGGCGGATGGTGCGTTGCTGGAACGCCGCAAGGAAGATTTGACCAATATTGCCGACAATGCATCCGTGTCCGGATCGCTCTCCTGGACACCGCCGAGCGGTGTGGTGGCGAACCTCAATGGGCAGGTCGGCATCTATCAGTTCGACCGGAAGGAAGTTTCGAAGACCTTCCCGGTCGATGCGCTGGAAGGCCGGCGCCTTTTCCTGAGCGGAGAGGACGAGTGGAATGCCGAGTTCGGAGGCGACTATGAATTCGGCTTCGGACCGGGACGCCTGAAGGCGATTGGGCTGATCCGGCGCGAAAACAGCCCGGTGAATGATTCGGTCCTTATCGGCGCGGTGGACGGAACGGACCTGACCGAAACCCGTTTCAGCCAGACCGTGGACGAAGGCGAATATATCGGCCGGGGCGAATATGCCTGGGCAGCGGGGCAGGGAAGCGACTGGCAGGTCTCCGTCGAGAATGCCTTCAACTTCCTCGAAGCCGAAGCCGGGCTGAGCATTGCCCGGGACGGCCAGCCCTTCGAGATCATTCCTTTGCCGGGTGCGAACTCCCGCGTTGAGGAGACCCGCTGGGAAGCGGCCATCACGCATGGGCGCGCCCTGACGGAGGCGCTGCGGCTGCAGGTTTCTCTCGGGGCGGAATATTCGGAGCTCACGCAATCGGGGGACAATACAAATGCGCGGGAATTCACCCGGCCGAAGGGCTTCGTCAGCCTGTCCTGGCAGGCCGATCCGAAGCTGAAGCTGACAGCACGGCTGGACCGGGAAGTCGGCCAGCTCGATTTCTTCGACTTTGTTTCGTCGGTGAACCTCAATGCCGACAATGGCAATTCCGGCAATTCCGAAATCGTGCCGCAACAGGCCTGGAAGTGGAGCCTGCAGGCGGAGAAGGATTTTGGCGCCTGGGGGGCGGCAACGCTGAACACCTATTATTCCGACATTGAAGACATCGTCGACCGTGTTCCGCTCGGCACCGGCGACGGGCCGGGAAATCTCGACACGGCGTGGGAATTCGGCATGACACTCGACACAACGCTCAGTCTTGACAGACTGGGCATTCCCGGCGGCGAATTGACGAGTTTCGCCGAAGTGTATGATTCCGAGGTCACCGATCCGCTGACCGGTGAGGTCCGCCGGTTCAATGACAGCCAACTCTATTATGTGAACATGGAGTTCCGGCAGGATGTTCCGGACACGGACTGGGCCTGGGGTATCTTTGCGGAGAAATTCGAAGATAACCTGTATTACCAGCTTGCCGAGCAGGGCGTGCAAAACTCCACACCCGGTTACGCTTATGCCTTTGTCGAGCACAAGAATGTGTTCGGCCTGACGGCCATGCTGGGGATCGGGAACCTTCTGAACCAGAAAGACAATTTCCGGCGGGAGATTTACGAGACCAACAGGCTGGGCCCGCTCGCATCGATCGAAGACCGCAATCGCCGCTTTGGCCCGGTCGCCGTTTTTGAATTGCGCGGAACGCTCTAGGCGGTTTCGCTGGCAAGCTGCCCGATGCGGCGCACTTCCCAGCGAAGTTCCACGCCCTGTGTTTCCAGCACACGGCGGCGGACGAGTTCGCCCAGCGCTTCCAGGTCTGCGGCGGTCGCGTCGCCGGTATTGATCAGGAAGTTGCAGTGCAGGGGAGAGACCTGCGCCCCGCCGACTTTCAGGCCCCGGCAGCCGGCCGCATCGATCAGTTTCCAGGCTGAGCGCTGGTCCGGCGTGCCCGGTGGATCGGGATTGGCGAAGGTGGAGCCGGAGGTCTTTTCCTTGATCGGCTGCGTCTCGGCGCGGCGTGCCTGCAGCTGTTCGATATCGGAGAGGATCTTGTCCGGTGCGTCCGTGCCGGTACCCTCCAGGATGAGGCGGGTGACGATCAGATCGTCTGGCAGGTCTGTGTGGCGATAGGAGAAATGGGCTTCGGGCAGGTCGCCGGCGCGGTCCGGGCCGCGATAGGCAGCCCTGGTGCCGTCGCGCCGGAAGCCGTGCAGGCTGACCAGAACGTCACGCAGCTCCCGGCCGTAACAGCCGGCATTCGTCCGCGTGGCGCCGCCGACGGACCCCGGAATGCCGGACAGGAATTCGAGCCCGCGTATGCCATTCGTGGCGGCGGTCTTCGCCACGGCGAGATCCAGTGCGCCGGTGCGGGCGGACAGGCGGGACCCGTCCAGCGCGTCAACGTCCCCCCAATACCGCCCCATCAGACGGATCACGACGCCGCGAATGCCGCCATCCCGGACAATGACATTGGAGCCGACCCCCAGCACCGTGACCGGCACGTCCGGATCAAGCGCCTTCAGGAAGGCTTCGAGGTCTTCCTCGTCTGCGGGCAGGAACAGGGCGTCGGCCGGTCCGCCGACCCGAAACCAGGTGTAAGGCGCGAGCGGTGCGTTCTCGATGATCTTGCCGCGCACGGAGGGGAGGGGAAACGCCGTCATATGCTGGCGCTTCCCCCGACTTGCCCGCGAAGTCAAGCGGGCGTGCGTGATACGCGTGATCCGTACCAGTCGATATTGCGCGTCATGTACATGGTCAGCGCAATGGCCGCGAAACTGGCCAGCGCCCCGGCAAGCAAGGCCTGACTCTCTGCCCGCATCAACACATAGATCAGGCTGTAGATGCCAGTGAGGATGCCGAGGGCGCGCAGGCCATATTTGCGTGAGCGGAACACGCTGGTTGCATAGGCCGAGATCAGGCCCACCGTCATTGTGGCTGCAATCACGAAGGCTGCGTCGAATCCGATCCGCTCCGAGAAGGCCAGCAGCAGGATATAGAAGATCGACTGGGCGAGCCCGACCAACACATATTGCGCCGGGTGCGCCCGGGCCCCGCTGGTCACCTCGAACAGGAACCAGGCGAGGAAAACGAAGCCGATGAACATGGCGGCATATTTCAGGGCGCGCTCCACGCTCTGATACGGGCTGACCTGTTTGATGAAGCGCACGGCCATGTCGCGCCAACCGGGTGCGTTGACTTCGGAGAGGTCGATATTTGTGCCTGCGCCGGGAATGCCGCGCGCGAGATAAGGGACCCGCCAGCTGGCCGTAAAACCGCCGACGCCTTTCTCACCGACATTGTGCCTGTCCGGCAGCTTGCCGCCCTGAAAGCTCGGATCGTTCCAATTGCTGGTCAATGTCATGGACGTGTCCTTGGCGAAGGGGCCGATGGCAAACCGGTCAGCACCGGTGATGCGGATCCGGGCGGCAATTTCCAGCGGCCGGTTCTCAGTTTCGAGGCCTTCGATCCTGCCTCCGGCGAGGCGTATGTCGGCTCGGGGGACAGGGGTATAGCCGTTCTGCCCTGGTGCGGTCTGAAGGGCGGGTTCCATCGAGACATCTTTTCCGTTGGCCGTGACAAGGAAGGCTTCGCGGATACCGCGCATGTCGGAGCCACCCAGATAAAGCCGGGCATCGTCCCAGATCGGCTCGGCGCCGTCTGGCAGATTGTCTCGCAGCTTTGCAGGATCGAATTTTGCGCGGAACGACACGCTCGCGTCGAATACGGGAATGGAATGAATGCCGCGCCTGCGCTCGGACACGTCGATGTCGGCTTTCGCGTCGCCGGTCTCGGCAAAAACGATGACATGACCGAAGACCTGACGGTCAGACGTGAGCGGACCGACGGCCTTCGCATAGGGAAGCACGAGGACCGGGCCGAGCAGGCTTTGGCGCCCGCCAATTGAGTCGCTGATCTGCTCCAGCGCCCGGTCGGCGCCCATGCGCCGGTCCTGCACGACGCCGAACACGAACAGAGCAGGGATCGCCATCAGCAAAGCGAGGGCGCAGACCAGAAGAAGTTTCAGACCGGCAGAGCGCTGCGGCAGAAGCTGGGTGAGGGGATTGGGTGGGGGTGTGGCCGGTGGTCCGGCCATCTGTGTTTCGGACATGGAAGCCTCCTTGCAAATGGAGGCTGCCGGCATGCGCCCGGCCCACGGCTACCAGAGGGCGAACCCGCGGCTTCGGGAAGGAAAGATTACGGAAAGTTCAGGGCAGGATCAGCAAAAGAGACCTGAGCGATTGAGCAATTCCTCAGCGCAGTCAGCAATATCCCGCCCGGCTGTATCAATCCGGACCGGCAGTACGGGGCTCGGCTCCCATTGCCGGGTAATGACGCTTTCGAGGGGCACCGGCGTCAGACCTGGAATACCGGTGTGGCGGGTTTGAAGCCGGGTACGGACTTCCTCGATGTCAGAGCAGAGGATTTCGATTTCGACAATTTCACTGCCTGATGCTGCCGCGGCATCGCGCCAGCCCTGACGGCATCGGCGATCACGTTCCGGCCTTCGCGCAGATGCCGGGCAGCTAATCGATAGCCTTGCCGGTAGCCGCGTGTGCCGACATCGAAGTCAGCACCATGCTGATTGCGCAAATCCTGTTCGAAGACGTCGATGCGCAAAAGCTCCGCGCCCGTCCGTTCGGCGAGAAGTTTGCTCAGCGTCGATTTCCCGGAACCCGGCAGGCCTGACATCATGACCAGCCGGGGCATGGAAGCTTACGCCCGCTGGGTGCTCAGGGCGCCGTGGCAGTGTTTGTATTTCTTGCCGGAGCCGCACGGGCAGGGCGAGTTGCGCGGCGTGTTCGACCAGTCGTCTTCTGCCTGTTGCAGTTCCGGGCCGGGCGGCCTGGACGTGTCGGCCGGGTCCATCTCGTTGACGCCGGTGTCGGGGTCGAGGTGCGTTTCGTGCGCCGGTACCTGTGGTGGCTGCGGTGCCGGCATCTGCGCGGGGGCAGGCCGTTGCGGCATCTGGGCCGGGGCAGGGCGCTGCTGCGCCTGTTCCGGAGGTGCCTGCTGCACACGGACGTGCATCAGCGAGCGGGTGACCGTCGCGCGCAGTTCTTCCAGCAGGTTGTGGAACAGGTTGAAGGCTTCGGACTTGAACTCGTTCAGCGGGTCACGCTGGCCGTAGGAGCGCAGGTGGATGACCGAACGCAGCTGGTCGATCAATTGCAGGTGTTCGCGCCAGCGCATGTCCAGCACCTGGAGCAGAATCTGCTTCTCGATCCGGTGCATCTGGTCAGCGCCGACCGTAGTGGTGATCGCTTCATAGACCTTGTCCACCGCATCGCGGATGCGTTGGACGACTTCCTTGTTGGCAACGCCTTCTTCGGCGGCCCATTCGTCGACCGGCAGGTCGATGGCGAATTCGTTGCGCAAGGCTTCGCGCAGGCCGGCCACATCCCATTGCTCCGCATACGCCTTTTCCGGCATGGTGCGGGCGACGAGTGCGTCGATCACATGTTCGCGCATTTCCACGATCACGTCGGACACGTCCTCGGCGCGCATGAACTCCATGCGCTGTTCGAAGATGGCCTTGCGCTGGTCGTTGATCACGTCATCGTATTTGAGGACGTTCTTGCGGATCTCGAAATTGCGCTGTTCGATCTTGCGCTGTGAGGTTTCCATCGCCTTGTTCATCCAGGGATGGGTGATGCCCTCGTCTTCCTTGATGCCGAGGCGGCGCATCACGGCGTCCATGCGCTCAGCGGCGAAGATGCGCATCAGGTCATCTTCGATGGAGATGTAGAATTTCGATTTGCCGGGGTCGCCCTGGCGCCCCGTCCGGCCGCGCAGCTGGTTGTCGATGCGGCGGCTTTCGTGACGCTCTGTCCCCAGAACATACAGGCCGCCCGCATCCAGCGCGCGCTTTTTCTTGACCTCGATGTCGGCCTTGATCTGCGAGGTGAGCAGGGAGGCTTCGCCCTCGGTCAGTTCCCGGCCGAGCTCGGCTTCTTTCTTGTCCTTTTCCTGCTCGAAGCGCAGGTCGAAATTGCCGCCGAGCTGGATGTCGGTGCCGCGGCCGGCCATGTTCGTCGCAACGGTGACGGCGCCCGGCACACCGGCATCAGCCACGATGAGGGCTTCCTGTTCGTGGTGGCGGGCGTTCAGCACCTTGTGCGGGATCTTCGCGGCGGTCAGCAGATTGTCGAGGATTTCGGACTTCTCGATCGAGGCGGTGCCGAGCAGGATCGGTTGGCCCTTGGCGTGGCACTCGCGCACTTCCTTGACGATCTCGGCATATTTCGCCTTGGCCGTCCGGTACACGACGTCGTCTTCATCGATCCGCTGGATCGGCTTGTTGGTCGGAAGGTCGATGACTTCCAGCTTGTAGATGTCGGCAAATTCGTCGGCCTCGGTCAGGGCCGTGCCGGTCATGCCGGACAGCTTGTCATAGAGGCGGAAATAGTTCTGGAAGGTGATCGAGGCCAGCGTCTGGTTCTCGGGCTTGATGTCGGTGCGTTCCTTGGCCTCGATGGCCTGGTGCAGGCCTTCGGACAGGCGGCGGCCTTCCATCATCCGGCCGGTGAACTCATCAATCAGCATCACCTCGCCGCCCTTGACGATATAATCCTTGTCACGGGCGTAGAGCTTATGGGCGCGCAGGGCCTGGTTGGCGTGATGGACCAGGGTGATGTTGTGCGGCTCCCACAGGGACCCTTCCAGCAGGCCTTCTTCTTCAAGCCAGGTTTCGATCTTTTCCATGCCGCCTTCGGCATAGGTGACCGAGCGCTGCTTTTCGTCGAGCTCGTAGTCGTCTTCCTCCAGACGCGGGATCATCGCGTCGATCTTGATGTAGAGGTCGGAGCGGTCGTCGGTCGGGCCGGAAATGATCAGCGGAGTCCGGGCTTCGTCGATCAGGATGGAGTCCACCTCGTCGACGATCGCGAAATGGTGTCCGCGCTGGGCCATCTGGTCCAGCGAGTATTTCATGTTGTCGCGCAGATAGTCGAAGCCGAATTCGTTGTTCGTGCCGTAGGTAATGTCTGACGCGTAGGCGGCCTTGCGCTCCTCATCCGTGATGCCGTGCACGATGATGCCGGTCGTCATGCCGAGGAAGCCATAGATCTGGCCCATCCATTCGGCGTCACGCTTGGCGAGATAGTCGTTCACGGTCACGACATGCACGCCCTTGCCCTCTAGGGCGTTCAGGTAGGCGGCGAGCGTGGCGACCAGCGTCTTGCCCTCACCGGTACGCATCTCGGCGATCGCGCCGGAGTGCAGGATCATGCCGCCCATCAGCTGGACATCGAAATGGCGCATGCCGGTGGCCCGCCGTGCGGCCTCGCGGGTGACGGCGAAGGCCTCTTCCAGCAGGGAGTCGAGCGTGGCGCCGTCGGCCAGCCGCTTGCGGAATTCCGCCGTCTTGCCTTTGAGTGCGCTGTCTGAGAGCGCTTCCATCATGGGCTCGAGGGCATTGATGCGGTTGACGCGGGCGCGCAGGGGTTTCAGCTTACGGTCATTAGCGGAACCGAAAATCTTGCGGGCGACGGAAAACATATCAGGCTGCACCAATCAGGTCTGGGGCGAAGAAACTGTGATCCTGACCGTGTGACCGCACAGGAATACGCGGGTTCTCCCACCGTGATTACACCAGCCAAACGTACTCGACCAGCGCGCGGGTGAGACTTAAGAACGCCGCATTGGGGTGTCAATGCGGCGCCATCAGACAGCTGGAGTGATGACTGTGTTGAATCTGAAGGCGTTGCGGGTCAGCCCGCGTATCCTGTTTGCCGGCCTTATTGCTAGTCTGGCGATCTTCATGGCGGCTGCCTGCAGCCCGCCACCCGAGGAAGAAGTGCCTGTTCGCGTTGAAGGCGCAACAGCCGCCACCGTGAATGGCGAGAAAATCTATGTCAGCGATGTGGAGCTGGAGGCGGTTGCCCGCGGGCTTGTTCCGGCAGGGACAAAGGTCAAGGTAGGGGACACGGAATACGACACCGTCCTGAGCCAGCTGATCGAACAGAAGCTGATGTCTCAGGAAGCGATTCGGCGCGGGCTGGACAAGGATCCGGCCGGGCGCCGCCGGCTGGAAATGGCCAGGGAACGTATTCTCGGCAACCTGCTGGTCGAAAACCTCGTCGCCGAGGATGTCACCGAAGACCAGATCGAGGCGATGTACCAGAAGCAGGTCGCCCTGCAGCAGGACGATGACGAGGTGCGTATCTCGCACATCCTGGTCGCGACAAAGGAAGACGCGCAGGCCCTGTTCGACCGGATCCAGGCTGGCGAAAGCTTCGAGAGCCTTGTCAGCGCCAACTCGCTCGACAGTGCCACACGCATGGAGCAGGGGGACCTTGGTTATGTGTCCCCCAATGACGAGCCGGCGCCGTTTCCGCTGGTGATCGCCAATACGGGCGAAGGGGAAGTTGCCCCGCCATTCGAGTCCGCTGACGGCTGGCACATCCTGAAAGTGAAGGATCGCCGCTCGCGGGCCCCCAAGACGCGTGAGGAAATGCGGCCCGACATCGTCACCTTCCTGACGCTGGAACAGGTCGCCAAGATTGTCCGCCGTCTCAAGGCGGAAGCGCAGATCCAGCAGGGCGAACCGGGGCTCGACGACGACGGTTCGACGCCTTACAGGCTTCCGGACATGGATACCGGCTCTGACACGCCGGAGGACCCGTCCGCTCCGGCTTCTGAAGGAACTGAACTTTGAATCTGACGCCCTCGCCCTTTGCTGCGCCTTTTCCGAAATTGCCTGACGTGAAAGGCGTGCGCGCCGCCACCGGCTCGCGCGGCTTTTACGCCAAGCGCGGCGAGACGCGCGACGATGTCTTCCTGTTCGCCTTCGACGAAGGCACGACATGCGCCGGTGTTTACACAATTTCACGAACCGCATCGGCAGACGTGTTGTGGTGCCGGCAGGCGCTCGAGACGGGCCGCGGTGTGGCCCGTGCCCTGATTGCCAATTCGGGCAATTCCAATGCTTTCACCGGTCCGAAGGGCCATGAGAAGAACGAGGCAACGCTGAAAGCCATGACCGGCGCGCTGGGCGTCGCAAAGGAGCACTGCTTCCTGGCCGCGACGGGCGTTATCGGCGAGCCGCTGGCCGATCCGAACTATGTCGGCGCGTTCGTGCCGGAACTGGCGGGCAAGCTCGGGCCTCCGGACTGGGAAGCCGCGACCCGCGCCTTCATGACCACCGACACGTTCGCGAAGGGCGCTGGCACGTCGATGGACATTGGCGGGCACGATGTGAACTTTGCCGGGATCGTGAAAGGCTCCGGCATGATCGCGCCGAACATGGCCACGATGCTGGCTTATGTCTTTACCGATGCCGCCATCGCCCATGATGTGCTGCAGGAATTGCTCGAAGAGATCACAAGCGAGACGTTCAATTCGATCACCGTGGATGGCGACACATCCACGTCCGACACGTTGATGGTGTTTGCGACCGGCCAGTCGGGCATGGACCCGATCACCTCGAAGGACGATCCGCGTCTCGATTCCGTGGCGATGGCCCTGCACTCTGTCTGTCTGGAACTTGCCCAACTGGTGGTGAAGGACGGGGAAGGGGCGCAAAAATTCGTCACCATCCAGGTGGATAGCGCCGCGTCTTATCTTTCCGCAAAGATCATCGCCTGCGAGATTGCCAATTCACCGCTGATCAAGACAGCGATGGCGGCGGGCGATGCGAATTGGGGGCGTATCGTCATGGCGGTCGGAAAATCGCTGGAGCCGATTAAGGCGGAAGCGCTCGCGATCTGGTTCGACGATATTCAGGTCGCCAGGGATGGCGCACGCATGCCGGACTATGATGAAGAGGCTGCGAGCGCCGTGTTTGCGCAGCCCGAATTCACGATCCGTGTGGATGTTGCCGCGGGCGATCATTCGGCCACCGTCTGGACGTGCGACCTGACGCACGGCTATGTCGATATCAACGGCGCCTACCGCACATGAGCCCCAAATGAGCCATCGACTCGTTCTGGTCGTCGCCGCAGCATTGTACAATGACAAGGGCGAGATCCTTCTGGCGCAGCGCCCGGAAGGCAAGCAGCTGGCTGGCCTGTGGGAGTTTCCGGGCGGCAAGGTAGAGCCGGGCGAAACGCCGGAGGCTGCCCTGGTGCGCGAGCTGCACGAGGAGTTGTCGATCACGGTTAAGGAATCGGAACTTCAGCCCCTCACTTTTGCGAGTTTCACTTACCCCGACTTTCATCTTCTCATGCCACTTTACAAGTGTCAGGCATGGTCAGACGAAGTGCATCCGCGTGAAGGCCAGGCCATCGCATGGGTTCCTCCGGCAAATCTGTCTGATTACCCGGCCCCTCCGGCGGATATTCCGTTGTTTGAGGTTCTTTCGGGAGGACACGCGACGGAGGGGTCATGAGAGTCGCACGTGAACTGTTTCAGACGTTTCTCGGCGACGAGAATGGCGCAACCGCCATCGAATACGCCCTGATTGCCGGCATGATCTGCCTGGCGATTGTTGGCGGGGCGACGGCTGTCGGAACGACGACCAATGACTCTTTCACCAAGGCTGCAGACGGCTTCCCGGACTGATCCTTTGGTTTAATCGCGCTTGGCTTGCTGGCGCACTGCGTCGGCGAGGCTCGCCTTGGCAGAGCCAGGCCGCAAGGGCTGCGGCTGACCGGGGGCCGGCGCCCAGCCGGACACGTGAACAATTTCGAAACTTGCCCGCACGCGCCCGTCCGGATCGGCATGGCGTTCGCGATACAGGCTGAGTGCCCTGTCCAGCACAGCGCGTGGCAGCGGCCGGATCATGCCCGGCGCCAGCGCGCTTTGCTCTCCCATGCCTTTCAGGTCGGTCAGCAGGCGCGCGGGATCGCGGTAGCGCACCACCACACTATCCCGGTCTGCCACGGGCAGGGCGAAGCCCGCCCGCTGCATCAGGTTCGCCATGTCCTTCAGGCCGGGCAGTGGGGACAGGCGCGGGGACACACCTCCCGACACCTCCGTTTCCGCCTCCATCAGACAGTCCCGCAGCTCCGCCAGCGTGCCCGCGCCAAACAGGGCGCCGAGGAACAGGCCGTCCGGTTTCAGGCTCTGGCGCAACCGCACCAGCGTGCCCGGCAGGTCGTTCACCCAGTGCAGGGACAGGGCCGAGACGATGAGGTCGAAACGGTTTTCGGGGAGGGACGGGGTTTCCTCATCCAGCACGCGGGCGTCCGTGCCTGCGGCGCGTGCCGCATCAACCATGGCCGGGGAGAGATCGCTGGCCTCGACAGCGCCGACCCGGCCGGTGCCGGACAGGATGCGGGCCAGCCGCCCGTCATGGCAGCCAAGGTCCAGCGCGCGCTCGAACCGGCGGGGCGTATCCTGCACGCGATCGGCGATGTCCCTCGACACGCGCTCCTTGAGGAACGCATAATCCTCATAGCGGGGTGCGGCCCGGTCACGGTTTCGCGCAACACGGGCACGGTCGAACAGGCGCGGGGGAGCGGCAGGCGTCATGGCACGCGATATGGAGCAGCTGCAGAGCCGTTCAAAGGCCTTTCTGCGCATTGCCGCTGATTTCCTGTGGCCGCCCCGCTCGCTGGTCAGCCGGGAACGCGGCCTCGGCAAGGGGCCGCTCGCCCCGCATGAATTCGGGCGGATCCATTTCCTGAGCGGCGCGGTCTGCAACCGGTGCGGGATGCCGTTGGGGGCCGAACTGGACGACGGTGCGACGTGCGCAGTGTGTATCGCCCGCCCGCCGCGTTGGGACCGGGCGCGTGCGGCACTCGTCTACGAGGCGGCCTCCCGGCGGCTGGTGCTGGACCTCAAACGGTCGGGCCGGCGCGACGGGCTCTCCGCCAAGGCCCGGCGCCGTAATATGGCAGGCGCGTTCGCACCGCACCCCAAGCGGACCGGGTATGTTCAGGGTAAACGTGTCCTTCTGATCGATGACGTGCTGACCACGGGCGCGACGCTCAGTGCGTGCACGCGTGCCCTCAAACGGGCAGGGGCGCGGCATGTGGACGTCCTGGTGCTTGCGCGCGTTGTACGGGAAACCGACGTCACCATATAATTCCTGTAACGGTTCCAAGGAGCTTTTTTTATGACGAAAGTCACGATCTATACCCGGGCCTTCTGCCCGTATTGCTCGCGCGCGGTGTCCCTGTTGAAGGAGAAGCAGGTGGCCTTCGAAGAGATCGACGCCGGCATGAGCCCGGACAAGAAAGCGGAGATGATCCAGCGCGCCAATGGCGGGCGGACCTTCCCGCAGATCTTCATCGGAGAGCATCATATCGGCGGGTGCGACGAGATGATGGCGCTCGAACGGGCCGGCAAGCTCGACCCGATGCTGGCGCAGCCCTGAGGCGGGGAGGGCTGACCAGTGATCCGCTACGCGCTCCATTGCCAGGCCTGTGACGAGGACTTCGAAGCCTGGTTCGCCTCGTCTTCGGCCTATGAAAAGCTGAAAGAAAAGCGCCAGGTGCGCTGTACGGCGTGCAATTCCTCCCGCGTGGACAAGCAGATCATGGCGCCTGCGGTGAAATCGGCGAAGAAAAAAGACGCCTCCGCCGATCCGGAGAAGATGTTTGCCGCCTTTGCCGAGAAGGCTCGCCAGCATGTGGCCGAAAATTTCGACTATGTTGGCGGCGATTTTGCCGAAGAGGCCCGGTCCATGTTCTACGGCGAAAAGGATGAGCGCCCCATTTGGGGGGAGACCACCGAGGATGAGCGCGAAGCCCTGAAGGAAGAGGGCGTTCCGGCTGCCCCGCTGCCTGAACCGTTCACGCCGCCTGTGCCCAAGCCAAAGGGCCAGCTGAACTGAAGCAGCCATTGGCGGCTGACATCTGCGGCAATACGGGCGCCATCATCCGCTTGACCCTTCGCCTGCCTTCGATAATACGGCAGGCAGCAATGATTTCACGGGGAGAGCCCTCAAATGGCTGCCAGCGAATACCACCACGGCGATATGGATATCCACGATCAGGAAGCCACCTGGGACGGCTTCATCAAGGGAACCACTTGGGGCAGCCTGATTCTGGCGCTGATCCTCGGTCATGCCGTCCTTGCGGTGGCCATCGGCATTCACTGGGCGGTCTCACTTGGCCTGATGACGATCGTCGGCATCGGGTCCGGCATTGTTCTGAACCTGGGCGGCCGCTGGTATGCGACCCTGGTGATCCTGCTGCTCACCGGCGTGTTCGTTCAGCTGATGATCTGGCTTTTCGGCGCGCTTATCTGACGCCGTCTTTACTGACATCGCAGGTTTCGCACATTGCCTCGGCCGGGTCGGCCTCGAGGCGAAGTAGCCCTATGCGGCCCTCACAGGTCAGACAAAACCCGTAGCAACCCTTCTCCATCCGGGCGAGCGCGGCTTCGATCCGTGCGAGCTTTTGTGCATAAGTATACAACCGGGCGCGCGCAGCCTGTCCGCACTCTTCTGCCGTCAGCCCCGGGCTTGACGGTGCAAGGGGGTGTAGGTCCGTCTTCATTCGAAATCATGCTGCGTCGGCTTTAAGGGGTTGGCAAGACGCACCGGGCCAAAGAGTAGGCAGCCATATCGACTCTCGTGAAAAGCGAGCGATTTTCAGACGGATTCGGAGATACGGATGGCCCAGTCCCCGCTCACCCTGGCGGATGTAACCAAGCGTTTCGGCGGCTTCACAGCGGTCGAAGGCCTGTCGCTGGATGTCCCAGAAGGGCGGATTATCGGCTTTCTGGGGCCGAATGGCGCCGGCAAGTCGACCAGTTTGCGCGTTTCGCTGGGCGTTATCTCGCCGGATGAAGGCGATGATGGCCGGCCGGGACCTACTCTCGACCCTGCGCCCCTA
>MDSY01097474.1_pt1 | contig 25963 bp, 24 predicted proteins | sample 811131 | NCBI WGS metagenome assembly MDSY01 (sample SAMN05326643, study PRJNA326480) | marine metagenome | isolation source: seawater | place: Atlantic Ocean: South West | collected 2010
ATTAAATTCCAGAATAGATTGTATAGGACTTAGATTTTTTTCTGTTTATGGCCCATTTGGTAGACCAGATATGGCTTATTTTTCTTTTACTGAGTCCTTAAAAAAAGGACAACCAATCAAACTTCATAACAACGGTTCTATGGCAAGAGATATGACTTTTATTGATGATGCTGTAGATGGAATAATCAAATCCATAGATTTTTTAATGAATTCTGATAAAGAAATTGGAAATGAATTATTTAATATTGGTAATAATTCTCCAATTCTAACTTCAGACCTCTTAAAAATTTTAGAGAGTAATTTAAAACTCAAGGCCCAAGTAGAAAATATTATGGTTTCTGATGAATCACTTTATACACACGCAAATCTTGATAAATCTAAAAGTATGTTGGGATATAATCCTAAAATAAGCCTTGAAGAAGGAATTAAAGAATTTTTAAATTGGCATAAAACTTATGAGCGATGAAGAGTTAAAAATAGGCATTGTAGGTCATGGATTTGTTGGTAAAGCAACAGATTGGGGTTTCAGTAAGAACACTGATAAGTTCATCGTGGATCCAAAAAATGGAACAAATATAGATCAGCTAGCTGAATTTAATCCAGAATTAATTTTTGTCTGTGTGCCAACACCAATGGGAGAAAATGGCATTCAAGATTCTTCGATAATAGAAGCTGTTGTACAAGAGTTATCAGCAAAATGTCGAGAATCTATAATTGTGATAAAAAGTACAGTCTTGCCTTCTATTTTGGAAAAAATAGGAAAAACAAATACCAAAATAATATACAATCCCGAATTTTTAAGAGAAAAGCATGCCAATGAAGATTTTATGAATTCAGAAATGATTATTTTTGGTGGCGATAAAGATGTTGCTTCACAAGTTTCTAAATTTTATCTAGATCATTCAGAATGTAAATCAACTCAACATATATTTATGGACATCAGTTCAGCGTCATTAGTTAAATACACAATTAATACGTTTCTAGCGTCTAAAGTTATGTTTTTTAATGAAATGCATGATGTATTCAATAAGCTTAATAATAATGATGATTGGGAAACATTCATAAGAGTCGTATCTCTAGACAAAAGAATTGGAAAAAGCCATATGAATGTTCCTGGACATGATAAAAAGAGAGGTTTTGGAGGTGCTTGTTTTCCAAAAGATACTTTAGCATTACTGAAGTATGCTGAAGACATAGGTATTGAGCTTAATGTTTTAAAAGCAGTAATTAATAAAAATAATAAAATTAGAAGTCAATACACTGAATTGGATATTAGAGAGAAAGAACAAAATGTTTCATTTGGTGATAAAATCTGAAGCTCTCTTGCCCAGGTGGTGAAATTGGTAGACACAAGGGACTTAAAATCCCTCGAAGGAAACTTCGTGCCGGTTCAAGTCCGGCCCTGGGCACCAAAGTGTTAATAAAGAAGTGGCATTTTGTTTAGTTATATAATTTTCAAAAAAAATATATAATTTCAAGAATGACTAATAATCATGGCGAATCCCAATATTATCCAATAGGTGACATTGATATTAGAGAGCTTATTTCAATACTTTGGAAAGGTAAATTTATTATTACTTCATTTATTATTCTTACCTCTATTATAGGTTTGATTGTTGCTTTTCAGCTTCCAAATTTTTATAAATCTGAAGCTCTTTTAGCTCCAGCTCAACCTAGTAGCGGTTTAAACAGAACTATGCAGAATTATAGTGGTCTAGCAAGTTTAGCTGGTCTTGATTTACCTTCAGGGCCAGAAATAAATCAAACAGCTGAGGCTATTGAAAAAATTAAATCTCTTAGCTTCTTTGAGAAACAAATAATTCCAGATATTTTTCTACCAGATCTAATGGCAATTGATTCTTGGAATAGAGTTTTAAATTTAATGGAATATGATCCGTCAATGTTTAATAAAACTGAACAAAAGTGGATAAAGAAGCCAACAGTTCAGGAAAGCTTTGATGAATTTAAGGAGCTCTTAAGCATTAGCGAAGATCCTAATACAGGCTTTATACGTTTAGCAATTGAGCATCATTCACCTTTCATTGCAAAAAGTTGGGTTGATCTTATTATTTCAAAAATTAATAGTTCATTAAGGCTTGAAAAGAAACGGATTGCAGAAAAATCTATTGAATATCTTGAATATCAGATGTCCCAAACCAATTTAACAGAAATCAAGCAAGTTTTAGCAGAGCTAGTTCAAAGTCAAATTCAGCAACTTGCAGTAATTGAGACTAATGAAGCATATGTTTTCAGATATATTGATCCACCAGTAGCATCTGAAAATAAAATAAAGCCAGATAGACTAATGATTTTATTTTTGTCTTCCTTGTTGGGAGCAATTTTTGGAGCGCTTTTAGTACTAATTAATTTTTTTCGAGATAAAAGTTAATAGACTTAAATAAATATATTTACCATATGAAAAAAATTCTATCTATATTTGGGACTCGGCCAGAAGCTATAAAAATGGCTCCAGTTATTAAAGAACTTGAAAAAGATAAATCTCTTAAATCAAAAGTTTGTGTTACTGCTCAACATCGTGGAATGTTAGATCAAGTTCTTAAGATATTTAATATTAAACCAGATTTTGATTTAGATTTAATGAAGCGAGACCAGAACTTGTCTGATCTAACTGCAAGAATTTTAATGAACGTAACTAAAGTTTTTGAAGATTTTAAACCAGATATAATATTAGTTCATGGCGATACAACCACTACTTTAGCTAGCACACTGGCTGCTTATTATCATAAAATTCCAGTAGGTCATGTTGAGGCAGGATTGCGAACTGGAAATATTTTTTCTCCCTGGCCTGAAGAAGTGAATAGAAAACTTACCGACACAATTACAAAATATCATTTTGCTCCAACAGAAATATCAAAGCAAAACTTAATAAATGAAAGTATAAATAAAAATAATATTCACATAACTGGAAATACTGTTATTGATGCACTTTTTTTAGCAAAAGATATCATCTCATCGAATAAGAAAATTTTAAGTAAATTTAATAATCAATTTTCATTTCTAAATAAGGATAGAAAATTAGTGCTGATAACAGGACATCGGCGAGAAAGTTTTGGCAATGGCTTTAAACAGATATGCAATGGAATTGCACATTTAGCAAATAAATTCAAAGAAGTTGAATTTTTGTATCCTATGCATTTAAATCCTAATGTGAGAAAGCCAGTTACTAAGCTGCTATCTAAGTATGAAAATATTTTTTTGATAGAGCCAGTGGATTATTTACCATTTGTCTATTTGATGGATAAAGCACATATTCTGCTGACAGACTCAGGAGGAATCCAAGAAGAAGCTCCATCTCTTGGAAAGCCTGTTCTATTGATGAGAGAAACAACAGAAAGACCTGAAGCAGTAGATGCTGGAACAGTTAAATTAGTAGGAACTAATTCCAAAAAGATTATTTCTGAGACAACTAAATTATTAACAAGTTCAAAAGCATATAACTCCATGAGTTTTTCGCATAATCCTTATGGTGATGGAAAAGCATCAAAAAGAATCATAGAAGTATTAAAGGAATCATGAAAATATTAGTTACAGGTGGCGCTGGATTTATTGGGTCTGCAGTAATTCGATATTTGATAAATCAAACAAAAAATGAAGTAGTAAATGTTGATAAGTTAACATATGCAGGTAATTTAAAAGCTCTGTCAGATATCGATTGCTCAAAAAGATATAAATTTGAAAAAGTTGATATTTGTAATAATTCTGAAATTTCAAGAGTTTTTCAAGAACATCAACCTGATGCTGTAATGCATTTAGCAGCAGAGTCTCATGTAGATAGTTCAATTAAAGATGCATCTATTTTTATTCAAACAAATATAGTGGGAACATATAATCTGCTTGAAGTCACAAGAAATTATTGGAAAAATTTAAAGAATAAAGAAAAACAATCATTTCGATTTCATCATGTCTCAACAGATGAAGTGTTTGGGGATCTTGGGCTAACAAAAAATCTATTTGATGAAGAAACACCATATAATCCAAGTAGCCCATATTCTGCATCAAAAGCATCTAGTGATCATTTAGTCAGAGCTTGGTATAGAACCTATGGCATTCCAGTCATAATAACAAATTGTTCAAATAATTATGGTCCATATCAATACCCTGAAAAACTTATTCCTCTGACAATTAAAAATGCACTAAATTTAGAGAATATTCCTATTTATGGAAAAGGAAATCAAATTAGAGATTGGCTGTATGTTGAAGATCATGCTCATGCATTATATGCCGTTATTTCTAAAGGAAAGGTTGGTGAAACATATAATATTGGCGGACATAATGAAAAGAAAAATATTGAAGTAGTAAAAGAGATATGCCAAATTCTTAATGAGCTAAAACCAGCTTCTAATGGCATATCTTATCTAGATTTAATTACTTTTGTTGAAGATAGGCCAGGTCATGATATTCGTTATGCAATAGATGCTAACAAAATAGAACATGCTATTGGCTGGAAACCATCAAACTCCTTTAGTTCTGGTTTAAGAAAAACCATTTGTTGGTATCTGGATAATATGGATTAGTATAGAAATTATACTTCTATCAAAAATAAAGGAAAGAAACTATATTATTAAGTTAATAATCTAATAAAAGATGAAAGGAATTGTATTAGCTGGCGGTTCAGGTACCCGACTTTACCCAATAACAAAAGGTGTCTCAAAACATCTTTTACCAATTTATGACAAACCAATGATATTTTATCCAATTTCAATCTTAATGTTGGCAGGAATAAAAGAAATTCTTTTGATAGCAACTTCGAATGATATAGAAGGGTATAAAAGATTGCTAAAAGATGGTTCTGATTATGGTGTAAGTATCTCATATGCAATTCAAGAAGAACCAAAAGGAATTGCGGAGGCATTTATTATCGGAGAAGATTTTATTGGAAATGACAAAGTATGTTTAATACTTGGAGATAATATATTCTATGGAGAAGCTTTCTCACCAAAATTAAAAAAAGCAGCTTCACTTGAAAAGGGTGCAATGATTTTTGGTTACCAGGTTAAAAATCCAGTTGAATTTGGTGTATTAGAGCTCGATCCAAATGGCAATATCATAGCAATTGAAGAAAAACCAAAAGTTCCAAAATCAAACTTAGCCGTTACAGGATTATATTTCTATGATAATGATGTAATAGGAATATCAAAAAACATCACACCTTCAGATCGTGGCGAGCTTGAAATTACAAGCATAAATAATGAGTATCTAAATAGAGGCTTATTAAATTACACTGAGTTAGGTAGAGGCTTTGCCTGGCTTGATACTGGAACTCATGAATCTTTAATTGAAGCCTCCTCTTTTGTTAGAACAATTGAAAGAATACAAGGTAACAAAATTGCTTGTTTAGAAGAAATAGCTTTTAACCAAGGCTGGCTAAATAAAAATGATTTAAAAGAAAAAGCAAAAGAAATAAATATGACCTCATATTCTGAATACTTGCTAAATCTAATTAAATAAAGAAATATGAAAATTATTGATGCTTTTTGGGAGAAAAGGAATTTAGGAGTAAGTTGTGCAGAGATCATCATTGATGAAGGAGATACTGTAGAGTCTATAGATGATTCTATAAAAAAATTTAATGAAGATTATATTGTAATCAAAGTTCCTACACATATGCCTCAAGTTAATATTTTGTTACAAGACAGAGGTTATAAGTTCATTGAAACTACAATAAATTGCGCAAACATGGCTGAGTTACCAATTCTTGATAATGTTCAGCAACGCATTGTTGACTCTTTAAGCTATTCAGAAATGGATGATGATGATTTAAAAGAACTTTTTGATGAGATTAATAATGATATGTTTGAAGATGATAGGGTGTCAGTAGATGCATTTTTCACTCAAAATCAAGCTAACAACAGATATGTTGGGTGGGTAAAAGATGAGATTAATTCAAATTCAAAAGTTTATAAACTATGCTTTAGGGAGAATGCAGTAGGATTCTTTATATTAAAGAAAAAAAGTAATAATTGCTTAGTAGCTGTTCTTGGCGGCATCTACAAAAAATACAGATCATATGGCTTTGGTTTTAGTATGAATTATCTTCAAATTAAAGAAGGAATTAAGCAAAAAGTTACAAAAATTCAAACATCTTTTTCAACAAACAATAGATCATCAACATCAATGCATTTTGCATTAAACTATAGGCTTGAAAAGCAACATAATGTATTCATTAAACACAAGGAGTAAGACGCAATGAATGATTTAGAAAAATATTATAAAGTTTTCGTTGAGATTTTTGATTTACAAGAAAAAGACGTAAATGATGATCTTGAATACAATTCTATTCCAGCTTGGGATTCAGTAGGTCATATGGGCATGATTGCTGAATTAGAGGATGTTTTTGGAATCATGCTTGAAATGGATGAAATTATTGACTTTAGCTCGGTAGGAAAAGGCAAGGAAATTCTTTCTAAACATGGAGTTGAAATCTGAACAATATAAACGAGCTGTTCAATTTTAAAAAACATAAAAATAATATCTCTCTAGTTTCCAGAGAAAAAGAAATTACCTATTCTGATTTACAAACATACACAGAAAAAATAGCTACTAAATTAAGACCAAACTCTTTAGTATTCCTTGTTTGCACAAATACTATTAGTTCTATAGTTGCTTATTTAGGAATAATCAAATCTGGTGCCACGTGTGTAATGATCAAGGAAAGAAACTTTGACTTCTTACTAAATACATATAAGCCTGAGTTTATATTTGCTCCAACTGAACTTAAAAATATAGATGCACAAAAAATTCATAAATTTGATGAGTACAGTTTATATAAAACTAAATTTCAGATTAATTATGTGATTGATAGAAATCTATCAATATTGCTATCAACTTCAGGCAGTACAGGAAGTCCAAAATTTGTAAAAATAACATCAAATAATATAGTTTCAAATACTAATTCGATTTCAAAATATTTAAAAATTAAAAGCAATGATAGAGCAATTACGACTATGCCAATGAACTATTCTTATGGTTTATCTATTATTAATACTCACCTTGCTAATGGCGCTTCCATCATTGTTACTGATGCGTCATTAATGAATAAAGAACTCTGGGAATTAATGAAAGATAAGCAAGCTACAAATTTTGGAGGCGTACCTTATACATATCAAATGTTAAAAAAATTGCGTTTTGAGAGAATGCAATTGCCACACTTAAAATATATAACACAAGCAGGAGGCAGGCTTGATGAGGAATTAATTTTAAATTTCCACAAAATTTGCAGAGATAAAGGAATAGATTTTTACGTAATGTATGGCCAAACTGAGGCAACTGCTAGAATGTCATATCTTCCTCCAGCATCACTTCCAGAAAAAGCTGGAAGTATAGGATTTGCAATTCCTTATGGAGAGCTTAAGTTAAGAGATGATAATGGAATTTTTTTTGATGAAGTAAATAGAAAAGGTGAGCTAATTTACTATGGAGAAAATGTATCTGCTGGCTATTCTTATGATTATTCTGATTTAGATAACAGTGATAGTAGTGAATTTCTTGAAACAGGGGATTTGGCAATAAGAGATCAAGACGGCTATTTTTATATAGTTGGGCGAAAAAATCGATTTATTAAAGTGTTTGGAAATAGAGTAAATCTAGATGAATTTGAAACCATTGCAAACAGATTTGTAGAAAACTGTGTTTGTACTGGTGCTGAAGATAAAATTAGTATTTATACAACTGCCATTAATTTCAATGAAGGCGATTTATTTAGTAATTTAATGAGAGAAACAGGTTTAAATAGTAGCGTATTTAGCATAAAGACTATTGATATAATACCTAGAAATGAATCGGGAAAAGTTCTTTACAACAAATTAAAATGATTAATAAAAAGCAATAATGAAAATTGAAAATTTACTTGAATTAGAACCTTTTTCAATGAATCGGTCTGAAAAGAATAGTGCCTATAACGAAATTTTTAAAAAGTTATCACAGCATCACTATTCAAAATGTAATGATTATAGAAAAATAATTGATGCGATTAATTTTGATGTTATGAATATGACTGATTTTAGAAAATTGCCATCCATACCAGTTAGATTATTTAAAGAGTATGATTTAAAAAGTGTCAAAGATGATGAAATAATAAAAAAAATGACATCTTCTGGCACTTCAGGACAGAAAGTTTCTAGAATATATTTAGATAGATCTACTGCCACCAATCAAACCAAAGTTTTAGCAAAAATAATGTCTGATTTTCTTGGCAATAAACGACTTCCAATGCTCATAATTGACACAGAAGAGATCTTAAAAAATAGAAACAATTTTTCAGCTAGAGCAGCAGGTATCTTAGGTTTCAGAACATTTGGACATGATGCTACTTTTGCTTTAAATGAAGATATGACCATTAATTTTGAATTACTTAATGATTTCTTAGATAAATATTCGGGAAAAGATATCTTAATTTTTGGTTTTACATCAATAATTTGGGAGCATTTTCATAAAGTTTTAATTAATAGCACTAGAGAATCTGTTGATATAAAAAATGGCATATTGATACATGGCGGCGGGTGGAAAAAACTAGAAAATCAATCTGTTGATAGCATGACTTTTAGAAAAAAAATAAAAGAATCATGCGGAATAAATAGAATACATAATTATTATGGAATGATTGAACAAACAGGATCAATTTATATGGAATGTGAAGAGGGGCATTTGCATTGTTCAAATTTTTCAGATATTGAAATTGTAAATAATAAATTAGAGCCAGATTCTAATGGTAATTCTGGTTTAATTAAGCTCTATTCAACTCTTCCACACAGTTATCCAGGCCATGTAATACTAACTGAAGATATTGGAGAAATAATTGGTGAAGATAACTGCAGGTGTGGAAAGAAAGGAAAATATTTCAAGGTTCATGGCAGAGTAAAAGATGCTGAAATTAGAGGATGTAGTGACACTTATCAATCTTAAAGAAATAGAAAATATTGAATACCTTGTAGGGAATAAAAGCATAATTTTATCTCCTATTGAACCTTATGATAATCTAGTTATTGAATTCATAAATGAACTATCAATAACACTTAGAAATCATAAAAATATACGTGATTATCCAGATATTATGGCATTCGCTTTCTGGTGTAGAAGTTCAAATATAAAAAAAATAAAGAATAGTTTTAAGGAGAATAATGTTACAAGAATTGGGCTTGGTCTTGTTTTTCATGTAACACCTTCGAATGTACCAGTAAATTTCGCATTTTCTTATATTTTTGGATTATTGTCAGGGAACTCTAATATTGTGAGAGTTCCATCAAAACCTTTTGATCAGATTAAAATAATTTGTAATGCGATTGTAGAATTATTCAAAAAAAATAAATACAAGTTAATCAAAGAAACTACATCATTTATCAACTATGAACGAGATGATGAGATCACTGGATTAATTTCTCTAAAATCTGATGCTCGATTAATATGGGGCGGTGATGAGACTATCTCAAATATAAAGAAATTGCCTACTAGAAGCAGATGCATCGATATCTGTTTTGCAGATAGATACTCTTTTTCATTAATATCTTCAGATTCAATTTTAGAAATTAGTGATAAAGAAATGAATCTTCTAGTAGAAGGATTTTACAATGATACTTATTTAATGGATCAGAATGCATGCTCTTCACCACATTTGATTATTTGGCTTGGAAAGAATAAAGAAGACGCACAGAACAGATTTTGGAAATGCTTATATGGCCTGGTTCAAAAGAAATATGATATAGCAGACATAATGGCCTTAGATAAATATCTGTTGTTCTGTGAAAACGCTATCGATTTAGAAGAGATTAGAGAGTTTGAGCAGTATGGAAATTATATTTACATCCTTAAACTCAATTCTTTATTTAAGGACATAGATAACTATCCTGGAAAATTCGGATATTTCTTTCAGTATGATGCCTCCAATCTAGATGAATTAAGTAGTATTATTAATATGAAGTATCAAACACTTACTTATCATGGTGTTGATAAAAATGATATAAAAGATTTAATTTTAGAAAAATCACTTCAAGGCATTGATAGAATTGTGCCTGTAGGAAAAGCCCTAGATATGGATGTAATTTGGGATGGTTATGACGTGATAAGAAGCTTATCAAGAATTATTGATGTTAGGTAAAAAATGAAAAAAGAAGAAGGTTTCAGTTTAAATTATGTTGAACTATTGGAGTATCAACAAAATAGATATCCATACCTAATGATTGATCATGTTGATGAAGTTATTCCTGGAAAAAGTGCAAAAGGCTTTAAAAATTTAACAAATAATGAGTGGTTTTTTCCAAAACATTTTCCTGGTGAACCCAATATGCCCGGAGCTTTACAGCTTGAATCATTAGCTCAGATGTTGACTATTGCAATTACCACTTTGCCCGGCAATAAAGGTAAAACTACTCGTTTTGTTTCAAATGAAATGAAATATTTCAAGGAGCTAGTTCCTGGAGATAAAATGATTATAGAAACAGAAGTTATGTCTTTTAAAAGGGGTTTATTAAAGGGTGCTGGTAAGGTTATTACAGATGGGGAAGTGGCTACTGAGGCAAATATGACAATTATAATTCCTGATATATTCCATCAATTTGTACCAGAAAAAAAGTAAATTTTTGCATGTAAATAAAGAATAAATTAATGATTAGATTAGCTGACTATGTGATAAAAAAAATATTTGAAAATAGTGTAAAACATATTTTCATGGTTACTGGCAGGGGTGCTCTATTTTTAACTGATGCTGTTGCTGCACATAAAGAGATTGAAGGAATATGTGTTCATCATGAGCAATCTGCAGCATTTGCAGCAGCTTCTTATGCTCAATTTAATGATAATCTTGGTGCCTGTTTAATATCAACAGGCTGCGCTTCAACCAATACGTTAACAGGTGTATTAAATGCATGGCAAGATGGCATACCTTGTATCTTTATATCAGGCCAAAATAAACTTAATGAAACTTCAAATTTTACTGAGATAAATGTACGAACTTATGGCCAGCAGGAAGCAAATATTATCCCAATAGTTAAATCCATAACTAAATATTCAACTATGATAAAAGATCCAAATGATATTGTTTATGAGCTTGAAAAAGCAATTTATCTTGCTCAGTCAGGAAGAAAAGGGCCAGTTTGGATTGATATCCCTCTAGATGTTCAAAACATGAGAGTAGATTTAGATAAAGCAAAACACTTCGTGCCTAAAGAAAATAAGAATATGTCTATAAAAACCGAAAAGATTAAAAAAGTAAAAAATATTATTGATAACGCTAAAAGGCCAGTAGTTTTAATTGGTAGTGGAGTAAGATCATCAGGAGCAACTGAAACTTTAAAAAGTTTTATAAAAAAAACAAATATACCAGTTGTTTATGCTCCTTCAGGTGCAGATATTTATGGTTTAGATAATGATTTAACAATTGGATCAGTTGGAATTATGGGCTGTTCAAGAGCTGGAAACTTCACAATTCAAAATTCAGATTTAATTTTAGTTTTGGGAAACAGATTAAATTCTATGGTAGTGGGGGAAAAATGTCAGTTCGGAAGAGAAGCTAAAATTGTAGTGATTGATATTGATGAAGTGGAACATAGCAAATGCAGTGCAGATATAGATGAATTAATTATTTCTGACCTTAAGTATTTTTTGAATTTAATAAATGATGAAAAGTTAAAAGTAACTGATAAAAAATGGGTTGAAAAATGCATGCACTGGAAAAAAATATTTCCAAGAACAGAAGAAAGACATAAATCAAAAGAAAAAATCGACTTGTATGATTTAGCTGAGAAACTATCTAATGTGCTACCTGAAAAATCAAGTGTAGTTACAGATTCTGGACTGATTGAATTAATTCTGCCTTCAAATATGGTGTTCAAAGAATTTCAGAGGTCAATTCATCCAGCCTCTCAAGGATGTATGGGTGTAGCTCTACCAGCAGTAATTGGAACTCATTATTCTAGTAATGAGGCAGTAATTGCAGTTGTTGGAGATGGTTCAATTTTAATGAATATTCAAGAGCTTATTACCATAGCTTATAAAAAAATACCTGCAAAGATTTTTGTGATAAATAATAATGCATATGCCGTTATAAGAAAAAGAATGAAAGAAATGTTTAGAAATAGAACAATTGGAGTAGACAGTACTGATGGCGTCGGAGCTCCAGATTTTAAAGACATAGCAGATTGTTTTAATCTTTCTTATGTAAAAATTGATAATGGCAATAACCTGGAATCAAAACTAAAAGATGTAATAGAGATGAGCGGTCCGGTATTATGCGAAGTGATGGGTTTAGAAGATCAAGATTATATTGCTAGTGGACATGCAAGAGACTCAAATAATAAATTGGTAGCTAGACCTCTAGAAGATCAAAAACCTTTTATTGATAGAGAAATATTTTTATCTGAAATGATAGTTAAGCCAATTGGTCAATAGAGATTTTTATGAAGAAGATAATTTTTAATGATAAAAAACAAATAAAAAATTTTGGCAAGCCTTATATTGTTGCTGAGATGAATACAAGTCATTTTGGAAAAATTGAAAATGCTAAAGAAATGATTCTTAAAGCAAGTGACTCAGGATGCGATTGTGTGAAGTTTCAATCATGGACAACCAAGACTCTCTATTCAAAAACATATTATCAGGATAATCCAATTGCAGAGAGATTCGTGAAGGGATTTTCATTTGATGAAAAACAGCTTTTTGAACTATCAGAATATAGTCAAAAAATTGGTGTTTCTTTTGCTTCAACGCCATATTCAAAAGAGGAAGTAGATTTTCTAGTCGATGTTTGTAAAGTACCTTTTCTGAAAGTTGCTTCTATGGATTTAACAAATTATTTATTCTTGGAGTACATTGGAAATAAAAATGTACCTGTAATTCTTTCTACTGGAATGGGAGAAATTAGTGAAATAAGAAATGCATTAAAAATTCTTGAAAAAACTGGAAATGAGAATATTTGCATTTTGCATTGTATCTCAATATACCCTCCAGAGATTTCAACAATTAGGTTAAATAATATTATTGGACTAAGAAAAGAGTTTCCTAATTACCCAATTGGATTTTCAGATCATTCTATTGGTATAGAAATGCCTATTGCATCCGTAGCTTTGGGGGCTTGTCTTATTGAAAAGCACTTTACATTAGATAAGAGCAAAATAGGCATGGATAATCAGTTAGCTACAGAACCAGAAGAAATGAAAGAATTAGTTGATAGGTGCAATAATGTTTATATTGCTCTGGGCGAAGAAAAAAGAGAGGTTTTGCCAGCAGAGCAACAAAAAAGAGAAGAAATGAGAAGAAGCATTGTGGCATCAAGAAATTTAAAAGCTGGCGATGTAGTTTCTTTATCAGATCTTGATGTTAAGAGGCCAGGCATAGGCATTCCTGCAAATAAGATTTATGAGATTGTAGGGAAAAAAGTAAATAAGGACATAGAGAAAGATTTTGTAATTTTTGAAAAAGATTTATCGTAAGAATCGTAAAGCTACATATTTTTTAATCATACAGAATGCAAAAAATAACTTTTTATATACCGTCTAGAATATATGGTGGGGCCGAAAGACAAATGGCGCTGTTAGCATGTTTAGCTTCAGATAATGGTCTTGATGTTACTGTGATTGACTCGAAAATCGGTATTGTTGCAAATATCCTTAAAAATAGAAAAGAAATAAGCATCGTTACAGAAAGTATCGAAAAAAAAATTCATGTCAAAGATTCTATCTTAATTACTCAAGCCAGCTACGCATTTTGTATTAATTCAATGATAAATATTACTAACTGCGATGTTAGGTTTTGGTTTATGCATTCTTTAAATCTTCCAGATATGTATATTGAAGATAAATTGCCAATTGTTTTAAAAAAAATCTACTCACTAATTTTTAAAAGACTTTATAAGAAAAGGCTTAAGAAATACTCTTCATCTTTATTTTTTATGGGCGAAGATATTAAAGAAACGATAGAAAAAAATTATAACATTGAACTAAATTCTAATTGCACTGGCATGCTTTCAGAAAAAAAATCTTACCAACAAAATTTCAGTGAATCTAAAGACAATGCTACAAAAAATTCTATCTGTTGGCTTGGTCGTCTTGATAAGAATTCAAAACTAATAATTATTAAAAAACTTTTATATGATTTTTCTTTTTCAGAAAAATATAAAAAAGGATTTTATTTTAAAATCATTGGTGATGGTGATGCCAAGAAGGAATTAATCAGTTATGCGAAATCATTAAATATTAAAGAAAGTGTAATATTTCATGGGCACATAGATTTCGAAGATCTTCCTAATATATTATCTGATAGCATGATAATGTTTGCACATGGTACCTCAGTATATGAGGGTATAAATAATAATATTCCAGTCTGCCTAATAGATTTTTATACAAGTAATGAGCATATTCAAAAGATGAGATATGAGTTTTATGCAGATCATGATAGTAATGGTTTTGGCACCCTTATCACTAGCATTAATGACCCATTAATTTCTAAAGGAAAAAAATTTGATAAATTACTTAATGAAGCTGATACCAATAAAGAAAAAATTTTAGAAAAGCAAAACTCTAAATTAAGTAATTTTCTCAAGTTTGGCGAAGAAAAATGTCAGATTCTTTTTGAAAAACCTAGATATGGAAAAGAATACCCTAATTCTATCTTTATTGATATTTTATTTTTTAAATTACGAAAGTTATCTCTAAAAATTCAAAATAGCCAATAATTGTTAATTAACTTAATATAAATATTATCTTATGAAAATTAAATTTAATGAACCTACATCAACTGGTGATGAGATGAGTTTCTTAAATGATGTTATTTCTCAAAACAAATTATCTGGTGATGGTCCATATGGAAAAAAATGTGAAGAATGGTTCGAAAAAAAACTAAAGTGTAATCGAGCCTTGCTTACCCCAAATTGCACTCAAGCTCTAGAAATGGCAGCTCTGTTAATAGGAATTAAAGAAGGAGATGAAATAATAATGCCAAGTTATACATTTGTGAGCACTGCTAATGCCTTTGTTCTTAGAGGCGCAAAAATTGTTTTCGTTGATATTAGGAAAGACACAATGAATATTGATGAAAAATTAATTGAAAAAGCAATTACAGAGAGAACAAAAGCAATAGTTCCTGTCCACTATGGTGGTGTCGGTTGTGAAATGGATAAAATAATGAATATTGCATCAAAAAATAATCTATTCGTTATTGAAGATGCAGCTCAAGGAATGATGTCACAATATAAGAATCGTGCTTTAGGATCAATTGGGCACATTGGCACATTCAGCTTTCATGAGACTAAAAATTACACAAGTGGTGGAGAAGGAGGCCTGTTAATTATCAATGATCAAAATTTTGTTGAAAGGGCAGAGATAATACGTGAAAAAGGAACAAATAGAAAAGAATTTTTTAGAGGAATGATTGATAAATACTCTTGGGTTGATGTTGGTAGTAGTTATTTATTAACAGAAATACAAGCTGCTTATTTATGGAGTCAAATTCAAAAAGCAGAAAGTATAAATAATTTTAGAAAAAAAATATGGAAAATATATTATGACGAACTTCTGCCTTTAAAAGAAAAAGGCTTCGTTGAGTTTCATGAAATTCCTGATCACTGCGAGCATAATGCCCATATGTTTTTTATAAAACTTAATTCTCTTAAACAAAGAACTGAACTTATCAACTTTCTTAAAGAACAAAATATTGATTCAGCTTTCCACTATATACCTTTACATTCTTCTGCTTTTGGAAAAAAATCTGGTATTTTCGCAGGCGAAGATAATTATACGACTAAAGAAAGTGAAAGATTATTGAGGTTACCAATTTGGTTTGGCATCAAGGAAAGTATGTTAAAGAGGGTAATTTCATCAATTAATATTTTTTTTAAAAATTAAGAAAGATTTATAAAAATGCAATCCTCCATATTTTTAGAAATTGATATAAAAAATAATATTTAATTATGCAGATATTAAGTACTGTTGATCCAAAAGTTGCGGTAGCTGCTACTAGAGGTGCAAATGCAATAATTCAATTTTTGATAGTAATTTATTATGGAATGTCATTAAGCGTAGCGGAGTTTGGGCAGCTAAGTATATTGATGATATTGATCGGATTAAATTATGGATTCATTGATTTTGGAACAAATAATACTATCGTTACTAAAAATCTAACAAAGCTTACCTACACAAGATTGCAATCTCTTAATTTTTTCTTCGCATTCTCTTTAGGTTTAATCTATTTTGTTCTTTCAAAAATTGAATTTAATTTATTTAATTTTGGTTTAAATTTTTCAAAAACACTGGCTTATTTTTTACCTTTATTAATAATTTATTCTTTAACTATAGTTCCCTATGCAAGATTACATAAAGCTTTAAGACTTAAGCAGCTCGCATTAGTAGATTTCTTTCCAGTTCTTTCAATGTTGTTTACAGTGCCCATGTTCTTGAATTTAGGATTTGGTATAACAACTTTAATGTTATCAGTAGGAATTCAGGTTCTATTGCGCTTTATTGTTTTAAAATTTTTCTATGGCCAGATTATAAGGCTTAGCTTTATAAATAATATCCCTTATATGACATTAGCTCGACAATATCTTAGTAATCTTGTTGTATACATGACAAGCAAACTTGATCAATTGATGGTTGCTTCATTTCTTTCAGCAGAGACATTAGGGTTTTATAGCTTTTTAAAACAGATACTTAACTATCCAATAAGTTTATTAATAGCAATTTATTCTCAAATAACATTTCCTTTCTTCTCAAGATACAGAAGAACTATAAAAAGAATAAATAGGACTCTTATTTCTGCACTTATGATCTTGTCATCAATAGTATTTTTCTACTTTGCTTTATTAGCTTTAATACCCCCAGATTTTATGCAAAAAAGTATTGAGATGTGGGATTTTAGAGGTGAATTAGCATTTTTAATAATGGGTCTATCCTTTTCTAGGATACTTTTTGATGCTCTTTCAACAATGTCAATTGCGGTTGGTTTTATAGCTCAACAACTCAAAATAAATATATGTTATCTGCTTTTGGTATTAGTATGCGGACTTCTTTTACCATTATTAGGACTTAGCAATTATCTTTTAATATTGATCTCTTCAGCACTTCTTATTTCGATCTTCATATATATATCAACTTTCAATAAACTTAAAAGCGGCTAAAATAGTTTGGTATAAAATTTAAAGAAAATAATGTATCGATTTTTAACATTTCTTCTTTTCTTCCCATCTATTACATTTGGTTTATATTCATCTGAAGTTTTTCCTTGGGGAGTCATTTTTTCTGCATTTTATTTGAGACATATTACAAAAGAGATGCTTATGATTATCGTCTTAATGGGCATTTCATGCTCTTTTGTAATATTAACTAACATTTTTTATGAGGGACTGCTTAATACTGATGTAATAAGAAGTCTTGCAGCTTACATGAATTTTCTCTTGATGAGCCAAACTCTTCTTATTCTTGGTCAAAAAAGAGCATTTGAAATAACTCTTTTAAGTAGAAATATCTTTTGGCTTCTCATTATTATTGGTTTTATTCAGATAATAGGGTCTGATATTCTTGGATCATTCATACAATTCTTTGTGCCAAGAGGCGAGGGCAATGCTCTTGTAGAAATAAATAGAGGCGTAACTTTACTAGCAACAGAGCCAGCAAGAGCTGGCGTAGAACTAACTCTAATATATTTAATTTATAGAATCTCTCAAACCCACTCAAATAAACATATCCTTATAGATTTATTTGTTATTATTTTTCAGGCCTTGATTATAAAATCTGCTTCAGCTATGGCCTTTACTATTGGTGCATTTGGCATAATGCATTTTAGATTCAATACACGTCTTTTCACAATAGTTACAACGACAATTTTTGCTATTTCTTTAATATTTTTTGTTGTTTATATTTTGCCTGAAATGGGAGGCAGGGCTGGAGATGTAGTGTTATTTTTAAAAGATACAGATTTAGCAAGTGATGCTATTTTTTATATAGCAAATGAATCTGGTAATAGATTGATTGCGTTGTACTCTTTTATTATTTCTGGCTTTTACAGCCCATTTGGTTATGGAATAGGTAGTTGGACTTATTCATCAATCATTGCCTTTAATGAATCTGGTTTAGATTATCGTGATTTTAGATTTTTTGATGTAGTAGGAAATGGACAATTGATTGCATTTAGAGGGCCGGGAGTCATTTCAAATTTGATGCTAGATTTAGGGCTATTTGGAACTATTTTGATATTTTACTTATTTAGAAAAATGATGTTAAGGTACGCAGAATTTAGTGATTTCTCAAAGAAAGCATTTTGGATATTTTTATTTAAAATAGCCTTTTTTGGCTCTCCAGGAAATCCAATTGTATTTATTTTTTTTATGGTAGTTTTTCTGACAACTGCTCAAAAGAATAAATCGATCTATACATAAAAAGATACTATATCTAAGATATAGTTTATTATTGGTCAGATAAAATATGGAAAAAAATAAACGTCGATTTCTATTCAGTGTCTATGTTCAGGATTTGGTTGCTATACCTCTGGCAAAACTTTTTATTAGATTAAGTTGCAAAGCAAACTATGTGACTCTATTAGGCTTATTTTTAGCTATTTTTAGCGGCATAGCATATCTAAACCAATCCTATATTTTAGGCTCTATATTTTTTTTTGGAGCGCTAATTTTAGATAGCACTGATGGCAGAGTAGCAAGAGCCACAAATACTTTCTCTAAGTTTGGTGCAACTTTAGATGCTATAGCTGATAAAGTTAGATCTTTTTTTGTTGCATTCTGTTTTCTTTGGAGCCTTGATCTATCTCTGGCATCTACTTTTTTATTTTTTGGGTTTTACATATTACTGCCTATTATTAGATTTTTAATGTCTTTAAAAGATAGTAATTTCTATGATCCAACCATATTATTTTGGGATGCTACGCCATTAAAAGATTGGTTCGTCGATCGTGGTGTCTTAGGTTTGTATACAGGCTGGGAAAGATCAGTTGTTGCGCTATCTATTGCTCCACTGACTGTTTATAAGATTGAAATTTTCTGCGTAGCCATAATACTTGAACAATTACTTTTCATCTTAGGATTTTGTTTCTTTAAAAACCATAAGATTGGCATATAGCAATGCGAGTGACAATTTTCACACAGTTTTTTCCACCTGAAATGGAGCCAAGTGGCTTTATGTTTGATTCTTTTGCATCTTATTTAGCAAAGCAAGATCGAATAAAGCAGATTGATGTTATATCGGGTTTTGCTAATTTTCCGCAAGGTAAATTTATTAATAGCGATTGGTTATCATTTTTTCGTACAACAAAAAAAAATGGCATCAATCATCATAATGTTTTTGTTGTTCCTTCAGATAATAAGAGCAATATTAAAAGAATTATTAATTACACATCCTTTTTATTTGCATCTTTAATTAGAGGCCTATTCTTAAAATCACCAGATATTGTTATCGCCACAAGCCCACCAATTTTTTCTGCTTTAGCTGGACTAATAGTTGCAAAAATAAAAGGCTCAAAGTTTGTGCTTGATATTAGAGATATATGGCCAGAATCTGCAATACAGATGGGGAGCATAAAAAATAAATTCATCATTAAAGTATTAGAAAAATTGGAAATATTTCTATATAAAAATTCATCATTAATAACAGTTGCAACTCCTGGTATGGTGGATTTAGTGAAAGAAAAAATGGGAAATGATCAGATACCGGTTGAATACATTCCATGCGGGGTGAGAATTCCAAAAAATGATAATACTTCAAAAACAATTGATAATCCTTTTGAAATAGAAGATCACAGTAAGTTTTGTGTTTTATATGCTGGTTTACATGGTTACGCACAAAATTTATCGACAATAGTTGACGCAGCTTTTTTGCTTAGAGATGATGAAAATATAGTTTTTTATTTTATAGGCGAAGGCCCAGATAAAAAAAGAGTTCTTGATTACGCAAAAAAATTAGGATTGCAAAACATAAGATTCCTAAGCCCAGTCTCAAGAGAAACAATTCGTAATTATTTTAAATTTACTGGTTGTGCAATAGTCCCGTTAAGAGATCTAGAAATTTTTAAAAATGTTTTTCCTTCTAAAACTTTTGAACTTATGTCTTATGGTGTCCCTTCTGTAGTTGGAGTTGGAGGCGAAATAGGTAGATTGATAGAAAAAAATCAAGCTGGCATATCAGTGAAGCCTGAAGATTCAAGAGATTACGCTGAAGCAATAAAAAAATATTCAAGCAACTCTGATTTATGTAAAACAATAAAAAATAATGCACTGAAAACAGCAAAAACTGATTTTGATTATAAAGTAGTCAATAAAAGATTCTTTAAATTATTAACAAAAATTTTAGAATAGAATATGCAGAGAAAGAAAAATGAGAAAAGAAATGAAAGAATCTAAGAAAAAGGTAGTTGGTTACACTACAGGAGTGTTCGATATGTTCCACATTGGACATTTGCATTTACTTAAAAGAGCTAAGGAACAATGTGATCATCTTATAGTCGGCGTTAGCACTGATGAGCTAGTGGAATCCTATAAGAATAAAAAACCTATTATTCCATTTAAAGATAGATGTGAAATTATAGATGCTTTAGAAATAGTTGATGAAGTAGCAGTTCAGTCCCATCGAGACAAAATAAAGCAATTTCATGAAATTAAATATGATGTAATGTTTGTAGGCGATGATTGGAAAGGTACGCCATTATTCAATGAAGTTGAGAAAGAATTAATTCAGCATAATGCTAGAGTTATTTATTTTGAATACACCAAGAATGTATCTTCAACGAAATTTACTGAAATTCTTCAAGATATTTATGATTCAGAAATCAAAAAAATATGAATTTAATTTTAGAAGAGTGGCATCAATTTTGTAAGTCAATCGATTCTGATAGATGTTATACAGTTTCAGAATTACCATTATTGCCTGATTCAGTGAAATGGATAGCAATTAAGCATGATGTAGAAACAAATGTTAAAAAAGCACTAAAAATTGCAGAAATTGAAGCTCAACATAAAATTAGAGCTACTTTTTATATTCAATCATACTTACTAGAAGATAATTGTAATTTATTAAATAAAATATCAAATCTAGGCCATGAAGTTACTTATCATTATGATGTTCTTGATTCAAATGCTGGAGATATGAAAAAAGCTCTTAATGAATTTTCAACCACAATAAAAAAATTTAAAGAATTAGGTTTTCCAGTGACTTCTGTGTGTCCACATGGAAATCCAATGATGAGTAGAGAAGGATGGAGCTCCAATAAAGATTTTTTTAAAAACAAAGAAATAGCAAAAGAATTTTCAGAAATTTTTGATATTGTTGTTCAAGGAAAAGAAAAAATTAGTGGCAAATATCAATACATTTCTGATGCTGGCTATGGTTTTAAAGTGATTGCCGATATTTTAAATAATGACAAAATTCCCAATGAAGATATTCTGATTGAAAATATAGAAGATCTATTGGATGCAACAAAAAGTAGATATTCTTTAGTTGTAAGCACACATCCACACCGTTGGAATTCAAGTTTATTCAGTGCTAAATTTGTAAAATATAGGTTTATGCTTATAAGAAAAGTAGCCCTTTTGGCATCAAAATCAAAATTTCTTAAAAAAATAATGAGCAAATTTTATTTTCTTGCTAAAAAAATCTAGAGGTTTGTATTTGAAAAATTTTGACTCAATTTTGAAAAGAATGATGGATTTATTTGCATCCTTTTTTGGACTAATAATTTTATCTCCGGTTATATTTTTTGCTTGGCTAATTGCAAGTTTTGAAGTTAGAGGAAATGGTTTTTTTTCTCAATCAAGAATTGGAAAGAATGGAAAACCCTTTAGACTAATCAAAATTAAAACTATGCAAACAATAGATAATTTTAAATCTACTGTCACTACAAAAGATGATCCTAGAATAACATTTTCAGGAAAATTATTTAGGAAGGCAAAAATTGATGAATTGCCTCAATTATGGAATGTATTTTGTGGCGATATGAGCTTAGTTGGTCCACGGCCTGATGTGAAGGGTTTTGCAGATCAACTTAAAGGTGATGAACGATTAATTCTAACTGTTAGGCCTGGCATAACTGGACCGGCAAGTATTGAGTTTAAAGATGAAGAAGAAATTTTAGCTTCAAAATCAAATCCAGAAAAATATAATAAAGAAGTAATTTATCCGAAGAAAGTGCAACTAAATCTGGATTACATTCGTAATTGGACATTATTGGGCGATTTGAAATACATACTCAAAACATTGTTTTAGCGTATGATAAATAAATTAACTAATAAAAAATGTTGAATACTAATTTTTCTCCATGGCCATCATTCTCAGAAGAAGAGGCAGAAATTGCAAAAAAAATTATCCTATCTAATAAAGTAAATTATTGGACGGGCACAGAATGCAGGCAGTTTGAAAATGATTTTGCAAAGTTTTCAGATTGTAGGTATGCCATTGCAGTTGGTAATGGAACTCTAGCACTTGATTTGGCTCTTAAATGTTTAGAAATTGGCAAAGGTGATGAAGTTATTGTTACATCAAGGACTTTCCTTGCTTCGGTTTCAAGCATTATAAATGCTGGAGCAAAACCAGTTTTTGTAGACGTATCAAGTAATTCACAGAATATAACTCCAGAAAATATTTTATCCGCAATAAATTTAAAGACTAAAGCGATTTTATGTGTACATCTAGCTGGATGGCCATGTAGCATGGACGAGATTCAGGCTATTGCTAAAAAAAATAGTTTATTCATTATCGAGGATTGTGCTCAGGCACATGGCGCAAAATATAAAGAAAAGTCAGTTGGATCGTTTGGCGATGTTGGTTGTTGGAGTTTTTGTCAAGATAAAATTATTACAACAGGCGGAGAAGGTGGAATGGTTACAACAAATAATAAAAAACTTTGGGAAAAAATGTGGGCATATAAAGATCATGGAAAATCTTATAATGCCGTTTATAAAAAGAAACACCCTTATGGTTTTCGCTGGTTGCATGAATCATTTGGAACTAATTGGCGAATGACAGAAATTCAAGGCGCTATTGGTCGATATCAGCTTACTAAAATTGAAGAATGGACAAGAATAAGAAACAAGAATCAAAATGCAATATGGGATTCATGTAATTCTATAAATGGCCTAAGAGTTCCTATTATTAATAATGAAATTTTCGAACATGCTGCTTATAAATGTTATGTTTTTATAGAAAAAGATAAACTAAAATCTGGCTGGACAAGAGATAGAATTATCAAAGAGATTAATGCAAAAGGTGTGCCATGCTTCTCTGGTTCATGCTCTGAGATTTATTTAGAAAAAGCTTTTGATAATACCTCTCTTAGGCCTAAGAAGCGTCTTTCTGTCGCAAAAAAACTAGGAGAAACATCACTTACATTCTTAATCCACCCCACAATTACTCAAAAAGAAATTAAATTAACTTGTAAAGCTATTAAAGAGGTAATGAATCATGCAGCAGATTAATTTAAAATTATTTAATTACAGTGGCCTTAGGTTATAATTTATTCCTTGGTAACTTAAAAATGTATAAAAATTTATTATTCGTATTGCTTTTAGCCCCTTTTTTATTTTTTTCTCAAGAAGAAACTAAAGAATTGCGTAACATCTTGAGTGAAAATGCTGATATTCTTAAATCGGTAGATGATGCGCAAATAGAGAATCGATCAACTGGTGAAGATACTTCAGTTGATCAACAAGAGACTATTCTTGAAACCGAAAGTCCAATTTTCGGATTTGATTACATAAGATCTATACCAAAATCAATTACAGCAACATCAGATCTTCCAGTTACAAATGACTACCTAATTTCAGTAGGGGATGAGCTAAGAATAATGTTAACTGGTGGAAAAGAAAGTATTTATATTTTAGAAGTTTTAATGGATGGAAGTATTTTTTTTCCAGAACTCGGATCGATAAATGTTTTTGGGGAATCAATATTAGATGTTAGGAAAACTTTAGAAAGTCTTGTTCAATTATCCTACGTTGGAACAGAAGTTTCTGTAAGTTTAGAAAGTCTAGCTGCAAAGAAAATAAATATAATTGGTGCAGTTAAGAGTCCTGGAACATATATAGTTAGTCCATTTAGTACGGTGATATCATCGCTTGCATATTCTGGTGGATTTGAAGACTATGCTTCATTAAGAAACATCCTGATAAAAAGAGGTAAAAAAGAAATAATTTTTGATTTATACGATTTTTTGATTTTTGGCTCTCGAGAAGGTGATATCAATATTCAGCAAGGCGACACTATTCTTATCAAATCAACTAATAATTTTATTGATATATCTGGTGCAGTAAATAGACCAAAAATTTATGAATATGTTTCAAATGATAAATATTCAGATTTAATAGATTTTGCACTTGGCCTAGATAAGGATGGCAATGAAGAAGAAATAACCGTTACCGTAAATAGTAATAACAGAAAGATAACAAAAAAAATTAACAAGAATGCACTTGTTGGCAATCAAACTATAGAAGCTTTATATGTAGGAAAAAATGTAAGCATTGATCAAAAAGAAGCTTTCGTTTCAGGGAATGCAGTGACTGCAGGTTTTTATTCAGCACAAAATCAAGATATGAGTGAATTTCTAAAGAACTTAAACTTCTCAAGTGAAATATACCCATTTTATGCAACTTATGAAAGCACAATTTCAGGAGGTCTGATGAAGAATTTTTCGTCATTCTCATTATCAGATCCTGATTCCTATTCCAATTTAAAAGTTACTAATAACACCAAGCTAAATTTCTTTGATAGAGAAGATATTTTAAATAATAACAAAGAAGAAATTTCAGTTGTCGAGACTATTGATGAAGATAAAGAAGGGTCTTCAGTTGAAAAAATAAACCCTAATGATTTCATTTCAGTATCTTTGCCAGAAAATTCTTTAAGAATTCCTATTAAAGGAAAAATTTCTCCGAGACAGTTACATTTATTTTTTGGCTCATCTACTAGAATCGACTTAGATAAAGTTTCAGTTGTAACAAAAAATAATAGTTATACAGACGTCTACGAAAGAATTTTTGATTCTGAAGAATTAGTGGCTATTTCAATGCCTTCAGAAAGTGAAAATTTAATTGAAGTTGAAATTCAAGGTGAAATTATAAATCCTGGAAAATATTTAGTTTCCAGCTCTACAACTTTATTAGATTTATATGTCTTGGGTGGAGGGTTGCGTGATAGTGCATTTGAGAATGGTATTCAATTATTAAGAGAAGAAGTAAAAGAAAAGCAGATTAATGCAATAAGAGAAGCAAAATCAATTCTTACTGATTCTTTGATTCAAAAATCAAATAATGTTTCTGATAGAGGTATGGTAGACATAGAATCAATTCTAAAACTTGCAGATTTGGTGGAGCCAACTGGTAGGGTAGCTGGAGAATTTAGCCAAAATTCTAAAACCACAAAAAATTTTACACTAAAAGATGGCGATTTAATTATAATTCCATCATTATCATATGAAGTTGTTGTTCAAGGAGAAGTCTTAAATTCATCATCTTTCATCTATGATGAATCGTTGAGTTATAAAGAATATATTGAAGCAGCTGGAGGTTTTTCAGAATATGCAGATAAGAGATCAGTTTTCGTAATTAAAGCTAATGGATTATCTGCAAGTTCAGGAAATAATATATTTTCTGGACAAGTAACTATTGAACCTGGAGATACTATTGTTGTGCCTAGAAATCTTGATCAACTTGAGCTTCTTCCTAGTATTGGCATGGCAACTAAAATAATAGCCGATATCGCATTTTCAGCCGCTTCTTTAAATGCAATTCAAAATTAGATTAGTACTTTTCCTGCTAATTGGAAATTTCATTTTTTCTGACTCGATTAAATACAATAATCCAAATAATCATGGTGTAGTTGGCTTAATAAATATACCAACAGCTAGGTTTTATGATGAATCATCTACTAGCTTGACAATTTATAGGGGGGATCCTGATAGAAAAATTACATTAACTTTAATGCCTTATGATTGGTTTGAAGCATCAGTTTTTTATACAAGTATAAAAGGA
>MDSY01024685.1_pt1 | contig 25955 bp, 15 predicted proteins | sample 811131 | NCBI WGS metagenome assembly MDSY01 (sample SAMN05326643, study PRJNA326480) | marine metagenome | isolation source: seawater | place: Atlantic Ocean: South West | collected 2010
AAACTAACGCAACCCTCTTAGTCGAGGATCTTCGCTACAACGCCCGCACCAACAGTTCGGCCACCTTCACGAATCGCAAAACGTAAGCCTTCATCCATCGCAATCGGTGCGATCAACTCAACCACCATCTGTACGTTATCGCCAGGCATAACCATCTCAGTGCCTTCAGGTAATTCACAGGCGCCAGTGACGTCAGTGGTTCTGAAGTAAAACTGTGGGCGATACCCTTTAAAAAATGGCGTATGACGTCCGCCCTCATCTTTACCTAATACATAAATCTCAGCTTCAAATTTAGTGTGCGGATTAATTGAACCAGGCTTCGCTAATACTTGTCCACGCTCAACATCTTCTCGCTTAGTTCCTCGTAACAAGGCACCAATGTTCTCGCCCGCTCGACCTTCGTCAAGTAACTTACGGAACATCTCAACACCCGTACAGGTTGTCGTTTGCGTTTCTTTAATACCGACAATCTCAACATCATCACCCGTATTAACAATTCCGCGCTCAACTCGACCCGTTACTACCGTACCACGACCTGAAATCGAGAAAACGTCTTCGATTGGCATAATAAAAGCACCATCAATCGCGCGCTCTGGCTCAGGAATGTAAGTGTCCAAGGTCTCCAATAAAGTCTTGACCGCTGTGGTGCCTAATTCGTGGTCGTCTTTACCTTCTAACGCCATTAACGCAGAACCTGGAATAATCGGAGTGTCATCACCTGGAAACTCATACGTGTCTAATAACTCACGCAATTCCATCTCTACCAGCTCTAACATCTCGTTGTATTCTTCTGAACCTGCGCCACCGCAATCTTCAGCAAGCAAGTCAGCCTTGTTTAAAAACACAAGAATATAAGGAACACCCACCTGACGAGACAATAAAATGTGCTCACGGGTTTGCGGCATTGGGCCATCAGTTGCGCCACAGACCAAAATCGCTCCGTCCATCTGTGCCGCACCAGTGATCATGTTTTTCACATAATCGGCGTGACCAGGACAATCAACGTGTGCGTAATGACGCATAGCCGTGTCGTATTCAACGTGTGAGGTCGCAATCGTAATGCCGCGCTCTCGCTCTTCTGGGGCGTTATCAATGCCGTCAAAGGCAACCGCTTCACCACCAAAGGCTTCAGCCGCTACGCGCGTTAAGGCCGCTGTCAGGGTCGTCTTGCCGTGATCAACGTGTCCAATTGTGCCCACATTTAAATGCGGTTTTGTGCGTTCAAATTTTTCTTTTGCCACTGTAGTATCCTCTCGTGTCTATTCTTTGTTGTGAATTCTAATTTAATACCTGCTCAATGTATATTATTAGGCGCTGTTATCCGCCCGATTTACTTTTATTGATAATCTCATTTGCTACATTATTGGGGGCAGCTGAGTATTTATCAAATTCCATAGTGAAGGTTGCACGGCCCTGTGTGGCTGAACGAAGATCGGTAGCATAACCAAACATTTCAGCTAATGGTACCTCTGCATCAACAACTTTACCCATTGGGCTATCATTCATACCCAAAATCATACCACGGCGGCGGTTCAAATCGCCGACGACGTCACCCATATTGGCCTCAGGGGTGACGACTTCAACTTTCATCATAGGTTCTAATAATACGGCACCGGCATCGTCTGAAAGCTTTTTAGTCGCCATAGATGCAGCCACCTTAAAGGCCATCTCATTAGAGTCAACGTCGTGAAAAGAACCATCAAACAAAGTCGCTTTTAGGCCAAGCAGTGGATAGCCAGCAAGCACGCCATTTTGCATTTGTTCAGCAATACCTTTCTCAACCGCAGGAATGTACTCCCTTGGTACAGAACCGCCAACGATTTCATTAACGAATTCGAGACCCTCAGCATTACTGTCTTCGGCCGGCTCGAATTTAACCCATACATGACCGTATTGACCGCGACCACCGGATTGACGGACAAACTTACCTTCAATGTCGCATGTGTTTCTAATAGCCTCACGATAAGCCACTTGCGGCTTACCAATATTAGCCTCGACACTGAATTCACGGCGCATCCTATCAACCAAAATATCAAGATGTAATTCACCCATGCCGGAAATAATCGTTTGACCCGATTCTTCATCAGTTTTGACTCTAAACGAGGGGTCTTCTTGAGCTAGCTTGCCCAGCGCTATGCCCATTTTTTCTTGGTCAGGCTGAGATCTAGGTTCAACCGCGACCGAAATAACTGGCTCCGGGAATTCCATTCGCTCTAATGTAATGACAGAATCCGTGGCGCATAAAGTATCGCCCGTAGTCACATCTTTTAATCCAATGCCCGCAGCAATATCGCCTGCCAACACTTCTTTGATCTCTTCACGATTATTGGCGTGCATTTGCACCATACGACCAATTCTCTCTTTTTTTCCTTTAATTGGGTTATAAACACTGTCACCCTGCTTAAGGGTGCCGGAATAAACGCGAAAAAACGTTAATGTCCCGACAAAAGGGTCGGTCGCTATTTTAAACGCCAGTGCAGAAAAAGGGGCCTTATCATCGGCATCACGCGTAGCGGCAGTTTCTTCCTTATCGTCCAGCGTGCCATCGATCGCTTTCACTTCTAGCGGTGAGGGCATAAATTCAACCACCGCATCCAGCATGGCTTGAACACCTTTATTCTTGAATGCAGAACCGCCTAGTACAGGAATAATTTCATTCGCCAAGGTCCGCAAACGAATGCCTTCTCGAATTTGCGTTTCTGACAACTCACCTTGCTCGAGGTAATGCTCCATTAAGCTATCATTCGCTTCAGCGGCAGCTTCAATCACATACTCACGCATGGCTTCGCAGCGATCGACCATATCGGCAGGAATATCTTGATAATTGAAACTCATCCCCATATCGTCTTCGTTCCAGATAATGGCTTTCATCTTGATCAGGTCGACGACACCTTTAAAGTTTTCTTCAGCACCGATAGTGAACTGAAGAGGCACGGCATTCGCCCCTAACCGCTCGCGTAACTGGTCAACCACCATGTCAAAATCAGCACCTGCCCGATCCATCTTGTTGACAAAAACCATCCGCGGCACTTCGTATTTATTGGCTTGGCGCCAAACTGTTTCAGTTTGTGGCTGCACTCCCGAAGAGCCGCATAGCACAACAACGGCACCATCAAGCACACGTAATGAACGCTCAACTTCAATGGTGAAGTCAACATGACCCGGTGTATCGATGATATTAATACGATGCTCATCAAACTGTTGCTGCATACCTGACCAAAAGCACGTAGTGGCAGCCGAGGTAATAGTAATCCCTCGCTCCTGCTCTTGCTCCATCCAGTCCATAGTGGCTGCACCATCATGAACTTCACCGATCTTATGGGATAGCCCGGTATAAAACAGGACTCGCTCTGTCGTGGTGGTTTTGCCAGCATCAACATGGGCGCAGATTCCGATATTTCGGTAGCGGTTGATTGGCGTTTGACGAGCCACGGTAGAATTCCTTTATTGTCTGGGTATAAACTGCTTACCGGACTTATTAAGCAAAGTAAGCAGCCGATAAAAAAATGACTTAAAAGCGAAAGTGTGAGAACGCTTTATTGGCCTCTGCCATACGATGTACATCTTCTTTTTTCTTCACCGCGGCACCCTTACCTTGCGAAGCGTCAAGAATTTCACCTGCTAATCTCGCTGGCATGGATTTTTCGCCACGGCCACGTGAATACTCTACCAACCAACGCATGGATAATGTTTCTCGTCGAGAGGCACGAACTTCAACCGGCACTTGGTAGGTTGCACCACCCACACGGCGAGATTTAACCTCAACCATGGGTGCGATTGTATCGAGGGCTTCTTGAAATGCGTCGAGTGGATCGTTACCCGATTTATCTTTAACGATATCGAGTGCGCCGTAAACAATGCGTTCAGCAACGGATTTTTTACCGCTAATCATTACGTGATTCATGAATTTTGCGAGAGTGACGTTACCGTATTTAGGATCAGGTAATATCTCGCGTTTGGCAACAATGCGTCTTCTTGGCATGGAACTTTCCTCTTTTTCAGGTTAACCCAAAACGAATATCAAAAAAAATATTGCTTGGCCTTACTTTGATGGTTCAAACACATGAAAGTGTGGCCCCCATCTAATAACCATTTAATTCAAGCAGAAGCTTGAGCTAACCTTTGGATGATTAAACCTATTAATGAACATTATGAACAATATTTTGAGTGTGTCATCACCGGCGTGTGACACCCACAACGAACTCTTTACTTGGGTCGTTTAGTACCGTACTTCGATCGACCCTGTTTACGATCAGCAACACCTTGAGTATCTAAAGTACCGCGGACTGTGTGATAACGCACACCCGGTAAATCTTTTACTCGACCACCACGAATCAACACCACACTGTGCTCCTGCAAATTGTGACCTTCGCCACCGATGTAAGAAGACACCTCAAAACCACTGGTTAAACGCACTCGGCAGACTTTACGCAATGCTGAGTTTGGCTTTTTCGGTGTTGTAGTGTAGACGCGAGTACAAACGCCGCGACGCTGAGGGCAGGCCTGAAGCGCAGGAACGTCGGTTTTCTTAACTTTTCTCTTTCTCGGCTTACGAACCAATTGGTTGATCGTTGCCATGTAAAAATACTCCAAATATCAATAGTTTATGTGCTATTCTAGCCCTTCATGCTAAGGCTGATGCAACCCAACATGAACAAAATTTAGTCTTTAATCGTGCACTATTATGAGCTGCTTAAGACGATCACCCACAAGTCGGAGCGCGAATTCTATAGATACTGCCCAAATGAGTCAACTAAAGTCGACATAATGGTTAAAAATACACCTGCGGCAGTGGATTGTCATTCCCTTTAACGCGATACTTGCCTTATTGTAAGAATAGCCTGTCCAACTCTTGGCTATGGTAGCCGTATACATGGTGACTCTCAAAAAGGAAGACCATCACAAAAATGACTGAATCAATGATTAAATCTAAAGCCGCGATTGCCTGGGGGCCTAACCAGCCTCTTTCAATTGAAGAAATTGACGTAATGCCGCCACGAGCCGGGGAAGTACTGATAAAAATCACCGCTTCCGGAGTCTGTCACACAGATGCTTTTACCTTATCTGGACAAGACCCTGAAGGCATTTTTCCCTGCATTCTTGGTCATGAAGGTGGCGGAATTGTAGAGCAAATTGGCACTGGCGTTACCAGTGTGAACGTTGGCGATCATGTTATCCCGCTCTATACTCCCGAATGCCGAGAATGTAAGTTTTGCCTATCAGGAAAAACCAACTTATGCCAAAAAATTCGTGAGACTCAAGGCAAGGGGTTAATGCCTGATGGCACGACACGCTTTTTCAAAGATGGACAACCGATTTTTCACTATATGGGATGCTCAACCTTTTCAGAATACACCGTACTACCAGAAATCTCTTTAGCCAAAGTCAATCCAGATGCGCCTCTTGAAGAAGTTTGTTTGCTCGGCTGCGGCGTTACTACCGGAATAGGCGCAGTCATGAACACGGCCAAAGTTAAACCTGGCGACAGCGTAGCGATCTTTGGTTTAGGTGGTATTGGCCTGTCTGCCGTCATTGGCGCTAGCATGGCCAAAGCAGGTCGCATTATCGTATTGGATGTGAATGAAGATAAATTTGAATTGGCAAAAAAGTTAGGTGCAACCGATTGCATTAATCCGAAAAAGATTGATCAGGCTATTCAAGATTATATTGTTGAGTTAACTGACGGTGGCGTTGATTATTCTTTTGAGTGTATCGGCAATGTAGAAGTAATGCGCTCAGCACTGGAATGCTGCCATAAAGGTTGGGGCGAATCGGTGATCATTGGCGTGGCAGGTGCTGGACAAGAAATATCAACCAGACCATTTCAACTGGTCACTGGACGCGTTTGGCGCGGCACCGCATTTGGTGGCGTTAAAGGTCGCACTGAGCTACCAGATTATGTTGAGCGGTATTTGCAAGGTGAGTTTCAACTGACTGACTTCATAACCCACACTATGGGTCTCGATAAGATCAATGAAGCTTTCGATTTAATGCACAGCGGCAAAAGTATTCGCAGTGTCATTCATTTTAATCAATAAGGGTTATTCTTATAAAGCCGTTATTTAATTCCATTACTTAATGTCACGTAAAAAAATGAAACTAGAAAAAATTAGCAGCAATAAAGTGTCAGGTGGTATTCATTACCAGTACCAGCATTCGTCAAACACGGTTAATTGCACTATGCAATTTGCTATTTTTTTACCTTCATGCGCCAGCAATACACATAAAGTTCCGGTTTTATATTGGCTATCAGGCTTAACCTGCAGCGATGAAAACTTCATGCAAAAAGCGGGCGCACTGCATCTAGCTGAAAAATTAGGGTTAGCGATTGTTGCCGCAGATACAAGCCCCAGAGGTGAAGGGGTTCCCGACGACAAAGATAGTTATGATTTTGGCCAAGGCGCAGGATTTTATTTAAATGCCACTGAAGAGCCTTGGAATAAACATTATCATATGTATGACTATATCGTTGATGAACTGCCTTTAATCATAGAAAATAATTTTCCTGTTTCCAATAAAAGGTCAATCAGTGGGCATTCGATGGGCGGTCACGGCGCGCTAGTGATCGGTTTAAGGAATCCTCAGCAATATCAATCAATTTCAGCCTTTAGCCCCATCACAAATCCAAGTGATTGCCCTTGGGGTAAAAAAGCTTTTAGTCATTATCTGGGCAGCGATGAAAAGGAATGGCGTCAATACGATGCCAGTATTTTATTAGCACAGGCAAACACTGAGATACCCATTTTAATTCACCAAGGCGGCAGTGATAGTTTTTTAAAAGAACAGCTCAAACCCCACGTTTTATTGGATGCTGCCAAGACGAACAACTATCTTCTGAACTACCAAGAAGCACCGGGCTATGACCATAGCTATTATTTTATCAGCTCATTTATTGATGAGCACCTCTGCTTTCACGACCAATTCTTAAAAAAATAAAAAACTGAACATAAAGGAATTTCATGATGACAACTCAAAAAGATAACCTTTTAATCACCAATGGCATCATTGTAGATGGCACTGGCGCACCGCCTTTTAAAGCCAGCTTGCGGATTCGCAACGGTATAATCAGTGAAATAGGCAGTGATATTATCGCCGAAAGCGATGAACGTGTTTTCAATGCTGAAAGCTGTTTTGTGACTCCTGGCCTCATAGAAAGCCACACTCACTTCGACGGCACGATGTGGTGGCAGCCCGATCTTGATCCTCTCCCTGGCTGCGGTGTCACTACCGTCATCATGGGTAATTGCGGCTTTGCATTAGCTCCTTTGCATGAAGACCCTGAAGTTCAGGCGCAGGTAGTCAAAATATTTTCTTTTTTTGAAGACATTCCAGAAGAACCTTTTTTTGAAAAGCTGCCTTGGGACTGGAGAAAATGGTCTGAATACAGTAAGTCGATGAACGCCAATGTAAATGTGCCGGTCAACTACGGAACATTTGTGGGTCATATTGCATTGAGATTAAGTGTGATGGGCATGGAAGCATGGGAGCGTGCAGCCACTGCTGATGAAATTGAAGGCATTGCCGAACAGTTAGAAGATGCGTTAAGCGCTGGCGCGCTCGGCATGTCGACTAATTTAATGGACCACGACGGTCAAGACCGACCAGTGCCCTCCCTCAAGGCCGATGACGCAGAATTTACTGCATTATTTAAGGTCTTAGCTCGCCATTCGAAATGTACCGTTCAAGTCGTGGTTGATAGCTTAATGCGTTTTACAGCTGCTGATCAAATGGAGCGGTTAGCTAAACTCAGTGAGGGAATGCCAATTCGACTGCAGTGGGCTGGCGTACCGACGCTGCAATGGCAAAAAGATTTTGGTATTCAAGCACCCCTTGTTGAACTGCATGATCGCTTTGCTAAAGAGGGCCGTGATTTCTGGACAGGCTATGCGCATGTGCCTGTTACCGTTACTGCCAGCATTCGGGCCTCATTATTATTTGCACAATCAAATGAATACGTTTGGCATGAGGTGGTGACCGCTGAAACTGATGAAGAAAAACTGGCATTATTGGGCAGTGATGAGTGGCGATTAAGAGCCCGTCATTCCTGGGATAATGACTCACTTGAAACGTCGTTCTTTCGTGAGCCTAGCCCAATGATGCTCGATAACTCAGAAAATGAAACTGGGCCTATGGGCATCACCCTTGGTGAATACGCAGAACAGTTAGCGGTTCATCCATCAGACGCCTTAGCTGAATGGTTTATCCTTAATGGTCTATCATCAACAGTTACTATGCCGCCTTGGCATAAAGACGATGAAATGATTACCCGCTTAACTCGTGACCCATATGCCGTCGGCAATATCAATGATTCAGGCGCTCATGGTCAATTGTTTTGCGGCGCAGGGGACAATCTTTTACTTTATACTGACTACGTTAAAGGCAATAAGCTGTCTATTGAAGAAGCCGTCTGCTCACAGACGGGCAAGCTTGCCAACCACTTTGGATTTACCGATCGCGGTGAACTTAAAGAAGGGAAGCGAGCCGACATCACCGTGTTCAACTTGGACGAAATTCAACATCGTCCTAAGTATAAGATCAATGACGTTCCTGATGGAAAAGGTGGATTAACTTGGCGCTGGACCCGAGACGCCGCCCCAATGCGTTTAACCACTGTCAATGGCCAAGTTACCTTTGAACAAGGAAAGGCTACGGGGATAATGCCTGGCACTATGGTTCAACCTTTAAACGTATGACATAAGTAGTAACGATAATCGCTAGTGAAAAATGACTAGCGATTATCTACTTACGAAAAATTCTTCGTAAACCAACGACACACATCATTTGACTCCCGTGACCTGTCCCTCTTTTTACGCAAGAGACAGACAGCGACATTAGGGTTGATTAATTTTATTTTCGATCAATCGCCTAGCGGCTTCTTCAACAGCAACACTTAGCCCTGGCTGATGATAGTACACACCCCTAATATGCAGAATCGATGCCAGCGCTTTAAAAAATGCGCGACATAATGCTTTGTCTGGCTTTGAAGGTGAATGCCAAAAGCGATCGAGCGTGCCTTCATGCGTTAAGCCTTTTATCTTATAGACAGCTTGACCTAGCGCCATCGTTGGCTTGTTTTGACGCAATGACCATATACCAACGGTGCTGTTAATGGTGACTACTCCCTCACAATGCTCAATTAATAAGTCTAATGAACCACCGTCGATAAAATGTATTCGACCTGTTAGCTTATAACTGGTCGCCAGCTTATGACAGATAGAGCGCCAGCTAGTTAAGCCTGGATCTAAAGGGTGAAGCTTAATAATTAAATTCATATCCTGTGGCGCATACGCTGCAAAAGAGGCTATCACCTCTTCAATTGCCTGCTCCAGATCATCGTAATCGGAATACGCACGAATCTGAAAGTCATTGGCCATCTGTAATGGAAAAACCATGTAACGAGTGTTTGCTTTGACTAATTTTTTGATGATTTGACTAGCCTGATACTGACGAAACAAACGCAGGTTAACGAAGCGAAACCCCGTGCCTAAATAAACCCAGATGGGGTGATGCAGTTGATGACTTCGATAGCCAGGATATAGCCATCGTAGCGCGGTAGAGAGCAAATGGTATTGCATATCCCAAAAAACTTGACGAATAAAAGAATCATTGAACTGCTGCTGTAGATCAGGCTCAGGAAGGTTTTCAGCTATGGCCATGATTCTTTCTGGCTGCCTCGGAAAGTCTGAATTTGCAGACATACCGTTGCGCTCAAAAGTAATCCAATCAGGACGCAAATAACCAAAATCAGTCGTAACGACTTGAATGCCGCGTTCATTCGCCAAGCGAATGGCTTGCTGGTGATAAAAGCGTTGCTCGCCCAATAAGACAATATCGGTAATGTCATGCTGGTCTAAATACTGCTCTATAAAAGCAGGCCACTGATTTTGGCTACCTCTAAACTGAGTAGAGTCCCTGCCACGCCAAAACAGCCAATCACCAAAACAGAGGTTAATACGAAAACAAGCACAACCTTGCGCAGCTAAATTATCGGCTATTAACTTGAAAAAAGGGGTTATAGGTCCCTGTAAAAAAAGAATATTCCTTTTCATTCTCTCGCTTTTCTGTTCAATCATTTAAGCCGGAGACCGTAGAGAAGGCCATTGATAAAATGTCGAAACTTACTGAACCGTCTCGATACCTGACTCACTTGAACAACTGAACCGTTACCTTGCTTTGACTCCGCTAATAAAATAATACCCTCTAAAGCCTGCTCTGCGCTAATAAAAAACCCTTGGCGATAATCAATATAGCGTGGGTAAATAATTAACACCGCCGTGATTAACTCAGGCAATGTCACCTTTCGATTGCGACGAGATATCGGTAAGCTGTCAAAAGTCAAACCCCAGCCAGCATAAAATGGCCGACCATAAGTGAACACCAATTTGCCGCGTAATAATGCTTCAAAACCAGCTAAGGAACTCATGGTATGGACCTCATCGGCAATCGCAAGGCAGTCATGCATGTTGACTTCTTTCACCGAGAAATCTGCCAACCTCTCGATAGCGGATGAATTCTTTCGCGACCAACTGTGGCCGCTCACAACGTCGGGATGAGGCTTGTATAAAATAAGAGTAGTTGGATCTCGATTTTTTTCTTTAACTGCTTCAATTAACGCGAGATCATGATTTATTTTTTCACAAGAAGCTGAAATAGATGCGTCATCTTCAACTTGACCAGGAACGAAAATTATTTTTTTTCCCGCCCGCTTCGCCTCGACTAACTGCTTGGGTAATGCCTCGTGCCCAACGTTGTATTTAGTCACTCCCGTAGTGATCAGTTTTTCTTGTAATCGCAAGGCAAGCTGAAGTTGTTCATCAGAAAAATTACCAACACCAATGATTTTTTCAAGATCACTCTCAATCGCAGGATCATAATAAATACCCATCGTATCAAATACTAAAGATACGGGGGGAATATAATACTTACCTAGACCCACCGAGCGAATAAATCCATCTTCGACACGGACAGTCTCTTTTACTTTATTGTTCTGATCTGCCAGATCGATAGCGTTACCACCCCATAACACGACTCGATTATTACAAATGGTGTCATGATCTGACTGAATAGAAAGGTAATTAATTAAATCTTGTTGACGATTAAAAAACAATGTTTGCCCCCAAGGGCTAAAAAGAAAACGACTGACATAGCCCCGTTTCCAAGGCGGAAAGCCTAAACATAAATTAGATCCGCGATTACGCTCAAACTGTTGCCGCTGGCGAATGAAAAAATCTAACAATACCTCTAGCTCACAGGGACTATCTGTTAACGGATCGAAGTAATGGCTATAAATGAGGTAGGCCGCTGCAAATATCTGTTCGACACTGCGTAACTTATTGCGACGAGCGTGCTGTTGACGATCTTCTGTCAGCCCCCACCCCGCATAAAATGGCAAGCCATAACAAACAACTTTTTTATTTAACATTAAAGCTTCAAAACCCATTTGCGAACTCACAACATAGACTTCATCTATTTGCTTAAGCAGTGCAAGTGGGTTGCAATTATTCTGCAATAATTTTACCTGCCCACTGAAGTCGCTCTGTTCAGCAACCATCCAGTCAACACTTTGCTGACTATAATGCCTTGTTTTTGCTTGCGCAGAGGCAGGGTGAATTTTTATGATGATTTCAGCTTTTGGGTGTGTCTGTAATGCCGACTTCAACATCAATGTAAACGTTGCTGCGCTCGCATTAGCGCCGATAATTGATAAATCATCACAGACCTGATCAACGACTAATACGCGATAGCGGTCTTTAATGCCAAGTTCTAACTCGTCACTGTCATTGTATTTTGAAAGATTATTTTCAGTAATAGTCTTAATGCATTGTCGGGCGCGACCCAATAATGGTCTATCATCAAGTCGTAATGACTGATCCTGCCGAGCGGCATCAGCGAATGGCAGCGCATTGACTGCTGTGCCTAATAAAATATTCTCTAATCGTGAAGGCTTATTAGCATCATAGTAAATGCCGATATCATCAACGATTAATGAATACGCTTGCGTCCTAGCGCTGGTCGCATTCTGGCCCGTCCCAATCGAGCGCACAAAACCATCTTCCAAACGCAGTAACGGTTTATTGTTAAGCGTCGCAAGCTTACTGGCAGCAACTTGACGTTTGAGCCCCCAATCAACGATGATCGCATCTCCATCAAGCGAACGATTAAAGAACCGCATCAAAGGGCCGTAGTATGCTGCTTGATGGACACCTAATAATTGCTGCCAAAAAGGCTGCTTGATTATTCCACGACTTAAACAAATGGCTTTTCGAGCTTGATTCATAAACCCATGTATCTTAATGTAAGCTTATTCAGTAATGATTATTTTTGGTAAGTATAACATAGCACAGATAGCAACAGGCAAAACCTCTCTAAGGCTAAACATTGATGAATAACCATAAGTTGCACATTTTAGTGACTGGCGCGTCACGAGGCTTAGGAGCTTCGCTAGCTAAACACTATGCAAAAAAACACCAACAACGTGTTCGTCTCTCATTAGTCGCAAGAGATGAAAAAGCGTTAATCGACTGTGCACGCCAATGTCAACACTATGGTGCAGAAGTTAATTATAGCGTTGCTGATCTTCAGGAAATTGACGCGACCATGGCGACCATCGAGGCTATTACCCAGCTGCCTATCGATATTGCATTTATTAATGCCGCAACCAGTGGTCAAAGTACCAACGGTGAGGAACCTTGGGTTCAACAGAACACAATAATTCAAACAAATTTAGTAGCCGCCATGGCCTGTGCAACCAGTCTTATTCCCTCTATGAAAAAACGCCGTCAGGGAAAGCTGGTTTTTATTAGCTCGATTGCGGCTTATCGTGGCTTTGGTCTCAACCCAAGCTACAATGCCAGCAAAGCAGGCATTAAATGTTATGCCGAAAGCTTACATCATGCCCTGTCCACTTTTGGTATAAAAGTTTGTACTGTGTTGCCAGGATTCATTGACACAAATATGTCGGCCGCTTTTTCAGGGGCAAAGCCTTTGCTCATTTCTAGCGACAAAGCAGCTGTTATTATCCAAAAAAAAATTGATCGCGACTCTTCGTTAATTCAATTTCCGCGCCGCTTAGTCGCGGGGCAAATATTATTATTAATATTGCCCAAACCTTGGGCAGAAAAAATATTAACTCGGCTCGCTTACGGGACTGTAATTGATGACCCAAAAGGAGAAAGGGAATAACTCATTATTCTACTGTCGGTCAAACAATAAAGTACGCAGATCACGGCCATCAAATAAACGCCCAATAGACTTTACATCAGCTTTAGATGGCCACGTGTAGTAAGAAGCCTCACCTAACTGAGGATGAACATTAATCGGTAAATCTTTCGCCCAAACCGTTTTCAACCATTCTGACACCATGTTAGCGCCGACATCAAATAAGCGATATTGATGCCAAAACACACTTCGATGATTGTCTGTATTAATTCGCTGGCTCGCGATGACTTCGCCTTCATCAAACGCATTTGACGTTTGATGTAAAAAAACGTGGCAATGTAATTCTTTATGTTGAAGGGATGCAAGAACCGGATCAACACCCCTAAACTTAGGCAGTAATCCTGGGTGAAAGTTGACGCTAGTCAAATGTGGTAGCTGCAAAATTTTGGCCGATATCTTTTGATTAAACATAGCGCTCAGCAATAAATTCGCTTGGCCTGGCAGCATGGACGACCGAATGAAATTAAGCCCCTTTAAACTATTGACATCATCAGTAGCACACACCGGAACAGAATAACGTTTCGCTAATTGTTTCACCGATGGTAAGCCGAAAAAACCGCCGACCAAGGCATGGAGTTCAGTTATGGTGGCAAGATAGAAAAAGTAACGCCAACCGCTATGACGGATCACGCTGATTGAATCATAAAAAAGATTGGAGTTAATTCGTCTAAATCTTGTGGAAATCACAATGGCATTAACGGTTACAGCATCATTAGCTAACAATCTACGCAATAAAATACTGGCGTAAATCGATGGTCGACAACAAAAAATGATAGGTTTTTTTAAGCGGGACATACTAAACGCCATAAAATATTAGCTTTAAGATCCAGTTATTTGCCTTAAATAATTTCTAAAGATCGCATCGACTTGGATAACACATCAATCGTGTGCATGATTTGTTGCTCACTATGACTAGCACATATAAAAAATCTTAGCCTAGCTAAGCGCTCTTCGACGGCCGGGTGCAGTATTGGTTGTGCGTTAATACCCTGCTCAAAAAGACTATTTGCCAACCTTACCGCCATTAATGAACTGCCCGTAACTACGGGAATAATTGCCTGCTGCTGGTTAGTGCCCGTATCGATATTATGCAACCTCGCCAAGCGGTCGAACAAGGCTGCGTTGCTATTTAATTTTTTTATCCGTTCAGGCTCTTGGCGCATAATATCAAGTGCTGTAAGTGCGGCCGCAGCGAGCGTCGGTGCAATACCTACACTGAATAAATACCCTGGCGCGCCTCCTTTCAGCATGTCAATTAACGCTTGAGAACCTGCAATATAACCACCACAGCTGGCCAGCGTTTTACTGAGGGTGCCCATCCAAATATCAACAGAGTTAGACGAAACAGAAAAATACTCTGCAATTCCACCGCCCGTTTCGCCTAACACACCAATAGAATGCGCTTCATCAACCATAAGTAAAGCGTTATAGCGCTGTTTGATTTCTATTAGCTTGGGCAAGTCAGGTATGTCGCCCTCCATACTGAAAAGCCCCTCTGTAACGATTAACACTCGCTCAAATTGACCGCGGCGCTGACGCAGCATCTCTTCTAATTCATCACAATCATTATGCTTAAAGCTCAATCGAGCAGCACCAGAGAGCTGAATGCCTTGAATAACACTATTATGAATTAATGCATCGTGAATAATTAAATCTTTAGGGGTAAATAAATAACCGATAGTTGTGACGTTGGTCGCATGGCCACTGACAAAAACAGCAGCATCATCAGAGTAATGCAAATTGGCAAGGGCACTTTCTAACTCGCGCTGAACAGCCCGCTCACCAGAGACAACACGACTGGCGGAACAAGAGACTCCGTAATCGTCGATTGCCTGTTTAGCCGCTGCAATTAAACGTGGATCTTCATTAATTGACAGATAGTTATAAGATCCAAAGTTTATATAGCTTCGGCCTTCAATAACCGTGGTATCACTGGCAAGCCCTTGATGCATTTTAAAAAAGGGATTCTCTAATTGAAGATGCTCACTGACATCACGCGTAAGTGATAATTCTTTATAGGCTGGAAAATATTTAAAATCTGAAGCTGATTCTGAAGCATTAAAATAACTCGCCTGTGAACGTTGCGATAAATTACTTTCATTACCTTGTGCAGCAACTGTATGCGGTTTTTTTAACTTCGCGTCAGACAACAGGCGGGCTTTTAATTGCTTCTTCTTCTTTTGCTCTTGGCTAGGCTCTAAACGGGATGACAAATCAGTAGGCATGAGGCATTAGGCTCTTTTTAGTCGCATATTTATTGGGCGAAGCAAAGGATATATTACAGTTAAAGCGGCTCTTCGGCAAAGGCATTTTTTATGCGCTGATACTCTTTATCCGAGGGATCCATCCCGTGTTTAATCGCCAACACTGATAATGGCTGATTATCGGGTTGTGTCTTGGGCGCATCACTGCCGGGTGCATCACTGTCGGGTGCATCACTGTCGGCAAATAAATGCATTTCCTTTAATACGATATGAGACAGCCGATTAATCGTAGGGCCCTCTGCCAACACCATGGTCGATAAGTGAATGCCAAAACCAGACTCAATGGTAGTAGCAAGCTCGACGCCCATTAATGAATCCATTCCTTGCTCATATAGGGACTGTTTTCTGTCTAATGCACCATGGCTGAGGAATAATATTTTTTCAACTTCATGTGTCAATATATTAGCAACTTCTACAAGTTGATTTTCTTGCGATAGCCCTAACAGCTTATCTCTCAAGTCTTTTGACTGGTCAGGTCCATGCTGATCATCTAGTGCATTAAAAAATGCGAATTTGTTCTGCTTCGCACTGAATAGTTTTGACCGCATTGCACGCCAATCAACAGCAAAATAACTACTGTCTGCCATTGACTGTGATAAGGCCTGCTCTAAAACTGTTGTTACCGTTGCCGAGCTCAAAAGGTGTGCGCCTAACCGTTGCGAGAACGTTTCTTTTAACGCCGTATTACGAGCTAGAACGCCGACATCCTCAACCCCTCCCCAAGCTAAACACAAGCTGGGCAAATTATTCTGTCGCCGGTATGCCGATAAGGCCTCTAAATAACTGTTGGCTGCAACATAGTTCGCCTGCCCAGGATTACCAAATACAGTCGTTGCAGAAGAAAATAACACAAAAAAATCAAGCGCAATATCGAGGGTTAATTGATGCAATACGTTTGCGCCTTGGACTTTAGGCGCCAGCACATGCTCGAGATTTTGACGACGCATATTCGTTAACGGTAAATCATCAAAAGTGGTGGCAGCATGTATCGTTCCTCGAAGTGGTGGCTGATCAAGTAAAGCCGCCTGCAAAGCAAGATGGGCATCAGGAGTCGTTAAATCGACGCGCACATCAAGCACACTGATCTTTTTTGCACGCAACGCAACGCACACATCCGCGGCTTCTTGACTCACCATGCCATAACGACTCACGACTACAATATACTGGGCACCTCTTTCACTTAACCATTCGACCATCGACAAGCCAAGCCCACTTGACCCACCGGTCACTAAGTAACTAGCATCTGCCTTTAATTCAATTGCCGGCTCTGAAGAGCGCGCTAGTTTTGATTTTTCTGTGTTAATACAGGTAGCCGAATTCAATTCTATTAGCACTTTACCTATTTGCTGTGATCGCTGCATATAGCGAAAAGCCTCGACGGCCTGTTGAGCTGCGAATATTCGGTAAGGAATAGGATACAGGATGCCATTATCGAGCAGCACAAAGACCTCTTTCATTAGCGCCTGTATCAGCTCAGGTTGATGTGAAATTAGCTGGTCAACATCGATGCCAAAATAGCTGATATTATTACGAAAAGGCCGTAAGCCCATCGCCGTATCAGCATAAAAATCACGCTTGCCTAACTCAAGAAAACGACCAAAAGGTCGCATAATACTGAGGTTACGATCGATCGCTTGACCGGCAAGTGAATTAAGTATTACGTCGACGCCCTCGCCTCGAGTTATCTGAGCAATTTGGTCAGCAAACTGTAAACTGCGTGAATCAAAGACACGGTCAGCGCCTAATAGTCGAATGAAATCTCGCTTATTATCGGTCCCTGCCGTGGCATAGATCTCAGCGCCAATACTCTTCGCAATTTGAATCGCCGCTAATCCCACGCCCCCTGCAGCACCGTGAATCAATACCCGCTCACCTGCTCGTAGTTTTGCTAGATAAACCAATGAGTAATAAGCCGTGAAAAAAACTGTTGGCACTGTTGCGGCTTCAGCATATGACCAAGCCTCTGGTTTTTTTATCACCGCAAACGATTCGGTAACCACTTCTGAGGCGAAGCTCTCAGGTGCAAAACCCAAAACTTTATCGCCGATAGAAAAGTTATCGACTGCCTCGCCAACGGCACTCACAACACCAGAAAACTCCATGCCAAGCGCAGGGCCTGAAAAACCATTTTCTAAAGCCTCATCAGGTAAAAGGCCGCCAGCAAACATAACATCTCGGAAGTTTAATCCTGCCATCTTCGGCTTAACTTTAATTTGCCTAGCAGCCAATGCCGGCAGAGTTTTACTTCGCCAAAATAAATGATTTAATTTTCCGGAAGCAGGTACATCGAGATAATTAGCAGCTTCAATACTGTTGCCAGGCTGAGTATTGATTAAAGATTCTAACGGCATCAAACGGTTAACAAAACGTTTCTGCTCATGCAATAATATCTCGGCCTCATCGTTCAGTGGTCGGCATAGTTCTTTAAAGAGCAAAGCTTCTTCTGGAAAATCTAAACAAGAGTAATCAATATCAATAAGCCGAATCTCTGCGCCCGGAAATTCATTCATCGCAACGCGACCCATTCCCCAAACGACTGCATCAGATGGATTCTTTACTGCTGATTCAAAACCCACGGAAGATTCACCTATGACGCCTTGCGACTGCTGTGTAATAAGGTCCAGCTTAGGCTGCTTTTCAGCGGGCAAAGTTTGCAAGTATTGAAACAAATTACGCAGGAAATCTGCACGGTTGCTTGCATGCTGATAGCTTAGTCCACTATTACTTTCATAAGAGGCATCAATAATGCGGCTTGGCTGAACTTTTTGCGCATCAAAAAAAAGCGCAAAATCATCGACATTAATATTTTCACACTCAATCATTATCAATGTAATAGCTTGCGCTGCCGAGCTGCTTGATTGTAACTGACTCCACCATTTTCTCCATTTTAATGACTCAGTTTGGCTGACAATCATTAACCATGTTTCTGTCTCTGAATCAGAAACTATTTGTGGATCATGTAAAGGCATCTCAACGTCTAACGATGGCTTGAAATAATATTCTAAAGGTTCATCATCAATCACATTCTGCTCGTCAATGCCGACCTCGATTGACAAAGGACTAACTTGGCAAAACAATAAGTATCCGCCGCACTGATGTTGGTTAGCAGATTGATAAATTAGTTTTGATTGGTAGCCATTATTAAGTAAATTCTCTTTCAATGCAGACGCAGGGATTAAAGACGACTGAGCGGCACTGTCAGTACTCAACCACCAATGCGATGATGCACCAAAAATAAAGTTTGTGATACGGCTAGGTGATTGCTCGACCAATAACACTAAACCGTTGGGTTTTAACCAATGTTTTAATTGAGTTAAAAAAACATCAGGTTGCTGATGTTGACTAGTAAAGTGATTTAAGATAATAACGTCATACTGCTTTGCCGTTATTGCTGGCGACTGAGCATTAAAATCAGACGGAGTTTTAATATATTGAGCATTAATAGAATGAAATGCGGCGCATTGCTCTTGTATTTTATACACAAGCGCCTGCTCAACGGTAAAAATATCAAAGCAATCTTCGGCTAGTAATTGAGGGGCAACTGATGATGCAATATCAGTGTCACTGCTGTTTAATTCTAAAAAATCTAAGTTATGAGTGAACTGCCGCTGATCAAGAACTGCCTGCACGGCACTTAACGCCATTGATTGTAAGCCTTGCTCAGAGACGCTGCCAGATAATGCACTTGGCAAGAAATGGCTTGGTTGGTGGGTAATAGTCTCGAGCGCTTTATCGTCATCATTTAAAGTTTTCTTTAATGATTGATATCGACTGGCAATTAAACTTAATTCAGCGACAACGGCAGGATAATCTTCAAGTATTAGCTGCCATATCTCTTGAAAGTTTGTTGCTGATGCCCTTGCAGTAAATTGGCAGATACCGTCATTTACCGTTAAAAGCTCATCTTCAACGGCTATGTTTAGTAAGCAGTCAATGTAAGCGCTAGGCAAATTTCTTAATCTAGCCGTTGCTAATAATGATGCTTGATCAAAGCTATCTTGTTTGCCTACCAAAGCAATAATGGTTTCAACAACCGCATATCCCACAAGGGTATTTAACAGAGGCTCCGCCTCTTCAAAATAGTGATCAACTGTATCACTCACCTCAGAGCGACATTGCGCTACCGTTTTCTGCTGCCACACATCAATACTGCTGAAAAATGATTGAGCTTGGTCGCTCCGATTAGACAGCAAAGCTTGCCAGTAATAATGCTCTGCTTGGACCATTTTTTTAATTACCGGCATCATCTTGAACCGACATTGTTGCAGTAAGACTTGAGGCTCACCACAAGCATTACCTAAAGCGAAATCAACAATTAATGTACGCACGCCTTCACGGCGAACGGTTGCATGAATCATTGTGATTAGGTCATGATCAACATACTGAATACGTTCCATGCCTATAGGTAGATAGGCGTTTTTGTGCAGATTAGCTGGCGAACCCTCTCCCATCAGCAAGGCACCCACCAGCTGAAAACAACCATCTAACACTACGGGATGAAGGATGTGCCGATTTTGAATGGGTGAAGACTGGTCATTTACTGCATGGTCATCGATTGCATTCGCTAAGCCTAATTGCGCTAAGCATGGTGATGATAACGTCGCATGGGCAGAGCCTAAACCAAACCAAAGGCGATCAATAATTTGAAATTTTTCGCCATACTGTAAGCCGATAGTTGATAAGTGCCGATAGTAATCCTTGGTTTTAATCTCAGAAAACGACTCATCAATAGGTGAATCTGGGCTCAATAACGGATGTTGCTGCCAAAATCGATCAACCGGCTGATCCTTACTTTCTGTCAACAGGTGCGAATCAACTAATGGCTCTGTGCTTGTTATTTGTCCCACACAATGCAATAACCATTGATCTTGCGACAACCTTAAACGGCTACTGATCATGAATTTACGACGTGGTAAGTCAAACTCACAGCGGATTGTCCGCTGATCTTCCGCAGGTAAAATTAATGGCACCAGAATAGCAAGATTCGAAATATCAAAATGCTGTAGCTCAAACCAATCTCGACACGCGGCAAAAGCTATTTCAACAAAAGCAGCGCCAGGTAACACGACCACTTGATCAACCACATGGTCAGCCAAATAAGCTAACTTTTGGTAATCAAGTACTTGCTCCCAAATAGGCAAGCTTGTGTTGATTCGCTGACCCAGTAAAGGATGCAATTGTCTGCGGTCAACCACGCTCGTACTATCGACAGTCGCTTGGTACCAATGCCGTTGTCGTTGCCAAGGGTAATTGGGCAAGGTTGTGGCCTGAGCTGGAGAGGGAAAAATCTCGTTAAAACTGACATCTGCGCCTGCTAGAAACGCCTTTACCTGAGTCAACCTCATCGCTTCGCTGTCTTTAACGCGGTCGCTTAGGGTCTCGATCACTAAACCGTTTTGATTGCGATGAGTCAGCGCCGATTGAATATAGCGACGAAGGATTGGCTTGGCACCCACTTCAATAAATACCTGCCCACCTTTGGCAGCGGCATTATCTACCGCCTCAGCAAACAACACGCGTTGACGGATGTTGCGCCACCAGTATTCAGCATCAAGCAATTGTTGACTGTTCCCAAGGTCGTCGATACTGCTTATAAACTGTTTACTCAATTGCGGCTTGATATCTGCCAGCGCACTAATAAGGTGGCTATACAAAGGGTCCATGAAACGGCTATGAAACGCGTAATCAAGATTCAGTAAACGATAAAAAATACTGTCCTGCTGACAGACTGCTTCAAGCTTTGACAAATCAGCCAAAGTCCCAGCCAAAGTGACAGAGTCAACGCTATTATGACAAGCGATTTCAATCAAGTTGCCAAGACCCTCCCTGTCAAGCAAGGCTTTAGCGCTGTGCAAAGAGAGATTTACAGCCGCCATACGGCCTGTGCCACGAGTTAGTGCTTGGGCACGACTGCGCACTACAATGACAGTAATGGCGTCGTCTAAGCTTAACGAGCCCGACGCCCAAGCAGCGGCTATTTCACCCACACTATGGCCAAGAAAATAGTCGGCTTTGACGCCTTTAGCCGCCAACCACTGCGTCATGGCCACTTGAATGGCAAATAATAATGGCTGAGCATAATCGGTCAAATGCATTGAGCTTTGACTTTCTGCAATGAATAATTGCTCAACAATAGAAAAATCAAGCTGGGTGTTAAATGACGCGTCTAATTGATTAATGAAATTTCTAAATACCGCGTCAGATTCATAAAAGCGCTTTGCCATGCCCTGCCATTGACAGCCATTGCCTGAGTAAACCATGACGATAGGCGCTTTTGCAACGGTTGATGGAATCAAGCGTTGGGCATAACAACTGAATTCGTCGCGCTGACTCGTGGTCGCGGCATGCAAACTTTTTTCTAGTGTCTCCGGCGTGGGTGCATCAATGTATAGTCCAAATTTTAAGCGGCTTTGCTTGTGCATTGCTTGATTGGCAATGTCGTAGTAACGCTGAGGATGCGCATGTATTAAGTTTGCATAGCGTTTCGCTAAATCAGCCAATGCCAGTTCGCTGTTAGCGGTTAAATACAGAGGCGGCAACGCCATATCGGCCAGATCATGGCAATTGTTTTGGGTTGGCTTTTGTTGATCATACTCTTGAAGAATAAGATGAGCATTAGTGCCGCCAAAACCAAAGGAGTTCACTCCCATGGTCAGAACTCTCTCGGTGTCAGCTAGCGAGACGGGCGACTGCACCACCGACAGATTCAACGCATCAAAATCAATTTCTGGATTTAACGCGTTTAATTGATGACTCGGTGCCAGCATGCGGTGCTTTAAACTCAGCACGACCTTGATCAATCCCGCCATGCCAGATGCCGTTTCAAGATGACCGAGATTCCCTTTAACTGAACCAATCGGTAAACGGTGGTTGTGCTCGCGGTGCTGAGCTAAGGTTTGACCTATCGACTGAGCTTCCACGGGATCACCCACAGGTGTGCCCGTGCCGTGGGCTTCTAAATAGTCGAGGTGGTTAATATCGAAGTCTTGATCGTCGTGATAAAGTTGATCGAGCAAAGCTGACTGACCCGCTTGGCTGGGTAGGCTTATGCCATTAGTATTGCCGTCAGAATTAACGCCTGAATGAGTAATAATGGCATGAATCGGATCGCCATCTCGCTCGGCATCAGAAAGACGTTTCAAAAAAATCACAGCCGCCCCTTCTGAACGGACGTACCCATCAGCATTGCTATCAAACGGCTTACAACGACCGGTCGGTGACAGCATCGATGCCTTTGCAAAGCCGACAAATGGCGAAGGGTGCAGCAACATATTGACGCCGCCAGTCAACGCACTGTCAGCCTCGCCCATCCATAAACTCTTGCACGCCTCATGAACGGCTACTAACGACGATGAACAGGCCGTATCGACCGAGACGCTGGGTCCTTTTAAATCAAATTGATAAGACAGGCGATTAGCCGCGATACTCGCCGTATTACCTGTCATGGTATAGGCGTCAGCTACGGACATATCATCGACCGCTCGATTGCCATAGTCATTACTGGCAATGCCTATGAAAACAGCGCAATTACTGCCGGCCAAAATGTCGAGACGTTGCTGACCGTCTGCAAGTGCCTGCCAAGACAATTCCAATAACAACCGCTGCTGAGGATCCATTTGCGCCGCCTCGCGAGGCGAGATACCAAAAAATTGCGCATCAAATTGGTCAATGTTTGATAATTGACCGGCTGCAAAGGTGTAACTCGTGCCAGGCGTGGCTTTGTTGTCATGCTGAAAAAGAGTGGTATCCCAGCGGTCGGGGTTTATTTCGGTCACTAAATCTTTCTTTTCTAAGAGCGATTGCCATAAATCGGCAGGATCACAAATATCACCAGGGAATCGTAAGCTCATCCCGACCAGCGCAATAGGCTCTTTTTTAATCAGCATAATGGCTGCATTCCTTCATTTGATAACATTCCATTATTTAATCGCTCTGCAGCAAAAGGATACATCAAGCGCACCAATAGTACCCAATATTCTTGAATATTTATTATACAGAAAATCACATGGCAGTCACAGTAAATCATACTAACCTCAAGCAACAAACAATCAATAGTTAGTCACTAATATGAAAATAAGACCCATCATTTTTACCGTTTAATAAATAAACAGATATTCAATCATTTGTCGAATGATTGACCAGATTTTCTGGCCCATCACTACCGAAAAAAGTAAGACAGATGCAATTTTTGTCTATAATTGAGCCTATTAAATTGACTAAACTACACTACACTCTAAATGGATTAACAAAAGTAAAATAATTCCTTCCTACCACTACCGCTGATTACAAAACAAACAATAAGGGTTTTTAATCTATGCTGACTGCAAACCAACGGAAAAACATAAAAATGCTTTGGGTTTATGTTGGTTGCGCTTCATTATTGTATTTTGTCGTATTTTTCAGCCTAACCAGCCAAGCAGCAGAGTACCGGCTTCAGCCCTCAATATCTCTCATGACTGAAACGGATGATAACGTCCGGTTATCTGCCAACGATATCGATATTTATAGCCTTCAAGGCGAGTCAGCCATCCTGAACGCTGATTTTAGTCGCAGTCAAACCAACCGCTCACTCAGTATTAACAATCGATTTGCTAGCAGTAAATACGATCTTAATCGTTACAATAGCGAAGATTTCTCAACCACCTTAAATTATCAGCGTGGTTTCGAACGGAGCTCGTACAGTCTCAACCTTTCCGCCAGCGATGAATCAATTCGCTCCTTAGACAATCAGCCAGGAAACGATGGGGCAACTGTACAGAGAGCCAATAAAGCACAAAGTTACTCCTTGTCACTGACCGGGCAATACCAACTGACAGAGCAGCACCGGTTACAAAACCAGTTTAGTGCCCAACAACGTCACTATGACAACGAAGAGCGGTCTAACTATAACTATTTTAGCAACAACTTTTTGTGGGTGAATGCAATCAACCCGCAATTATCCATGCAAGTTAACTTAAGCTTGAGTAGCTTTCGGCCTGAGAAAACCAACGGCATTGAGTACGCCTTTATCGAAACAGCCATAGAAGACTACGGCCTAAGTAATGCAACCATCATTAGTAGAATGGAGGATTGCTTCGACAGACTTAATCCATTAGACCCTTATAATCCCGATACCGCGCTAATCCTGCCAGCCCCAATACCCAATTTTGATTCCACAGAAATTAATTGCTTTAATGCCAAATCTTTTTCACTGGCGCAAGACACCATTAATCTTCAAGTCGGTTTGCAATACCAGTGGACAGAAAATCTCCGTCTTGACCTGTTAATTGGCAGTTCGCATTCAGAAACCGAGCGCGATGTATTCAGCCTCAATGCAATTTTAGTGACGGGAGAGTTGACAGGTAACTTTGTGCAAGAAACTGAACAAAAAAACTTGTCCTACAATGTCGACGTCAACTATCAACACTCAGCAGTAGTCTCAAGCTCGCTCAAGGCATCGCAATCTCAAGAACAAACCGCTTATGGCTCTTCGGTTGATACCCGTCGCATTACGCTTTCAAATGCATGGAGAATCAATCAATTAAACACCCTCAAATTTTCCCTTTTTCAACGCGAACGCAGTCAAAGCCTCACCAACACTGGTCAAGAACTTTACAACCGGAATTTCACTCAACTGCACATAACGCATGTAAAGTACTGGCCAAACAATATTCGCAGTGATTTTCGCTATTTTCACAGCATAAGTGATAATGGGGCTCAACAAAATGGGAAAAGAAATCGCTGGATACTGAGCCTGACCTGGCAACCTGAGGCTACAATCTGGTCAAAATAAACACGGATTTAGCCGGCAATCGGCGAAGGAACGTCTCACATTATTGTACTTTTCTTGCATTAAACAATTGATATTGATTCTGTTTTACGGCCTAATTGTAAACGTCTACTGTGTGATTGTTTTATTCAGGAAAGGGGTCACTTATGCACCTAAACTGTCGTTCGATAGTGCCTATTGGATTGCTCGTTTTATCTACAATGGCTCATGCAAGTCAACGAGACGATGTGGGCTATACCCAACTGCAAGACCGTTTGGGTGGCAATACTCCAACGGGTCGAGGCATTACGGTGTCTGCCTATGAACCTGAATGGCACGCTATTGGCGAACAAGGCAGCGGCAAACCCATGGGTTGGATACCGGCGGTAGCGGAAGAAAATAACCACGTCAACACCATTGAGATGTACCAAGGCGCGCCCTTAGATATTAAAAGCGGCAACACCAGCAGCCATGCAGCCGCGGTGTCACGCTTTATGTTTGGCAAAGAGCATGGCGTGAGCCAAGAGCTGGATGCCGTTAAATTCAACTCTTTAGAGGACTTTATCGACGCCACGCTTTACCCTCGCACTACTTATCAAGCCATTAACTCTTTCTACCGTGATACGGTTTTTGAAAGCTCGGTGAATAATTTCAGCGCTACTGGCAACTTTAACCAAAACAATATCGACCTTTTACGCCGATTCGATTGGGCGACTGCGAGGGAA
>MDSY01004701.1_pt1 | contig 25934 bp, 28 predicted proteins | sample 811131 | NCBI WGS metagenome assembly MDSY01 (sample SAMN05326643, study PRJNA326480) | marine metagenome | isolation source: seawater | place: Atlantic Ocean: South West | collected 2010
ATATCTAAAAATGATCAACCTCCTGAATTCAATTTTGCTTTAAGTCAAGGATTCTCTGTACACCCGGTTCATCAAAACGAAGCTAGACATTATAGAGATAATAGAAATGGTAACAGCGTTACCTATCATTTCATTACTAATAAATTCGGACATCCTACTGATGGCTTCGGTCGTTATCATACTGCTAGTGATCTTGAAGATTCTACACTAGAATCTATACTCTACTTACTCGAAGATTTAACTAATCGAGTAGGTAAATTAGAAAATAATTAACTTTACATTATCCACTTCCAAGTATCATGATGCCCTACACACTTCATTATCTTTAACCCTCTCATTTTACACTTCTTATCAAATATTCTCATTCTCAACTCGTCTATTGTAAACTGACTATTATACTTATATCTCATTGATATATGCGCATTTTCCGGCCACCATTGAGGTTTTTTCTTCTTATTATCTTCATCGTATTTTACCTTAAAATATATGGCGTTAAATCCATTCTCATATGAGATTTCTTTCTCCGGAACCACTTCTACAACTATGGAAGTATCTTTTTCTAAACATTCATATAAATCCAAGGCCTCCGTCAAACTCAACTTCGTGATTATTGACATATGTGCCTCAAACCCATTTGTCAATTTACTCAGCTCCTCATCCGGCTCACACATTAACCACAAACAATATCCAAAATCAACAAATTCCATATATATTAACTCTCTATTATTTCCATGATTTTATCATAATACTTCTTCTCTAGCTCACAACCTATAAACTTCCTCTTCAAATTCTTACACGCTAATGCTGTCGTACCTCCACCCAAAAACGTATCCACTACCAAATCACCCTCATTCGAATGCTTATTTATTAATTCTTCGAACAACTTCCTATTCTTCTGTGTCGGATGAAACCTATTCTTCCCTCCCTCTATCGGATAATAATATATACCATTATCATACTTCGAATTAAATGTCGGTTTCCCTTTCTTCACCCCCAATATTGCTACCTCTCTTATATTCGACAAATAATTCACTGATTGATTCAATGGCACCGGATTCGTCTTCACCCACTCTATCAATCTTATCTGTTTAAATTTACTCCTCTCCATCATCTTCTTTATATCCGTTATCTTCCATACATCAAAAAATATTATACAAGTCCCCCCTACCTTCAATTTCTTATAATATAATCTCATATATTCTTCCAATTCTCCCATTGTAAACTTCTTATCCCATTCTCCAAAATCAGTCTTATATCCATATTTCTTCCCCGTTATATATCCATATTTCATATAATTCTTCTTCTTCTTCTCCGTATCTTTATCATCCTCTATCTTATTATCTTTCTTATATTTATTCCACTCTTCCTCTGTCTTCATCATCTTCATATTTCCTTCTTTTACCCCCTCCTCCTCTATCTTGTTTATAAATGTATTCATTCCACTTTTTCGAGATATCACATATGGCGGATCTGTTAATATCAAATCAACACTCTTATCTCCTAACCTTTCCAATACCTTTTTTCCATTCTCATTCGTTATTTCCATCTCTTTTACACTATCATATTAAATTGATTTAAAATCATTTCATAATTAAATTATTATATATAATCATGAAACTACGAAGTAACAAAGTTATTACACCAAAATGTCACTATTGTGTTCAAAATAAACGCACTACACAATACTATCCTAACCCAAAATGGAGCTCTTGTTCTAGATGTTTTGAAGAAAGACATCCTGAAAAATTTCTCGAATTTTTAGCTACCCAATGGTGCCCTGCTAATATTATACCACAATACGCACTACAAAGCTTTATTGATGACAAATGTATTACTCAAAAAACTGTCCTCAAAATGATGTCCCTTTTCCTCAAAAATTTCGATATTGATAATGCTCACAAGCTATTAAAATATCATCTTAAACATAATGAAAAATGGGGCATTTCAGCTAAGGACGCCGGTATTATGTATTCTCAATTCAGACAAAATTACGGAAATAAACACGGCAATTCCCTTACTATTGGTTCTGATAGTGATTGGAGAGTCCAACATTTATTCGCCGGTTTTATCCTAGATAAATGGAATATTAAAGCCTCTATTCATGGCCCCGTCGCTGTTTGTTATTATGGTAATTTCGGAGATAAACCAAGAGGAACTATTAAAAAACTATCACCTTGTGTAGCTCTACAAACCGGCCCTCTATCCGGTTGTGATAAATCTTCATCTTCTCAATTCAACTTTTGGATCAAAAGTATATTGCCTTTAATCAAAAAACAATAGGTTTCCAAGCTTTGATTTCATCATACATTTCACCACTGAAACATTGATCATAACAATCTTTCGGAAATATCTCTTTCATATCTTTCAAATCTAAATATAATAAACTATCTACTCCCAATTCATCCCTCACCTCATAAACCTTTTTCTCATTCATTATCAACTCTTCCTTCTTTTTTATCGCTATACCCAATTCACATATATCTTTTACCGGTGGCGCTGGTATTCTCACATGTATCTCTTTCACCTCACAATCCTTCAAATTATCTACTATACTCTTCATTACATTCCCTCTCACTATTGTATCATCTACTATTATTACTTTCTTACCCTTCAATTTCTCTTTGTCATATGCAAATTTCTTCTTACAAGCTTTCACTCGACTCTCGTTATTCATCAATATAAATGTCCTCCCTGCTTCCTCTCTCTTCACTATATATTGCTTATATTTATAACCCATCTTATCACTATATCCTAGCGCCGCATCTATACCTGAAGCCGGTATACCTATCACTATATAATCTTTATCCCATACATATGCTGACCCCATATATCCTTGCTCATTCTCTGCTAATTTATGACCTAACCATTTCCTCACATTCCTTACATAATACCCATCTACAAAACTTTCATTATTCAAAAAATATATCAATTCAAACGCACATAATCCCTCCTTTGCGTTTGGATATTGATATATCGATTCTAGCCCTTTATTCGATATCTTTATTATCTCCCCCGGTCTCACATCCCTCTTATAATTCTCTCTATTCATTGCACACGATTCTGAACTCACATAATAACTTTTATCATTCTCTCCTATACATAATGGTCTTATCCCATATCTATCTCTCATCGCATACATCGTCCTTCTATATATAAATACTATGCTATATGACCCGGGTATTGTATTCATCAATTCTATTACCTTCGCTTCCATATCCTTGTATGATATATTCCTCATATAATTCAATATATATAACGTATCATGACCCTCTACCATTGGCACATTACCATTATGACATAAATATATTACCGATTTCCGTATCTCATTTTTCAATGGTTGTAAACCATTCAATACTCCCTGTATTGAAGTATCTCCACTCGTTCTATATCTCAAATGCCCCAACAGCATCTTCGAAGATATCTTCTTCTCTTTCTCATCACAATCTATTACCTCTCCTTTCATCCTATATTCTTGATATCCCCCCTTCTTACTATATCTTACTACTCCAAATCCATCTCGACCCCTATGTTGTAATCTCTTTAAACCTTCTATTAATTCTGATGTATTATTCTCTTCTTTCTTATTATATAATCCAAATATTCCACACATATATATCTTAATATATTTAATAAATTTTATATTGATTTAAAACATATTTTTTATTTTATTTATATAATGGCTTCTATTTGCGAATATATTTGGTTAGATCATTCTAATAATCTACGCTCTAAAACAAAAATTATACCCAATCACGATCCTCAAAATGGATTCCCTATGTGGAATTACGATGGTTCCTCTACTGGACAAGCTGACGGTTCTACTTCTGAAGTATTTCTTCGACCTGTAAAAGTCGTCCCTGACCCTCTCAGACCCGGCAGTATTAATGCTTCTTTTCTCGTTCTATGTGATACTTGGCTCTTCGATAAAGAAAAAACCAGTGATAAAAATATTCAATATAAACCCCACCCTGATAATACCCGATATCAAACTCAACTCACTTTCAATGACCCTCTCGTCATTTCTGAAGAACCTTGGTTTGGTATGGAACAAGAATTCTTCTTTATGAAAAATGGTATTCCTTTGGGTATGAAAAAAGTATCGAATACCTTACAAGCGTTAAAAGCACAAGGTGACTATTATTGTGGTGTTGGACCTGAAAATGTTTATGGTAGACAAATCGCTGAACACGTATTGAGTAATGTATTATCTACTCAAGACATCTATTGCACCGGTCTTAATTTCGAAGTCGCTCCTGGACAATGCGAATTCCAAATTTTCGGCCATGGTATTGATGTCGCCGATTCTCTCCTTCTTTTCCGATATATTCTCAAAAGAACTGCTGAAATTCATGATACCGATGTATCTTTCCATCCTAAACCACTCGAAGGCAATTGGAATGGTAGTGGATGCCATACCAATTACTCTACCACTTCCACCAGAAAAGAAAATGGTCTCGATACCATCAAAAATTATATTGCTCTCCTTAAAGCTAATCATAAAAAACATATCAAAGTTTACGGCGTTGATAATAAAAAACGCCTCACTGGTAAACACGAAACCGCTTCTTGGGAAAAGTTCACACACGGTGTCGCTGATAGAGGTGCCTCAATTAGAGTCCCTACTCTAACTTTCATTGAAGAATCCGGATATATTGAAGATAGAAGACCCGCTTCCAATTGTGACCCTTATCTTGTCATCAATAAACTAGTTGAAACTACTGTATTAAAAGGTAAAGCCGTCAAAGAAAAAAAATCTGTTAGACATCCTACTGCTTAATAATTAAATATATCTATCTAATTATTAAAATAACTTATCAAAATCTACTACCTTTCTCTCCAAATTATCATATATACTATCTATAGTCCTTAGACACCACCCTGACCTCCCATACTCAAATGGCGAAGCTTGTCCATCCTTCATATATACTTCTACATTACAACTATAATTCCCTATCTCCTTATCCAATCTCTCCTTATATTTCAATATATTATTGTAAAATTCTATTATCGAATTCACATTCACCTCTTCAAATATATGCTCTCCTTTAAAAAATATACTCTCCGGTCTCTTCTCCAATACTACTACATAAATATATTCTCTATCTATCCTCTTTTTATATACCGGATAATGACCCCGATTCTCTACTAATATTAATGCTAAATAATTTTTCTCTTCAAATTTTATCAATATATCTATCTCATCTATCGGATCTATCACATAACTATAACAAGGCATTATATCATCATTTATCTTATCTTTCACCCAATGATCTATCAACTTCTTTCTCACATATCTTGGTAATTTCTTCTTCATAAATTCCATCTTATCTAGACAATCCATTATATCTCTCATATTATCTTTCCCATATTGTAAATTCATTAGTTTCCTTAATAATACTCCCACTTTCTTTTTTTGCATAATTATATATTACTGCTATATTCCTATACCTCTTTTTAACCCATATGGATCATCTTCCTCATCCGAATCTGTCTCAAAATCCTCCATTCTTATCTCTCTATATATAATTTCCGCCCTCCTATCTCTAGAGAGGTTTTTCTTAATTTTCTTCATTTTCTTCTTTATCTTTTTCCCGGAATTACCACATAATTTTGATAATGTCAACCCCATCTTATATATACTACTGATTATCTTTTAAACTTTTTATAGCTTCTTTTATATTCGATACCTCCGCCACATCTCTAACTATCTTATCCGTCCCTTTCCCGGATATTAATGGATCTCTCAATGATTTCACTATCACTGATTTCTTCTTCTCCAATTGATCCTCATGAGGCGGTTTATATTTCTCATCAAATTCATCATACACATTCAAAAAAGCATTCCTTTGAACATCCTCCAACCCATCCTTCAATTTACTCTTACTACTCGATAATGAATCTTTCACCCAACCGTCTTTCTTATCATTCACTACAAATTTCTTCCTTTTCGGATCTGTACAATGTATCGGCCTTTTCGTAGGTTCCAAGTCTTCAAGCTTTTGAACTATCACATTTGAGATAACATTATCTTCCAATAATTCACCATTCATCACATCTTGTAACCTTATCTTTATATTCTTCACAAAGTCATCCAAAAACATAGCATCTTTACAGTGTTCTGTCAAAAACATATTCACCGTTATATTAGTATTATTACTGTTTATTGTATTATTATTACCCATTGATTGACCTTGTTTCAATTCTTTTACGGTTTCAACCAATTCTCCATAACCTGTCACAACATCTTCTAGTATTTTATCTTTTTTGTTTAATTGGTTTATAAGAGCTTCTTCCAAAGCTGTTAACTTTTTACCATGATTGTTATCATTGTTATCATCGAAATTGCTCGTTTTGCTCGTTTTAGTCTCCAAAAAAGGAGCATTTTTAACACTTTTTTTATCATTTGAGGCACATTTTTTAACGTGTCTATACAAACCACTTTTGGTCTTATAACCCTTCCCACAATGAGCACACTCAAATCCTCGTTTAGTGACCAAAATATGGTCACTTTTGGTCAAAACGGTCACTTGAGTGACCATCTTTTTTTTATGTTTTAACGTCTCAATGTGTCTATCCCAATTAAATTTTTTATAGCATTTATAGTCACAAATATCACAATGGTAACATTTTAGTTTTTTGCTCGTTTTGCTCGTTTTAGTCTCCATTTATACTAAATGTCCATTTTATTTTTAAGTCCTTTTTAGTGCTTTTTTTTAAGCCAGTCACAATTTCAATTTATTTTTTTTGTAAATTTGGCTCGATATAGCTGTCATTTTAAAAATCCAAAAAAAATGATGAAAATTCTGTACTTACTTTTGTCGTTTTGGACATTTCATGGGACATTTGAAATGTCCATTTTTCAAAAAACCATTCGAAGGTCATGTACAGATATTTTATATGAATTGATTTAAATAGTTATGGTCATATATATATAATTACATATGAATAACAAGACTGGTTTACAGCGTAATACTATAGATAAATTTTATACAAAGCCGGAGGTAGTAATAAAATGCTTGAAAGAATTCAAGAAAGTGACTATAGGAAGTGGGGATGTAGTTATAGAACCTAGTGCCGGCAATGGTTCTTTTACAAGTCGATTAGTAGAATACAATAGTATATCCTATGATATAGCTCCGGAAGGTAAAGGAATAATAGAACAAGACTTTTTGAAATTGAATTTAATAGGGTTCCAAATACCATTACATTTTATAGGGAATCCACCATTTGGTAGACAATCGAGTATAGCAAAGAAATTTATCAAGCATATATGTAGTTGTGATAAGACGAGAAGCTTTGGATTTGTATTGCCAAAGAGCTTTAAAAAAGAGAGTATGCAAAGATGTATACCATTGGATTTTCATTTGATATCACAGATAGATATAGAAAAGGATGGGTTTTTGGTGAATGGGAAAGACTATGATGTGCCGTGTATATTTCAAGTATGGGAGAGGAAGGGGGAGAATAGATATGTATCACCGAAATTAGATCCGGTTGGATATACATTCGTGAAGGATAAAATGAAAGCAACATTTGCTTTAAGGAGAGTAGGTGTTTATGCCGGAAAGATGATAGATATGCTACAAGATGGAATAAACTTTGATAGATTATCAGACCAGAGTCACTACTATATATTTATAGAAGGGATGTCATATAAAGAGAGGGATGAATTAAGGAAGAGATATTATGAGTTGATAGAATGGAATCATGATAATACAGTGGGTCCTAAATCAATAGGTAAGCAAGAATTTATTAAGGAACTCAATAAATTATTTGAATAAATTAACGTCTACGTCTACGTTTTTTTCTAGAACGACGTCTTTTTTTAGTTTTTTTTCGTGGTGGTCCATAACCACCTTTTTTAGATTTTCTACGTTTTTTAGATTTTCTTCTTCTTCTTCTACCACCTAATTGAACGCCTACACCAATTTTACTAGTTATATTTTTAACGACGCCTTTAGCAGTTCTTAAAGTAAGAACAACTAAATCGTTGGCACCTTGTAAAACATTATTGGCTACTTCACCAGTGGATTTGATAACACCATCAGCTTTGGTAGTAACGATTTTTACAGCTTTACCGCCTTGTCCGAATAAATAAGCAGTAGCGCCGCCGGCGAGTGGGATAACACCGACAAGATTACCAAGACCATCTAAAGCACCTTTTACGCCATTACCAGCAGCACCAAGAATATCTTGTTTTGTAAGTTTACCTATGATAGATTGACCAGATTTATTGATAGCTTCAACTACATCTTCACCGGCTGTTAAGATAGGGAGTTTGAGATTAACCATAATATATATTAAGTTTAGATATAAAAAATAATATATATAAAAATATTATAATGAGAAAGTCCTGGTGTGGATTTATAATGCTATTGCCTGTTTTATTAGTAAGTTTAATAAATGGTGAAAATACAACGCGTGTGGAAGATATATCTAAAGCTTGGATAAAAGTATATTGGTCGAATGGAAATCATTATTGGCATAATACAATAACGAGAGAAGATAGAGATGAGCTCTAACAACTGAGATTATTATTGATCCAGCTTCTAATAGAAATGTGTAAAGGATTGAGAAAATTTCTCATGGCTTCAAGATAAAAGAATCTAGATTCTTCATTGGCATCACTTTCTAAAAGTTGTAAAATATTATATACGACATAGATATGATGTTTTGAATATAAAGTAGTGCAGTTTTGGAAAACTTGGTCCATATTGATAGCAGAGCTAGAGGTTTCTTGAAATAATTGTTGATTGTCCATATCGAGGATATTTTTGTAAAGAGAGAGAGTATGAGTAATAGAATGTTGGCCGGAGGCAGAATAAGTTTCGATAAGCTTAGTGATACCTTTGATAGCAGTTGCTAAAATATAATCGAATCGCTTATCATCTTTAGATTTATACCATAAATAGTATCTTCGAATAGCGTGAAATAAATAATATAGGTCATCTTTGGTATCTTTATTCCACCAACGAACAACACCTTGAACAATGGTGGGCTGTTGTATATGTAGATTATTATTAGATATACTGATTTTAGTGCCAACTGGACAATAATTGAGAAGTGCGAGATTAATCATAACCTGTAGAGGTTCTAAAATCATATGCTGTTGTTCTTTTACATTATTGAAAGAGAGAGAGTCCATATATATTAGTTATTAATATTCTTTTAAAATGGTTTAAAAGTATATTAATTAAATTTATAAATTAATGAATATAGATAAATATCTAAAGATACCTGCTAATAAGGTAAATAATGAGGAGATCAAGGGAGGGAAAATGAGTGTAGATGTTATATTTAATGAAAAAATAGAAAAATTTTTGAAGTATAGTTTAGAAGAGAGAACGAAGATATTAGAGATAGGATTGAACACATATGAGAGTAGTATAGAGATAACAAGGAATTGGGCGGAGAATGGAATGGAAGATGCTGTGAAGGAGACAAGGAAAGAGAAGAATAAAGAGATAAAGAAGGAGAAAGAGAAAAATAAGAAACACCGGGAGAAGATAAATGAATTACAAGAAGAGATATCAAAAATGTCGAGTGAATCGTGGGAGAAGATAGAGGGAATGAGGGAAGAGATAAAGAAAGATACAGAATTGGTATATAAGAATAGAATAGAATCATTGAAGAATGAGGTGATTTATATACAAGAGAAGATGAATAATCAAACGGGGGAACATTATGATAGATTGAAGAAATTAGAGGGGGAATTGAGAGATAAACATGATCATGATTTGAGGAAGTTGAATACGAAATATGAGAACGATTTGAAAGAGATTCATATGAAAAATAAAGAAGAAATGATGAGTTTGAATGAGAAATTGTTTACTCAAGTGAGTAATCAAATGATATCATCGAATAAAGGTATGATAGGAGAGAATATAGTAGTAGAATGGTTGACTAAATTTTATCCATTATCGGGGTTAGATGTTACAGCGAAGAAAGGAAAGAAGGCAGATATGTTATTGGAGTTAGATGATAAGAGATTTTTAGTAGAAGTGAAGAATTTTAAATGCAATGTGCCGAAGAGGGATATAGAGAAATTTGAGCAAGAAATGATGACGATAGAGAATATAGATGCTGGTTTATTTATAAGCACGTGTTCGAATATACAAGGTAGAGAGGATTGGGAGATAAGGCATTATAATGGGAGACCGGGGATATTTTTAACGAATGTATCAGAAGATCCAAGGACGATAAAGGGAGCTATAAATTTTTTGAAGAAATTGATAGCAACAGAGATAAGTGTAGTAAATTTAGGAGCAATAACGACTACGGTGAAGAATTTTGCGAAATCTCAAAAGAGTATAATAACACAAGTAAGGAATCAGGCGAAAGATTCGGTGAAAACATTGAATGAGACATTAGATAGAGCGTGTGATAATATAGAGAAATTGGCTCTAAATTTAGCTTCTAGTATTCAAGATTCAAAAGATGAAAATAATTCTTCTCCAAAGTTGTAATGGGGATTCGGTCAATTTTTTTATAATCAAAAGTGAGTTTTGTTTTAAATCTACGATTTTTTCTGAGAAGTATTTTGAATCTTTTGATATATTCAAGCCGGAGATATTTCTTAAGTTTTTTATTTTTTAGGCTGGAAGGTTTGACCATATTATCTGCATATTTCAAAGCGATATATTTAACCATAGGTATTTGAGGATATTTGACGGTATTAAAATCACTAGATTTGTAAATAGTCTTAGGAATATTCAAGAGTGAATTAGAAATGGAATTTTTCTTTTTAGTTTTATTATTAGATTTTTTTCGATTACTTCTGGTTTTATTTGGCATATAATATAATATAATGATATTTTATTATATATGAGTTACGATTATCTATTCAAAATAATTATAATAGGAGAACAAGGTTCAGGGAAGACGAGTATAATAAAGAGGTTAACGGATAATAAATATACAGATATGAGAGAGAGTACAATAGGATTAGATTTTACATCTCATAAGTTTGATTATAATGGGAAGCGATATAAATATCATTTTTGGGATACGGCCGGTCAAGAGTGTTTTTCAGAGATAATCAAGGTATATTACAAAAATATAGCCTGTTGCTTTATAGTAACAGGAGTAGATGAAGAAGATTGGGAAGAGAATTTGGTGAAATGGTTAGGTAGATATAATATGAATAAAGATGAGGGAGTTCAAGCAAAGCCAATAATATTAGTAAATAAATTGGATTTGGATAGGAAATTTACAGAGGAAGAAGGTATGAGATTTGCTGAAGATAATGGTTGTTTATATTATGAAGTATCAGCAAAAACGGGTGCGAATATGAGAAAAATATTAAAACATTTGACAGATAATATAATAACGACAATGGATGAAAATGAATTAGGTCCGGGAATAAGTAGAGGAGCAGTTAGTTTGAGTGTAGATGATAAAGAATATACAAGGAATTGTTTATATTTTGGTTGTTTTTCTTAATATGAATAAAGTTGAGTGACTCTGAGTGAGAAAGACCAATCCATATTATTGAGATTAAGAAGGAGTCCTTTATCATTTAATAAGCGGATACGGAATGAGGATAGATTGACAGGTCCGAAATAGAAACGTTTGGTCAAATCAGGTTCAGGATTAGTATATGACATAGTTCCATAGAAATCATCGATGGGTCTATCGACAGGAACTTTATGTAAAATATCAGTAGAATTAGGACTATTATAACGGTCGGCTGGTTTACCGGTCATAGCAAGTTTAATTTGGTCAACAGTATATAATTGTTTTTGAGTTAAATTACGACTTAAATCGTAATTTACCGGTTTGGCAGAACAACCTCTAACAAATAGATTATAATCAGGTGGTTCGCAACCAGGATCCATAGTAGTTTTATTGTAATAGGAAGGTAAAGAGAAATTAGCTTTATTGCTTTGAATAGAAATGATATCTTGATTAGGTTTATTATTACAGAAATCATCCAAGGAAATGAGAAGATATCTAGGTCCTCTAAGGTCTAATAATGCTTCACCTTCAATAGTTCTATCAGGCATAATAATATATGTATCAATACGGAAACCTAATAACCATCCTAAATTATAGTCGAGTTTTTGACCGAATCCACCACCTTCAACACATAGATTAACTTGAGCGGAAGGTGAATACCATTTAACTTCAATAGGAGAGCCAGATGTATTTTTGACGGATATTTTATTATTAGTAGAATTAAAAGAGAAAAGAAGATTATTGCTTAGATCAACGGAGTTTAGAGCATTAACTATTTCATCGCCACTGAAATAATTACCGGGTGTTATTTGAATAGGGTATTCAGATTTATCAGTAATATAATAATTGGTGCCATATTCAGCATTGAAATTATACCAACTGAGAGGGATTTCTGCGTGTTCTAATGTTATTTCGAGAACATTTTGGAGGGGTTGAGAAAGGTTGGCAGTATAATTACTAGGACTATCGAGTCTTTTACTACTATTAGGGTCGGCATTTAAACAAGCGACAGAAGATGGGTCTAATATGGTTCTATAATGACTATCGAAATTAACAATACGGGTCACGGTATATCTTTTGGTAGGATTAGTTTCACCTTGAGCAAATGGAACAGTAGTTCCTGCTTGATTTGGAAATCTTAATTCACCGATAACAAGATGTTCTTCATCTAATAATTTGTTATCTTTTTTATATCTTTCAGTGACAATTAATTCTTCTTCATCTTCTTCATCTGGTTGAAGAACACCCTGTCGTGTTAATTCATCTTTTTCTTTTAATAATCTTTTTCTGATATCGAAAAAGAATTTCTTAAATAGAGGGTCTTTATCATATTTAATAATATAACTTTCAGTAATATCAATGATGTCAGCTTTAGATAGAGGTATTTTATTTAAAACACCCATAATAGAAAGTAGGTCTTCTACCGGATAATTACCAACATCAAAATCAGTCATATCTACTTTTGTACTCATATATAAATAATAAGTAATTAATTTTATATTATTAATTATTTATCTTCTAGATTTTCTTCTTTTTCTACGTTTTCTAGATTTTCGACCGCCTTTCTTCCTTCGTCGTGCCTTTTTCTTAGTTCTTTTTTTCTTGTTTTTTCTACGTCTCCTAGTTCTTCGTCTACCTCCTTGTAAAACACATCCTGTTCCCTCAATATATTCCATTCCTCGTTGACATATACTTTGACGTTGTTGTTGTGGTGCTGATGGTTTAGAGTCTTTTAATAAGTCAGCATATATAGGATTAGCATCAGCCATAATAGCTTTAGTAACTTGAGTAAGATTTTGACCCTTAATAACCGGTAAATCGAAAGAATGCCATATGAAGTATTGATTGAATCCATCATCACCGACATCAAACGTTTGATATCTTTTGGCTTCTCTTTCAAGTGTAGATCTGATAAGACCAAGATTACCTTTTGCATTTTCAATTCTACGCGCCCAATCGTCTCTATATCTTTGAGGCCACTTAGTAACAGAAGCAGAATCTCTAATAATGCCGTCAAAATTAAAAAGTTTTTGATATTCGAGGCGTAGAGCTGGATCTCCCATTGATAATTCATCATTCTTTAAATTAGCAACTAATTCATCGACATAATCTTGATTTTCATATTGTTGTGGATTTCTAAAAGCAATATTATGAGCACTTTGTTGAAGGAATTTGAAATTGAATTTTGAAAAGTAGAAATTAATAACATGGATAAGAGCAGATAACTTAGTCCCTTTATAACCACTCATATATGATATAATATTAGTCATATCTACGAATTCTAGTCCGGGAGAAGCTTCCATTTTTCCAGTTTTATAATGAGGAACAATTATTTTATATATATCATTTTTTAATCGAGTAGAATTATTACCTCTTCTTTTTGCTTTTTTAGCAAACTTAGAAGAACAAATACCTTCAATATATAAGTAATCAGCACCTCTTGGATTGAATTTGCCATCTTTAAAGTTCAAATCTCTAACATATAAAAATCCACCGTTAATCATTGTTCCAAATATATCTTTTTGTGACATAGTAGCACGAAGACTTGAGTTTTGTCGTTTTTCGCTAGTATTTTTCCAAAACTTAATGAGGGAATCTTTATATTTTGGATCAATATATTTTTCTATATATGTTTCCTCCCCATTTTTTAATGCATCGCCAACTAATTCAATAAATCTATTATATCTTTTTTTCATTTCTTCTTGATTTGTAGTATAATGTACCATGACAAAGGCGCAATCTTTACGAGCATTTGTATGATTAAAGAATCCCGGATTTAACCATTCACCGCAAGCATAATATTCATCATCACTTTCTGCTCCCCAAGAAATATAATTTTCAAATTTTAAACGATTAATAACGGAGTTAAATAATTTATAAGCACCACTAGCTTCTTGATATTGTGAAAAATATGTGGTTCCATTATTATATGTTTTCTTCCAATGTTTTTTGTTACCATCTATTTCAAGTGGAAGGTCTCTTAATTGCCATTGATTCAATGTGTCGCGGGGATGCATCCAAACTTGTTGAATATCATAATTAGGAGCTATATTATTGACAATAGAATCGCAAATTTTATTTGATACAGAATTATCTAAATATGGATTTATAAAAATATAATAACCCGGTTTATTTGCTAATATTTTTTTGGGTCCTCTAGGAGTAAAGAAATGACTATGTTGTGCTTCAATAGTATCATCTTTTCTACTAGTATTATTATTGTTTTTGCTTTTTGTTTTACTTCTTTTTTTCTTTTTACCAGCCATTAAATATATATATATATATACGTGATAAAATGTTTTAAATTGAATTGAAAATAATGGAGATATTTAATTTATACAAAGATGAATAAAGTTAGCAAAGCAGCAAGCAAAAAAAAAATAAAGACTAATAATAAGATGTTAGAAGATTGTATGATATGCGCAGAGAAGATTACTGGCAAGGGGAAAAGAGTGAATATAGAATGCCCGGCTTGTGAATTTAAATGTTGTAAAGGATGTGTGGAGAGATGGTTATTAGACCAATTAGAACCGTCCTGTATGTCGTGTAAAACGAAGTGGACATTAGTAAAATGTCAAGAGTTATTAGGGAAAGGATTTATGAATGGGAAGCATAGGAAACATGTTAAAGAAGTATTGTTTGATATAGAGAAGGCGAGATTTCCAGAGACTATGCCGGAGGTAGAAAAGGTAGTGAAGAAAGAGAGATATGTTAAAGAGAATCGTGAAACAGAAAAAGAAATATTTTCACTACAAATGAAAATACGAAATTTAAATAAGAAAATTAGTGATAAAAGATACTTTATAGATTATGGAAGAGAAAGGAATGAAGACAATGAGGAGAAGAAAGAAGAGAGAAAGAAATTTATGAAAGCGTGTCCGGCAGCAGATTGTGAAGGCTTTTTATCATCGTCTTGGAAATGTGGAGCGTGTGATATATGGGTATGTAAAGATTGTGAAGAGATAATAGGGAAAGATAAAGATGCTCCACATGAATGTGACCCGAATATTTTAGCTTCGGCGAAATTATTGAAGAAGGAGACAAAACCGTGTCCGTCGTGTGCTTCGAGTATATATAAAATTTCAGGTTGTGATCAGATGTGGTGTACTCAATGTAAGATAGCATTTTCGTGGAATACAGGTAAAAGATGTAGGGGTCATATTCACAATCCTCATTATTATGAGTGGATGAAGAATGGTGGTGGAACAGTAGCAATGCCGGGGGCAGACATGCCGTGTGGTGGGATACCTACAGCTTTTAGTCTGAGGAATAGTTTAAAAGCGATTGATTCAACGCCTAATGTAAAAAAAGTTATGAATACAATATGTAGTAGTGAAAGATATGTAAGTTATTTATTGGTTTCAGCGAATTTACAGTATTTTGGAACTAAATGGTATTATAATAATAAAATATATTTTCCGAGTGATTGTGGGCGAAGAATAGAAAGTTTTGATATAAGTTCATATAAGAAAGCATATGAAAAAGGATTATCAGTAGATGTTGAAGAACAATGTCGTCGTTTTCGGCTAAAATATTTTTCGGAAATTAATGATTTAATAACCACAAGGCTTTCAATAATACAAATATACAATTGTTATACTATGATAATGAGACTTCATCAAGCAGCACAACACTTTACTCATGTTGAATTAGAAAGACAAAGAAGGCGAGTTAATAATAATGTAGATAGTCTGGATTTGAGAGTTAAATATATATTAAAGAGAGTAGACGAAAAGGTTATGAAGACTTCGTTATTGAAAAGAGAACGTGCGAGGAATAAAGAGATAGCTATATTAGATATATATGAGTTATATGCGAGAGTGTTTGCTGATTCTTTGAGAAGTCTTTGTCAACCGGGTTTAACATTTGATAAACTATTAAGTGAATATAAAAAATTACAGAGAATAAATGTTTATTGTAATGAAGAATTATTGAAATATACAAAAACATTTAATTTAAAAACCGGGGTAATAGAATTTAGGACAGGTTGGGTGAAAACACGAGGAGTTGATGAGCAAACGACTAGATGTTTGAAGAAAGGGCTTTTTGGTGGTCAGAAACCAGACACTATAGAACCAGAGGATATATCAGTATTTGATATAAATATGTTGAAGACATATTGTAGAGCATATCAAAATATACAAAGATTTGGAAGAAGATGGTCATGTATTTTTCGACCGACACAACAACTTGTTGATGGTGAACTAAAGTATGAGTATAATAATAATAATAGGTGGTAATATGTCAAATTTACTTACGAATAGTATTACAAGATAATAAAAATAAAAATTCATTAATTGAAATTTTTTTAACTGGTGACATCATTTGATTAGCGACTTTAAGATCTAAAGGGTTAGTATCATAAATAGGGCATAATTCGAATTCAGTAGTTTTGTGATTATTATAATGATAATTTTGTATTTCATGAAGATGAATTTTTTGTTGTTTTAATTTTGATGTATCAACATGAGCAAAAGATTTGAAAGCCTTAGAATACTCTTGATTTCTACGCATATGCATATGTAAAACCATAGCAGATGGTAAATAATAAGGGTCTTCTTTATTATCAATCATTTCTTTTAAATGTGTAGAATGCATATTGTTAAAGTTACCATATTTTTGATTAAGTGTATCAAGAATTTTTTGTTTAGATTTATTTAATTTAATTTTTAATCGGTGTATATTATGGTTTGCAATAGCGGATTTGATTAATAAAGCAGTTTGATGGTCATTATCTTTCATTGCTTTGTTAGCTAAATTTAAATAAAAACCTAAATTATATTTTACTTGATGAACGGTTAGAGCTTTTTCACCATTGGTAAGAATTAAAGCTACAATATTAGCTATACCTTTATTATGGATATCAGGAATAGCATCAATATTATAGAGCATACTTAATACTTTGCTAGTTGAAGCTTTCATATTTAATGCTGTTTTATCTAATTTTTTATCATAATCTGTTGTAAATAAATTATGTATTAACGATTTAAGGCATCCGGGTTTATTAATAGGTCCAGCAAATTGATAAGCTTGTGAGAATAATTGTAATCCGGTATCAGAAAGTGCTCGATTGCGAGGCATATAAATATTTAAACAATAAAAATTCGAATATTAAACATATTTTTTGGTGGAAATTTTGATATATTATCGATATCAATGATTGATAAATTGAATTTTTTGGAAACAAAATTATTAATATTATCAAATTCGGCGATTTCATTTTTATACTGTAAAATGTTAGGTATTGAATTTAAGCCGGAAATAAGGTTATTATTGAATGAAAATAGTATATAATTGACGAATTTAGAATTGAAATAATTATTGAAGAAATTTATATCAGATTTATTAATATTTGGAATAAAGAAAGGAATATCATTAATAGTCATTTTAATATCATTTTTTTTGAATTTAAAACTTTTATCGACTTTTTTAATGAAAATATATCCTAATTTTTTTGTGTGATGAAGTAAATTATAGATGAAATTTTGGTGATATAAAGGAATATTGTCTTTAATGAAATATCTAATATATTTATTGATAGAGAGGTCGTAAATGTTAATATATTCAGTAGTAGGTTTTTTTTGTAAATAAATAATAGTCTTTGAACTATTAATAAATTTTAAGTAAAATATTTCAAATTGTGTTAAAAAAAGGAACATACTATGATTTTTATTTAACCATAAAGAAGGTATTATAGCTAAAAAATGTCCATAATCTTGTAAAGAATGTATAGCGTGTTTAACATAATTTTGCCAATTATCAGAGGTTTCTAATATTATTATATCCGGTGTAATATGATTAAATGTAAAATATGCTTCATTAAAAATATTAGCATTTTCACCAAAGGTTTTGCTAAGCTTTTTAGTATTATTTTTATCAGAATCAATCATATATAACATATTTTTTGTAACGTATTCAATAGCATCATAAGTATTTTCAAAATTATGAGCTAAATTATTAAACAAATGATTATGTAAAGAAACATATAGTTCAATATTAGTATATACAGGTATAAGCCAAATTTTATGAGGTAATTTGAATAAAAAATCAGGTAATAATTCAAAAAAGTTTTGATATTCTATTAATTTTAATTTGTTTATTGTCATTAAAATTAATATAATTTTAAATTTTAAGTATTAATAATGGTAATTATACAATCGCTTCTGTATTATTATAAGAATCGTTATATGGAACACAAGTTAACCAAGACCATTTGGATCTCAAAATCCAATCTTCAGAAGGAATATGTAGATTTAATTTATACATCTTTCTTGCTTCTTCTTTTGGAATCTTACAAATAACTTTATATACTTCTAATTCTAAATTAACTGGATTAGTTAATGTAACAAGACCAGATACGATAGCATGGTTTAAAGTATTTGTAAAATCGTCTGGTAATTCAAGACCGGCATCATCCCATTTCCATTGTGTTTTTACCCAATGTTCTTTCATTTTCATTCTTTTTAAAATTTTATACGCAAATTCCCATTCACTATCTTTAACAGAATCCGGACTATAATTCCAATTATTAATAATATTAGTATCTTTTTGTTGCGATAAAATTTGCTGTACTTCATTATCTTCACCTTGATCTGAATCTTCATTTTTCATAGAAATAAAACCATCAGAATCAATTGATGATTCAGAATCACTTAATTTTTTAGTAGGCGATTGTGATATTGGTTTAGTACCAAATGTCATTATTCTTTTACCAAGATCATTATCTGAACCAGACGATTCATCGTCTGAATTAGATTTAATATCTTTTGTGAAGAATTCTTCAAAAAACGTGTCTTTAGCAAAGTTACTCATTTTATAAAATTAAATATTGTTTTATTTTTAATTCAATTTAATATGTATGATGAAAAAGTTTGAGTTTGCTTTATATGGAATTTTTATAGGACTGATATATATTTTATTGATATTTGGACCTCAAATTAAATCCGGAGGTAAACATAATTTAAATATAGATATACCAATATTATTTATCAAGGAAGGTAGTGTAATAATAAATAATTATCATATACATCATTGGTTGATATTTTCGATAATATTTTTTATTACACTATTTTTCAAAGAACATTATATTTTATACTTTGTTAGAGGTTTTGCTTTTGTATGGACAATTCATGGATTACTTTATGATGATCGATTTCTTTTCGAAGCATTCAAAAGGTCAATTAAATAAAAATGGATACTCCATTGAAAGAAACTTTTAACATAATTTGGTAATAAACCTCTATATAATCCACGAATACCCCCTTCATTTTTTACGACTTTTTTAATACAATCAATAGGTCCATTATATTTAGGAACTGTCTTATCATATTGTTGTAATTGTAATCGTCGTCTAATTAAATCAGTAGGATAACTAATAGTTAAAGCATATACGGCTGATAATCCACCATTAAAAGGATTATTAGGATATTGAACATTTAAATATTCCCTCGATTGGAATAATAGACCGGAAAATAAACTAAATCCAAAAATACTAGTTCCATAACCTTTGTACAAGCTTTTAAAATTATTACTTTTTAAAACATCAATAATACCTTTATATTTATTTTTATTAGTTTGCAAACTGAGATATGTTCTTGTTATTTCTAATGGGTATATTATTCCCATAGAACAAGCACCTGATAAAATACCAGAAGTTACATTATTATCGATATTTTCAGAAAATTTATTAAATAATGAATAAGTTAAAGCATATTGTGGTGTAGCTTTTATTAGATTTACACCATTACCTTTCCATAAATATCTAACACCTTCTTTTTTTATAACATCTCTTAAAGTAGAATTAGGAATAAATGGATTTTGTCTTTGTATTCTCCAAAGTTCAATAGGTGATGTAGCAGTTTTTGAAAATAATGAAGCGCAACTTGATGTTATAAAAGAATCAACAAAAGTATTTAACATTTGAATATATATTATAAAAAAAAACTATATTAATATTATTTTAATAATGATATTAATGAATAAAATTAAAACAGAAGAGGATATGAAAAAATTTGTAAAAAATAAATACCTAGTAGTTTATCCTGATACGAGTATAAAATTATATAAAAATTTAAGAGAAATCGAACATGATATATTAATATCGTATAGTAGTATATCAAAAAAATTAAAGGAAAAAGATAGCTGTATTTGCGAGTCAAAAGGAACCAAGTATATATTTTATATCAAAAAGATTTAATAATAATCGTCATAATTATCATCGCCATAATAATCGTAGTAGTCATTACCATTGTTATCACCACCATTGTTATCACCGCCATTGTTATCACCGCCATTGTTATCACCACCATCATCATTTCCATTATTACCTCCGTTATTGTTGTCATTATTACCTCCGTTATTATTTATAATACTAGGTGCGATAGGTGGAATAGAAAATATAACATTATTATGAACATTACAATGTTGATTTCTCATAATCCATCCTTTTTTTCTAGCAAGATATCTGCCATAATGATTATGTTTTTTATCTAAACCATTATGAGATATTTTATTACCAGGTCCACCGGAATTAGTAATAGCCGGGATTAAACCTGGACAATCAGTAGTATTATTGGTAGTTTGATTTTCAGCAAATTGTTCGGTAACAGCAAGAATTTTTTTTTGTGTAGTGAAAGAGCTAGCGGGTAGTTTATCTTGTTTGATATTAAATTTTCTTTTATTTGTTCTTTGAAATAACATTCCGGAACAATAATTATTAGGATAAGGATATGAATACATTTATATTATAAAAATATTATAAATTGATTTAAAAATAAAAATAGTTATCTAGTTAATTAATGCCATATCAATGTGTTATATGTGATAGAGAGTTTCAAGTAAGAGCAGATTATAAATCACATTATTCTAGATGTAAATTTGATAATAAAAGTTCATACGAATCGATTAAGGAAGGTTATAGTGTTATTAATAATGCTAGAACAATAAATAATTTGATAGGGGAAGTAGAACGGTTAAAAGAGATTATTTCTAAATTGGAAAAAAATCGTGTACCAAGAAAGATAAAAAATATAAATATATTAGAATATTTGAGAGAAAATGTAGAAAGGAATGATGATTATAATAGTTGGGCAAAAAATATAGAGATAACATATAAAAAATTAAAAATAGTATTATCGGAAGGATTTCGTGAAGGATTGGTGAGAGTATTGAAAGAGGAATTAGATGGAAGTGTTCCTTTGATATCATTTAAAAAGAAGAAACAGATTTATATTTATGAAAATAAGGAATGGAAAGAATATACAAATCAAAAGTTAGAATCTTTATTATATAGTTTACTAATGAAAATAAATGAATGTTGGTCATCACACGAGGTATTAATATGTGGAAATAAATTTGAAGATATAGATTTTAATAATTCGAAGAATCCATCAGCAATGATTTATTTGAAACATAGACAAACATTATACGGTAATGGTCAAGTAGATAAACATGCGATAAAGATGTATGATACTCTTTATAGTTTTTTGAAAACGGATGTGAATAATATTTTAGTTGATCAAAATTATATTTAAAAATATGTTAATTATATATAATCATATGTCTAAGAAAGTCTTTTTTATTCGACACGGTTATGCTTTACATAATAAATTATTTTGGGAAATAGGTGCGAAAGCGTATTCAGATTATGTAGATACGCCATTATTACATAAAGGATATATACAAGCAGATGAATGTAGAAAAAGATACAAGAAAGAACTTAAAGATATAGAATTAGTATTAGTATCACCTTTAACGAGAACATTACAAACAGCTGTATCGATATTTGGCGAATCAACATTTTTTAGAACTAAAATACGAGCCTTAGATTGTTTAATGGAATATCCACAAGGAGGACCGGAACTATGTAATAAAAGAAAAACTAGAGAAATATTACGAAGGAATTATCCAACAGTAGAATTTACGTATGTAAAAGATGGAGAGGTAGAATGGAATCAAAATAAAGAAACAATAAAAGAATTACAAAGTCGAATAGATGAAATGATTGAATTTATAAGGAAGAGACCGGAGACAAAGATAGCAGTAGTATCACATAGTTCTATTTTATGTCAGCATTTATATGGTGAAATATATGATGAAGAAAATGAATTAATGCATTGTCAGCCATATGGTCCATATAAATTTGCGAAATTATAAGAAAAATTATATAATTATCTAAATTATATGATTTTTATAGTAGGATTAATATTAGTATGTGGTATGGCAACCGCTATAGCTTGTATGTCAGTCTATGCACATATGAATGACCTTTAAAGGAATTCCTTTTTGAAATTATCAATTGTTACGACAGGTATTCCAATTTCTTTTGCTTTTTCAGATTTAGTAGTAGCATCATATTCATCTCTAACAATAACAATATGAGTATTTTTACTAACAGAAGATGATATGATGACGCCATATTTAATAAGTTGTTTTTCCATTATTTTATCACGACATCCGGTAAAGACGATTTTTTTATTATTTAAAGGATGTTGAACAATTTCTTCTTTTTTTGACAAATCTTTTAATTTTTGACTAATAATCGAAGATAAATTGGCTTTTTTAACAAATTCATTGAAATAACCAATATAATTTACGAACTTTTCTGCTGATTTATTTGAAAATCCGGGCAAATTAGTAATAACATTAAGAGCTTTTTCTTTATCATATATTAGAATATCGGGATATTCATCTAAGATGATTTTAATTTTTTTAGCTCCTAATCCTCTACCAAATATATTAGTAGCTGCCATAAACGAAGATAAATCAGTATTTTTGACAGCAGATTGGATTCCGTTATAAACTTTAGTTGCCATTTTTTCTTTAAACCCATCAACTTCAAGGAAATCTTCATATTTCATAGCGAGTATTTTGATAAGTGTATTGTTTCCGGTATCCATAATTCTTTGAACATTTCCACGACCTAGACCAATGGCACCGATTTTTTCGAAGAAAGCATGAATAGCTTTCATTCTAACAATCATATTATCATTAGAATTATTGAGAACATAATCGACGCCTTTAAGAGTAACATTAAAATGTGAAGGTGGGTCTTTAGGTTCAACAGGTGTAATAACTTTATGAACTTTCGGAATAACATCACCACTTCTAATGATTTCAATGACAGCACCAACATCAATACCATTATTTCTTCTCCAAACTTCATTATGAACGGTAACATAGGTAATAGTAGTTCCGGAAACATTAACTGGTTTTACTTTGATTTTAGGTTTTAAATAACCATCTTTACTAGGAGACCATATCATTTCTTCGACAACAGTTTGAGCTATTTGGTCTTCAGTGATGATTTTGAAAGCCCAAGCATGCTTGGGATTACCGGATAATCTTTCATATAAATGATTTCTAGTGACAATAATACCATCCATTTCTATATTAAGATTGACTTTCCATTCGAGTAATTTTTCTTTAAGAAATAAATAAGGATTTTTCTTTTTATGTAAATTATCAATAGGCATGTATGGTACAACATTGAAGCCGACTTTAGTTAAGAATTCCAATTGATCTTTAGGTTTTCTAACAGGTTCAACTAATTCATAAGCTATAAAGATTAAATCTTTAACTATTTCAGGATTATAATTTTTAGAATTGAGAACACCGGAAACGAAGTTTCTAGGATTAGCAAAGTTTTCGGAATATTTTTCTTCAAAAACATCCTTTTTTATCATAATTTCACCTCTAACGCTGATACCGGGATAATAAGGTAAGTTAAGATATGGAGCAAGATGAGATACGTTTTGTCCTACTTTACCATTGCCTCTGGTATATAATAATATATCACCTTTTTCAGTGGAATATCCTAATGAACATCCATCTAATTTAACACTTAAAATATGTTCATCTTTATATTGTTTGACTTTACGATTAACATCTTTTTGTTTTTTAACTTTATCCATAGACCACATTTCATAAGGTAATGTCATTTTTCGGTCATCATCAATAGTAACTTTAGTATGACCTTCTTCAACTACTTTATTATTAGGGTAATTTTTTTTGATGAAATCGACAAGGCGATCATATAGGTAATCTTTCATGATAGGTTGATCATTATTGTAATAAGCTTTATTAGCAAGTCGAACCATTTCATTAAGAATGGGTTCATGGAAATATTTTAAATCATTAGGATTGGATTTGTAGGTAGCTATATGTTTTAATATTTCAGTATCATATTCTTTTGGTGGAATATATCCTTCTTTTTTAACTTTACGCGTTCTGTTTTTTCTTTTTTTTAAAATTTTAAAATTAACAGCATTTCTATCTTGTGGTTCTAAGAATTGAATGTTTAAAAATTTAAATATAGACTTTTCATCAACGAATGTTTTTTGTAAAGGTTTAGTTTTTACACCATTTACAAGTTTAGTGAAGCAATGTTCATTCATAGAATAACCCATATCGCGAGCTTGTTGTCTCATTAGAGTATTGAATTCTTTACTACCGGTGAAATACATGAGAGCGAAAGCCCATTCTTTATGTGGAGTTACCATAAAATCTAATCTTCTAGCAGGACAATTGGCGATTTTAGCAATACATAAACATTTTTTATTACCGAAAGACAATATTTCGATGATAATCCCTTGATTAATTAAATTTTGAATAAAATCTTTGTATGTTTTTGTGGAAGCTTTAATGATAATATCAATATCACCGGAAGTTGCGGCACCGCGTCTATAAGAACCAACTATTTGATATGTTTCCCTTGTATTACCGACTTCATTAAAAGCATTACCAATAATAGCATGATAATTAATGATTTCTTTTCTAGGGATCCTTTTAAGTATATCTTCATAATATTTGAGACCTATTTTTTGTACATCATTAAGAACATCATTTTGGTTTTCCCGTAGTTCTTGAATAGTTTTTATATTATATTGTTTTACTAATTCTAAAGCTTTTTTAGGTCCGATACCATATACATCTTGTAATATATAAAGGGGGTTGTTTTTGGCTTTTTCAAGTATAGAAAGAGAGCCATTTTTTACAAATTCTTGGAACTTAGTAAATATGTTTTTACTGATACCGGGGAGATTTTGTATATCATTTATATTAGTAATAGGTTTATTGTATAAGATTAAAGAATCTTTAGCTTTTTCATAAGGTTTAGCTCTGAAATGATTGCCATCTTTTACCTTAATGGTATGAATTTGGCTTAGTAATTCGATTAATTGCTTGTTAAGAGACATTATTTATATAATTGATTAAAAAGATTAATTTTTAAATCAATTTATCTGAAACCTTTGTGTAAACCTTTGTAGAACCTTTTTTGTAGTGCTTTTTACTTAGTTCTTTTTATGTAGTTCTTTTTATTTAGTGTTTTAATTTAAGTTCTTAATTTTTAGTTCTTTTTTTTTGAAATAATTATCTAAAAATTTATCGGTTAATATAGCATCTAAATATTTTTTCTTGTTTGTTTTTTTTATTTTATTATTGTTAGTTTTAGATTTTAAATTTGTTTTAATATTAGG
>MDSY01044448.1_pt1 | contig 25927 bp, 21 predicted proteins | sample 811131 | NCBI WGS metagenome assembly MDSY01 (sample SAMN05326643, study PRJNA326480) | marine metagenome | isolation source: seawater | place: Atlantic Ocean: South West | collected 2010
CGATACACAGGACTCTTTTACACTTGTTACAAGAAGAAATACGTTGAATGATATTGTTAATTCGCGCAATGCAATTAACATGGAAATGAGGGAATTTCAGTGGAACGATGGGAAAACAGAGCTAGCAGGTGGCGCCGCCGACGAGGATGTAGATGAATTTATAAAAGAGAACGACATAACAAAACATGAAGGGATGACAAATCGAGAAAATTTTGGAGAGTGGTTAAAAGAAGAAAAGGTAGAAAGACCTCCCTCGAGTTGTGTTATCAGTTAAACGGGTCTGTGGAACTAGTGATAACTATATAGACCATCATGATATCGAACATGAGTAACAAAAGACGTGCTCGTAGATTATTTAAATATATTACAACATACCGTTTAATATTTGCAGCAACCGTGTTTACACGTGCTCGGAGAGTCGTGAACACGTAAACGTGTATTTTCGTCCTCCAATTCTTTGACACGCGCTCGGAGAGCATTTTTCTCAGTCATCAATAATTCGATGGTCTCTTGACCACGTTTAATGATATCGCGTGTACTATCGGTTTTCGGATTATCAAGATTTGCTCCGCCATATAAAAGCCTAGGGTAATCTCTAATCTTTTTACCATCTTCTAATTCGATTAATTCTTTTGAAAAAGAATAACTAGCAAGTGGAGCAGAATATGTCTTTTCTGTTTTTAGTCTCAAATCTTTTAATAATAGATCAAGAACACTCAAAATTTCATTTGAATACACATTTTCAGATTTCTCATCTGTTTCTATTCTTGGATGAAAATGCGCCGAATCCAGTAATCCAAAAATAATAAAGAAAGATAAAATTACAGCAGATGACATTGCAAGTGGTTGTTTTTTTATTTCCTTCCATGGCGCAGTCAAATGTTCTTGTTTTCTTGCATATAAGAAAAATGCAATTGATCCAAATAGAAGTAAAAAAATTAAGAAATCAGTTATAAATATTACAGGCATGATCTTTGTTAGTTTAACCTGACCCTTGGATCAACGAGTGTGTAGGAAATATCTGTAAGTATTAACCCAATAATATACAAAACAGATCCCAAAAAAACCATTGAACGTACAATAGCAAAATCTTGACGATTAATTGCATCAATCGTATAACTTCCTAAACCAGGAATAGCGAAAAAAGACTCTACAATAAGACTTCCAATAAAAAGTGACGGCAGTATAACAACAACACCTGTTAAAATTGGAATAAGCCCATTTGTTAAGACGTGACGATATAATATTCGTAATTCGGAAAGTCCTTTTGCCCTGGCTGTTCGAACATAATCCTTATTCATTTCCTCAAGAAAAATTGTTCTATACCAACGTGTGCTCGCGCCTATTCCTCCAATTAAACCAACCAATACTGGCAGAAAAACGAATTTGACTGCATTTAAACCTGTGTCATAACCAGAGATTGGAACAAGATGAAGAAACTTACCAATAAGGTACTGACCACCGATTATATAAAATAATCCTGATATTGACATCATAATGACACATAAGATAACGCCACTAATATCGACATAAGTACCTCGAAAAAAAGCTAAAATTAAACCAAAAGAAATATAAGATAGCAGGCCAACTATCAAACTAGGAATAGTGATTGCTAAACTAGGCCACATTCGCTGACTAATATCATAACCAATATCTCGTCCACTATCAGAACGACCAAAATCAAAAATAAATAATTTAACTGAATTCTGAAAAAATATAGTTTCAGTTATTTTTTTCGCACCATTAGCACTATGATTAAATAATACTGGCTTATTATATCCTCTCTCATCTTTCCACTTAACAATTGCTGCCTCACTAACACGCTTCATACCAAGATGCATACGAGCCATATCATCAGGAGTATTAACAACAAAAAATAGAACAAATGTAATTATATTAACGCCGATTAAAATTGGAATTGCATACATCGCCCGTCTTAAAATATAACTTATCATATGATTTGCTCATTCTCTTTGCGACGATATAAGAAAAAAGCGGGTAGCAAAATAATAGTACCAATGAAAATTATCAATACTATCGGCCACCAGATTGGTTGATTCCAGATACTTCTTTTTTCTGACCTCAAATCGGGATCAATGCGTTTATATTTGAGTGTGTTATTTGCCATTAGATTTGGTTTTGCATTCCTATACCAGTCATGGTGCAGTGAGAATCCTACTGGATGGTAGCCCCATAACCAGGGCGCATCATACCTCACAAGCTCAACCATTTGATCTATTATTATTTTTCTGTCTGAACTATTTTTCATGCTTTTCATTTGATCAAATAATAAATCAAATTGTTTATTTTTATAATTAGCAGCGTTTTCTCCATTATGATCAATCTTGGCATTTGGCCCATACAATAGAAAAAAGAAATTCTCTGGATCTGGATAATCAGCATTCCAACCCCATTGAAATATCTGTGCTGTCCCTTTTCTCATTTTTTCTTGAAAACGATTATAGTCAGTTGCTCTTACAACAAGATTAATACCTATTTTTGCAAATTGTTTTCTAAGCCAATCAAATCTAGCTTTACTGCCAGGACCAGCTGCCGGAGTATCTAAATTTAATACCAAAGGTTTACCGGACAATTCATCGCGACCATTTTTATATCCAGCCTTATTCATTAACTCTTTAGCATACTCAACGGGACGGCGTTTTACTTTATTATTTTGCCATTGATAAACATACTTGTTTACTCCTTCTTTGCCCATGGTATAGCCAAAAATACCTGGAGGAATCGGACTTTGAGCTGGAAGCCCTCTACCATTAGCAAAAATGGAAATGTATTCTTCATAATCAACGACAACAGAAATAGCATGCCTCAACAATCTTGCGCGTTCGCTGTCTCCGCCAACCAAATCATCTGACATATTAAAACCCATATAATATGTTGACGTAGTTGTCGTAGTTAATAATTGAATTCCTTTTTCTCTCATCTCATCTGTTAATTCTGCATCACCTTGTGAATCGAATTGAACAGCCTGATCAAAACTATCAGAGACAATACCCGAAGTATCATAATAACCCTGAAGAAATTTATTCCATGCTGGGATTGATTCTTTTTCTAGACTATATATAGCCTTATCAATGAAAGGCATTTTTTTTCCGGCATCTGCTAACAAACCTAAATCTTCGTCAAATTCTTCTCCCTCTGTCGGATATATTTCTCCGCGAAAATTCGGATTTTTCTCAAGAACCATTCTTCGATTAGGGTTATTTTCAGTCAGCATAAATGGTCCTGTACCTACAGGATACCAATCAAGTGAAATATTTTTTTCTTCAAAACCTTTTTGTGAATAGAAAAAATCAGCTTCCCATGGCATTGGAGCAAAAAATGACATTGATAACCAATACAAAAATTGCGGATATTTTTCTTTAAGAGTTATTTCAAAAGTATACTTATCGATTAAATTCACACCTGATAATGAATAATCATGTAAATTTAAATAACCTAAAGATGAATCACTGCTATACAAACTATTTAATTCTTTGGATAGCTCATCAAGTCCAAGAATATACTTTTTCATTAGGCCTGAAATCGGTGAATGCACGCGTGGGTGAGACATTCTTTTTATTTGATAAATATAATCACTAGCTTGTAACTCCCTTGATCCTAAAACATTGAAATCTGCTAGTGTGTATATTTTATTTAAATCGTTTTCATCAAGATCATGATAGAGAAAGCTGCCATTTTTATCTTTAGCAAATGCAGGATGCGGTTGGAATAAAATACCAGGTTTTATTGATATCCTGTATTTAATAGTGTCAATATTCTCTTCTGGAGCAGTTTCCGGCAATATTCCCCCATTTTTATCAGAATAGATAGGCTTTGGAATATTATTGGCAGTAAGCGGAACAAGCTCATAAGGTCGTTTAAGAAAATGATACTGTAAAAGCGGCTCGTAAATTTGCCCCAAAAATATATATTCGTTTGAGCTATACGAACTAACAGGATCTAAATGTTTGGGTCTCTCAGAGAATGAGTCATAATAGATTAATTCATCAGATTCTTCGTGAGGATAAGGGTTATTCCAGCTTGATTGGTCACATCCAATACAAAATAAGAATAAAGACATGAAAAGGCACTGAAAAAGTGCGATGCCAAATTGAGACTTATTTGCTATTTTTAGAGATATTCTAGTCACTGTTCCATTATAAACGCGATAGTTTTTCTGTACACTTTGATACTTAATAGTGAAAAAAATTCAAATAACCGAATAAAAAGGGATAGATAAATGGGATTACTCGATAATAAACGTGCTTTGGTGGTTGGTGTGGCAAGCAACCGCTCAATAGCTTGGGGGATAGCTCAAGCAATGCACCGAGAGGGTGCGCAGATTGCATTGACATATCAAAATGAAAAATTACAGAAGAGAGTCGAAAAATTTGCCTCTGAACTTGATTCAAAAATAACCCTACCTTGTGATGTGAGCAGTGACACGCAAATTCAATCTGTTTTTGGTGATCTATCAAAATACTGGGATAGTTTCGATATTCTTGTCCATTCTATAGCCTTTGCTCCGAGAGAACTACTTGATGGAGAATATCTGAAAAATGTTACCAGAGAGGGTTTTAGAATAGCTCATGAAATTAGCTCATATAGCTTTTCGGCTCTAGCTGAAGCATCAAGAGAAATGATGAAAGGAAGAAAAGGCGCGATGCTAACACTTAGTTATTTAGGCGCAGTTCGCTCTATGCCGAATTACAATGTAATGGGTCTTGCAAAAGCTAGTCTAGAGGCTAATGTCCGTTATATGGCCTCTAGTCTCGGCCCAGAGGGGATAAGGGTTAATGCAATATCAGCGGGTCCAATACGTACTCTCGCTGCCTCGGGTATAGCGGGAATGCGCGATTTTTTAACTCATGTGGAAAGTACGTCACCGCTGAGACGAAATGTAACTATCGAGGAAGTTGGAAATGCTGCGACATTTTTATGTTCAGACTCTGCATCGGCAATTACAGGTGAAATTACTTATGTTGATTGTGGATTTAATACAATCGGTATGTCCTAGACAAAAAATAATTCAACATGTCTATAGGTGAAAATAAATTAGTCATAGGCATCATTCTTGGTGCTTTGCTTGGAATATTTTGTGGATGGTCATTTGGCGAGAGCATGCTTTCGTTATCTTGGCTGGGAGATTTATTTCTTGATGCTTTAAAAATGATGATTGTGCCTCTCATTGTTGGAGCAATAATTAGTGGTGTTACGTCTCTAGGAGATGTCCGCAGATTAGGTAAAGTTGGAGGCTATACTCTACTCTATTATGCTATGACGACGGCTTGTGCTGTTTTAATTGGATTAATTTTAGTTAATATTATTCAGCCTGGTGTTAGTGCTAATCTAGAAACAGAAATAACAACAGAACCAATACTCGAAAGAGAAAATGTTGGTCTATCGGAATTAATTAAATCTCTTATATCGCCAAACATAATCCATGCAGCTTCAAACACACAGCTACTCCCAATAATTGTATTTTGTCTCTTATTTGGTGCAGCATTAACAACTATTGGTAAAAATAAAAAATCGATCATTAATTTTTTTGATGAATTAAACGAAGTTATGATGAAACTTGTGATGTGGATTATGCTCTTTGCGCCAATAGGAGTATTTTCTCTAGTAGCAAGTCAATTTGCTAGAGTTGGAGGTGGTGAAAATATAAAAGCTGAACTAATAGCAGTAGGTAGCTATTTTTTTACAGTAATTTTAGGATTACTCTGCCACTTTCTACTGTTATTTCTTATCTTAATTATTTTTAGTACTCATGGAAAACAATACTTACTTAAATTATTGCGAGCTATTCTGACTGCATTTGGGACAGCAAGCTCCTCTGCCACATTACCACTAACTATGAGTTGTGCTATTGAAGCTGGTATTGACAAAAAATCTGTAAAATTTGTGTTGCCTATTGGTGCAACAATTAATATGGATGGAACTGCGCTGTATGAAGCCATTGCGGTAATGTTTATAGCACAAGCATATGGAATCAATATGGGAGCAACTGAACAAGTAATTATATTTATTACTGCTACGCTTGCAGCAATTGGTGCAGCTGGAATACCTCAAGCTGGATTAGTAACAATGTTAATAGTACTGAACGCTGTGAATTTACCAGCAGAGGGGATAGGTATGATTCTAGCAATCGATTGGTTGTTAGATAGATTTAGGACTGCTGTTAATGTTTGGGGTGACTCAGTCGGGGCTGCGGTAATTGAACCACACCTATTAAAAAGCTAAATTTAGCTTCAAAAATGATTAAATATTATCTTTGAATATATTAATTTTCGCGTTTTCTCTGGTGTCTCTTAACAAATATTGCCACTCATTTGTACCGTAGACACGTCTAAGCTTGAGATCTGTTGATGCTTCCAATTCTTCGTCAATCTCGGATATCTCTTCGTGTGAATTTGAAATTATAATTACTGCATAATCACCACTACCTAGTAATTTAGTCGCAATGACAGGTTTATTATCAATCGGTTTTTCTGACTCAAAGATTGCTCTTAATACAGCCCTATTAACAGAAACATCATCGCGTTTTACCTTTTCAATACTAATCCATTCAATGTCCGAATAACTATTTAACATATCAGGATCCACCCCAGATTTAAGCTCATCGGCTATAAGACTACCTACTGTTTTAACTTTATTTTTAGCCAGATCTATTCGTATTCTCGCAATTACTTCATCAGCTACTTCATCTAGTGGTTTTATCGTTGACTCTTTATGCTCATCGACCCGCAACACTATAATATGGTCATCTGATAACTCTATGACATCACTATTATTTTCAGAATTAATTAAATCTGGATCGAAACTTTTTGAAATAACACGAGGATCAGAAGTTAATACCTCATCTTTATTATCGCGAGCGAAATAATCAGACGTTTGTATTTCTCGACCAATAGCATCAGCTGCAATTTGAAGTGTTTCTGGATTTTCATAAGCTAAAGTAGTTAGTTGATCTGCTAGTTCAAAAAATTCTTCTTCAGCCTTACTTATTTTATAGTCTTCCATGACTTTCTCCGCCGAATTTTCATATTTATTTTTGGGGCCACCTCTTACTTCTAAAATCTTAACAATGTTATAACCATCTTTTGTTTCTATAATTTCGCTTGTAGCCCCCTCATCCGCACTAAATAAAAATTCATCAATCTCTTTACCCATAATTCCTTTACTCATAAAAAGATGTTCGCTAAATTCGAGAATTGCCTCTTTTTCATCAGCTTTTTCAACAATAGTCTCAAAACTTATCCCGTCATTAACTAATGAAAGCGCAGAATTAATAACTACTTTTGCTTTTTCTTTATATTCCGCTGAAACATCTTTTCCGGTTCTTATAAATAATTTCCGAACAGATCGTTGCTCTGCCACATCATAATCATCCTTATTATTGTCATAATAGATTCTTAAACTCTCCTCATCAGTTTCAACATTTTCAGCTATATCTTTAACATTAAGCTCTATATATGAAATCTTCACTTGCTCTGGATCAGAGAAATAATTTGAATTTTCCTTGTAAAAATTTTCAACAGTACCTTCATCAATTTCACCATCTTCAATAAATGATGCGTGACTTAAAATTGTATATGATATATCACGTGACTGAGCTTCCAATCTTAGAATATTCTTCAATTCTGGCTCCAAAACAAAAACTGTTTCCGCAAAGCCTGCTTGCAATTGTTCAGATAATAAATCCATTCGTAACTGCGCTTCAAAAATCGTTGGAGCCATACCAATACTGGTTATGCTGCGCTCATATTTTTCTCTATCAAAACTCCCCTCATTGCTAAAATATTCAATGTTTTTTATTGATTCAACAAGTTTTGAGTTTGTAATATTCAAGTCACTATCGATAACAAGCTGATTTACCAATTCTGAGTCAATTAGCTTATTAATTGTTTGATCTTTGATTAATGATTCTTCTTCTAATGAAAGCACATCGCCCATAACTGACTGCATTTGCTTCCTTAACTGAGAATATGATCTCTGAAAGGACTGAAACGAAATATCATTTCCATTGACCTGTGCAACATTAAGTTCAGCCGATTGCCCGCTATAAAAACTAACTCCCCAAAAGGCAAACGAAATAATAAGTAGTCCAACAATAACACCGGCTATCCAACCCGTTGCTTTATCTCTTATAGTCGCTAACATAATTTAACTCTTATTTTTTTTAATCTAAATTAATTCGGGCGTATCATTTTAAGTGATACGCCCGAAATTTTTTAATCTAATTGGCGGAGTGGACGGGACTCGAACCCGCGACCCCCGGCGTGACAGGCCGGTATTCTAACCAACTGAACTACCACTCCGGAAGTTGGTGGGTGCTGAGGGGTTCGAACCCCCGACCTACGCCTTGTAAGGGCGTCGCTCTCCCAACTGAGCTAAGCACCCAAGGGTGCGCTAGTTTAGGGCATCCTTGAGCGCTTTACCAGCTTTGAACCCAGGAACATTTGATGCTTTAATTTGAATTGCTTCACCTGTTCGAGGATTACGTCCCATGCGTGCTTCTCGTCTTCGTACTGTGAATGTACCAAATCCAACAAGAGTTACGCTATCTCCTCCCTTTAAAGCATTGGTTATGTTTTCAATTGCAGAATCTAATGCTCGTGCAGCTTCTGATTTTTTTACTTCAGCGTCCTCTGCAACAGCATCGATGAGTTCAGCTTTATTCATGATTGTCATTCCTCTTCAAATTGGGTTAAAAGAATTTAATTTACTACTATCTTCTCTTGGCTAATTAAAGATATCGTAGTTCTTAATAAGCAGGTGTTCTACCAAGTAAACACTGTACCCAGAATTTATACCAACTGCTTAAAACGGCGTCAAGCAATGCTTTCAAGGATTATTGTGATTTTTAAAGCTCTTTTACAGTAAAAAATCTAGAGTTTAGATAAGGTATTGTCTCTAGTGGGGTCTAATTGAATCACTTTTCTCTTCATTTTGTTCACTCGCAACATCAGATTGAGATTGTTTTTCAATGATAGGTTTTGGCATTTTTTCGAGTGCAATTTCAAAAACTTCATCAATCCATCTTACAGGTCTAATATCAAGGTTCTGCTTAATATTTTTTGGTATTTCTATCAATTCTCTTTCATTCTCTTGAGGTATCATTACTATTTCTAATCCACCTCTAAGAGCCGCTAGTAATTTCTCTTTTAAACCTCCGATTGGTAAAACTTCTCCTCTTAGTGTTATTTCACCAGTCATGGCTACACAAGATCTAACGGGTATACCGCATAATGCAGAGACAATTGCTGTACACATTCCAACACCTGCGCTTGGTCCATCTTTAGGTGTTGCGCCCTCTGGAACATGAATATGAAAATCATGCTCCTTATAAAATTCATGATCTATACCTAGAAGTTTACTGCGACTTCTAACAACTGTCATCGCAGCCTCAATTGATTCTTGCATTACATCACCGAGTTTTCCAGTACGAGTGATCTTGCCTTTACCTCCTACAATTGCAGCTTCAATAGTTAATAATTCTCCGCCTACCTCTGTCCATGCAAGACCAGTAACCTGACCAATTCTATTCTCATCTTCCATCATCCCATATCGAAATTGTTTTACTCCAAGCAACGACTCGAGTTTTTTCGATGTCACAGTATTTTTCTTACTAGAAGGTTTAAGCAATATTCTTTTTACAATCTTTCTGCATATATTTGCTATTTCACGGTCTAAATTACGAACACCCGCTTCACGTGTGTAATATCTGATAATATCTCGAATAGCGCTATCTCTTATTGTAATCTCATTCTTTTTTAATCCATTCTGCTCCAACTGTTTATCTATAAGATAATTTTTTGCAATATTAACTTTTTCATCTTCGGTGTAACCTGAAACTCTTATTACTTCCATTCTATCTAATAGAGGAGCTGGTATATTTAAACTGTTTGCAGTGGTTACAAACATTACTTCAGATAAATCATAATCGACCTCTAGATAATGGTCATTAAAAGTATTATTTTGCTCTGGGTCTAACACCTCTAACAACGCAGAAGCAGGATCTCCTCGAAAATCCATCGCCATTTTATCGATCTCATCCAGAAGAAAAAGTGGGTTCTTTTTACCAATTTTTGACATTCCTTGAATAATTTTTCCTGGCATAGAGCCTATGTATGTGCGTCTGTGCCCACGAATTTCTGCCTCGTCTCGTATGCCGCCTAAGGACATTCGCGCAAATTCACGATGTGTTGCTCTAGCGATTGAACGGCCAAGTGATGTTTTACCAACGCCAGGTGGACCAACCAGACATAGTATGGGACCTTTCATTTTCCTTACACGTTGTTGGACTGCTAGATACTCCAATATACGCTCTTTTACTTTTTCCAAACCGTAGTGATCAGCTTCAAGTATCTTTTCAGCTTCAAGAATATCCTTTGAAACTTTACTGCGTTTTTTCCATGGAACACTAATTAACCAATCTATATAATTACGAACGACTGTTGCTTCCGCAGACATTGGTGACATCATCTTTAACTTGCTAAGCTCAGACTCTGCTTTTCCCTTTGCTTCTTTATGCATCCCCGCTTTTCCAATTTTATTAGCAAGATCATCGATCTCATTTGGAACATCTTCCATATCACCTAGTTCATTTTGTATAGCCTTCATTTGTTCATTCAGATAATACTCGCGTTGACTTTTTTCCATTTGCGATTTAACTCTACCGCGAATTTTTTTCTCAACATGAAGAAGATCGATTTCAGATTCCATAAGATGAATTAAATATTCTAATCGTTCCTGAATATCGATAATACTCAAGACGCGCTGTTTGTCCTCTATTTTTACAGACATGTGCGCAGCAATTGTATCTGCTAATCTACTTGAATCATCAATGCTAACAAGAGAGGAAATTATTTCTGGAGGAACTTTTTTATTAAGTTTCACATACTGCTCAAATTGATTTACTGCTGAACGAACATGAACATCCATTTCTTGTTCATTTATAATCTTCGGTTCAAGTAATATTGCGTCAGCAACAAACATACCATCGTTTTCTCTATAATTGGATATTGTTGCTCTAGACGTGCCTTCTACAAGCACTTTTATTGTGCCATCGGGTAATTTTAGTAATTGCAGGATATTGGCCATCGTGCCTACGTCATATGTTTCATTCTCTCCAGGGTCATCTTCAGTTGGACTTTTTTGAGCAACGAGTAAGATTTGTTTATTGCCTTCCATCGCTTTATCAAGCGCCTTTATTGATTTTTCACGGCCGACAAAAAGCGGAATAACCATATGCGGATATACGACGACATCTCGAAGCGGTAAAACTGGCAGTGTTTGATTATCCAATGACATAACCATATGATATTACAATGAAAGTATAATTTTCAATATTTTTAAGAGTTTGCATGTAACCCCCTAATATTGTGATTAAATTATTGTTTTTCAATAGACAATGAAAATATTTTATTACTGTCTATGTAGAAAAACTTTATTCTGACGCTATTTTTTGAATTTCGGAAGACTCATAAATCAATAGAGGTTCGGTTCCGTTATTAATTACACTTTCATCAATAACTACTTTGACAATATCCTCAGAAGAAGGAAGATCATACATTGTATCAAGCAATATATTTTCCATTATAGATCTCAACCCTCTTGCGCCAGTTTTACGCTCCATTGATTTTTTTGCAACGGCTCTTAGTGCATCTTCTCGAAATTCTAACTCACAACCCTCCATCTCAAACAAGTGTACATATTGCTTTGTGATAGCATTTTTAGGTTCAATAAGGATCTTAACAAGCTGTTCCTCATCTAATTCATCTAATGTTGCAGCAACGGGTAATCTCCCAACAAACTCTGGTATCAAACCATACTGAATTAAATCTTCCGGTTCGACGCCCTGTAATAGCTGGCTAACGCTTTTTCTATCTTTCTTACTTTTAACTTCTGCTGAGAACCCTATTCCCCCTTTTTCAGAGCGTTCTAATATAATTTTATCCAATCCAGCAAAAGCGCCTCCGCAAATGAATAAGATATTTGAAGTATCAACGGGTAAAAATTCTTGCTGTGGATGCTTTCGCCCACCTTGCGGTGGAACAGAAGCAATTGTTCCCTCGATTAATTTCAAAAGTGCTTGCTGAACGCCTTCGCCTGAAACATCACGCGTGATTGAGGGATTGTCAGATTTTCTTGATATTTTATCTATTTCATCAATATAAACTATTCCTGTTTGTGCTCTATCGACATCATAATCACATTTTTGAAGTAACTTCTGAATAATATTTTCCACGTCTTCGCCAACATATCCAGCTTCAGTTAACGTTGTCGCATCAGTTATTGTGAAAGGAACGTTCAACAAACGCGCCATTGTCTCAGCTAACAATGTTTTACCACTGCCTGTTGGGCCAATTAAAAGAACATTACTTTTAGACAGCTCTACATCAGTATTCTTAATCCCTTGCTCAAGGCGTTTATAATGATTATAAACAGCTACCGAAAGTATTTTTTTTGCTTGATTCTGTCCAATAACATACTCATCTAAAATCGCATTAATTTCTTTTGGGGTTGGTAATGACTTAAGATCACCAGCAGTGGCTTTGTCTAAAACTTCTTCATCGATAATATCATTGCATAAAGCAACACATTCATCGCATATGAAAACCGATGGACCGGCGATTAGCTTACGAACTTCATGCTGACTTTTTCCACAGAAAGAACAATATAGCAAACGTTCGCCATCACCACTCTTACCTTCTTTTTTATCAGTCATAAAATGTGAACCTCAAAATATTAAAATAATACAATTTGGAAACATTAAACAATATCAAAACTAAGACTCGGATATATTGACCCTCTCATTCAATACTTTATCAATTAAACCATATACTTGAGCTTCATTCCCGCTCATAAAATTATCACGTTCGGTATCAATCTTAATCTTATCAAGTGATTGCCCTGTATGCTCAGATAGAATTTTATTTAAGCGCTCACGAGCTTGTAATATTTCTCTAGCATGAATATCAATATCAGATGCCTGACCCTGAAATCCACCTAACGGTTGATGAATCATCACGCGAGAATGCGGAAGACAATATCGTTTTTTCTTCTGGCCTCCCGCAAGTAGTAATGCTCCCATACTTGCAGCTTGTCCAACACACATGGTGCTAACGTTTGGTTTGATAAATTGCATAGTGTCATATATCGCGAGACCTGATGAAACTGATCCTCCAGGTGAATTTATGTAAAGATTAATATCTTTATCTGGGTTTTCTGATTCCAAGTATAGCAGTTGTGCAATAATTAAATTAGCTACATTGTCCTCGACAGGACCTACTAAAAATATAACTCGCTCTTTCAATAAGCGCGAATAAATATCATAAGCCCTTTCGCCTCTGGATGTTTGCTCAACAACCATTGGTACCAAATTTAGTGCGTGTATCTCGTTTTTATTCATAATTATCTTTATATCATCGAATCCTTATGCAGTCTGCCTTTTATTCATAATATCATCAAAGGAACATTTTTTTTCAACTACATTTGAATGTTCTAGCACCCAATCGATCACATTATCCTCCAAAACGAGCATCTCCACTTCTGCCAAATTTTTTTGATCTGAGTAGTACCAGTCCACTACAGATTTTGGATCTTCATATCCTGATGCAGCGTGTTCGACCATTTCACGAACTTTTTTGGGGTCAGCCTTTAGATCATTCAATTTAATAATTTCAGCTAAAATTAATTGAAGTGAAACACGTTTTTTCGCCTGCTCAATCAAAACAGATTCACTTTCTGATGCTATTTTTTTTCTATCGATGCCTTGCTGATTTTTTAAGTTCTTCTCTAATTCATCTTTAAGTCTATTGTGTTCTCCCTCGATGAGTGAGCGTGGTAATTCAATTTTATTTTCTTTATAGAGTAACTGTAACACCATATCTTTATGTTGTTGACGAAGCGATAATTCGACTTCTCTTTCCATATTTTTTTTGATTTCTAATTTTAATGATTCCTCATCCTCTTGATTTAGACCAAGCTTCTTTACAAAGTCTTTATCAACTTTGGGAAGATGTATCTCATTAACAACATTTATTGTGACTTTGAATTCGCATGGTTTTGCTCTCAATTCCTCCTTGCCATAATCTTTAGGGAATTTTAGTTTTAACTGTATTTCCTCTCCAGCAGATCTTCCTACTAATCCATCTTCAAAACCTGGGATAAAAGAATTTGAACCTAACTCAAGATCATATTTTTCAGCTTTTCCACCTTCAAAAGCCTCACCATTTATAAAACCTTCAAAATTAATATTTACAACATCGCCTTTTTGAGATGCTCGCTCCACTGATTTTAATTCACGATGCTGGTTTCTTAATTTTTCAATCATGCCATCTATATCTTGATTTGAAATTTCACAAATTGGTTTTTCAAATTTCAATTTTTCAGTAGGCTTAAGAATAATCTCGGGATAAATTTCAAATATTGCAGTAAATGCTAATGCCTTCCCTGCTGTATCATCAATTTTTTCAATCAGTGGCTGTCCCGCCGGTTTTAATTTCTCCTGATCAATTGCTTCAACAAGAGTTTTCCTAACCAGTTCACCAATAACCTCTTTTCTAACCTGTTCGCCATAACGATTATCAATTACTTTTAAGGGTACTTTTCCAGGTCTAAAACCTTGGACTTTTGTTGTCTTTGTCATGCTTTGTAGGCGGTTACTGACCTCTGAGGCAACCCTTGTTTCTGGAACCTCAATATGAACCTTACGTTCTAATGACCCAATATTCTCGACTGACACTTGCATTTTATTATAGAATTTCCTTAGTTAAACTAATAAAATCAATTATTTGTAATTGTAACCTAGATATAACATAAAAAGAATTCGAATTTGAAAAACCCTTAATAAACATCATTCTATATGTTTAAAAATAACAACATATTTACTTAAAAATTTGGTGCGAAAGGAGAGACTCGAACTCTCACGCCTTGCGGCACTGGAACCTAAATCCAGCGCGTCTACCAATTCCGCCACTTTCGCTTGAGATTTTTTCTAGAAGTTTAAACGCTTAGAATACGTTTTAAAAATATTATCATTCTAGAAACATGTTTCTGCAAATGCCTTACAAACACGCCTGCATTTTCTAGCGCCCGAGTTGCGCGAAGGATTAATTATGCAATCCTCGCCCCACTGTTCACAAATAGTAATGCATTGCATATCTTCTGCATTTTTATTTTGATCATCTGGTAATACAAGATCGCCATCTAGTATTTGAATATCTTTTTCAGATATCTCTTCTGAAACGGAAAATGCTCCGATAGTAAGCAATACTATTAGCAATGTTAAAAATTTAAATTTAGAAATATACATTATCATGTTTGCTTATAGAAAATAGTGTTATGTTTATTGCTATTCCTCTGGTGGCACTAGACTGTCAATAATATTACCTATCCTTACTCGATCATAGCCGGATACAAATTCATCGCCAATTACAGTCACTGGAACGCTAAGTTTACCGCTGATTTCAGTCAGTTCCTTTTGTAACTCGAGATCTTTACTTACATCTTTTTCAGCGAAAGGAATATCGCGACTCTTAAGGTATATCTTAACCTCTTCGCAAGTTTCACAAACTGGTATTGTATATAAGACAACATTTAATTTGCTAAGATCAAACTTATCAGATGAAGAATTTCCACCAACACTAACCTTTTTCTCTTCAACAAGGAATGTGCCTGGTGGGCAGGACTTATGAAAGGATTGATTGCCTTCCTCATCCTCACAAATGGCTATATCAACCGCAAAACTAGCGGAGAACATCAATGCGCAAATTCCAGTTAATGACGCCCATTTTATAATTCGTGACATATTTCACCCTATCATTGATAAATTATAACTATTATTGTATCTCAGACCTTTAATTAGACGATTAGTTTTATTCACCTATTTACAAAATTTATATTAAAATCATATACTAAACCTAATAATTATAGAGTTAAATATATTTTTAAAGTAACGAATTTGCAATGATTATTAAAAATAGCTGTATTTTTCTGGTATTCGCGCTCATAGCATTCTCAATCTCTGCTGAAATTTACAAGTGGGTTGATGAGGAAGGGAAGGTTCACTACGGCGAAAAACCTCCGCAAACCGAAAATACAGATATTAAAACTATCAAAATTCGAGATAACGTTGACACAAAAAGTGCTAGTGATGCGCTTAAGGAAAAAACAAACAAGCTTAATGAAAAAAATAAAAATCGTAAAAAAGAAAAAGCTGATCAAAAATTAGCAAAGGAAGAATTAAAAAAGAATGAAGCACTTTGTGAAAAAGCTAAAAAAAACTTAGCTAATTATCAGCACCCAAGAGTAAATATAGAGCAAAAAGATGGAACAATGAAAACTCTAGGTGAAGAAGAGAGGCAATCAGGTATTATTGAGGCGAAAGACATTGTAAAAAGAGCTTGTAATTATTAATTACTACTCTCCCCATTGATAAGCTTTTTTTAATAGCTCTCTTAACAACTTACCACGAGGCTCATCTCTATATTCATCCTCAAGCGTTATCATCGCCTCTTTAGCTCTTACATGACCCATCAATGCTAAACTTGTCATTGCAGTTTGTACGACATAATGATTACTTGAGTTGACCATTTTTACTAAATAATCTACGTCATCAGGATCGCCATTTAATCCAAGTGAGACAACAACCTGTGCCCGAACAAATTCATGATCTGCATAACGGTGAGATCGAATATAAGCTTTATACTCATCTGTATTAAAAATCCTAATCCTATTAATAGTACTTGCAAGTGCAATTCGAGGAGGAATTTTTTCTAGTAAATCCCAAGCTAATTCAGGATATTTTTCGCGCTTTCTCTCCCAAATATTCTGTAGAAGATGTAATACAGCGCGATGCCAACGCATAGAATAAAGCGCATGCAGTGTATTTGTTAAATTTAGAATGTCAGGTTCAGTTAGAGCTTCTCTAACTTCTGAGAAGTTAGCATTACCAAAAGTAATTTTTTCTCTTAGAACATCATAATCAGGTAGGGTTGCATCATTCGCAAAAACATCACGTCCAATAAATAAAAACAATAAAAAAAATGAATGTGTAAGTATTTTAAAACGCAAAGACATCAACATGAAGTCATGGAGAAACTAATATATCTAACGTCCCCAACATGATCTTACAAGCTCAGCAGCTGCCGCACTCTCACTTGTGCAAGTACGAGCCCCTCCAGGACCCCCCGTTGTGGCGCATTTTTCTCCAGTGTGTCTTAGTGATAAATCATGGCATTGCTCATCTGTAAAAGTAGGTGAAGCCGTGAGCGTGTACGTCGTGCTACTTGCATCAAAAAGAGTTAAGGAGTATTTGCCGGTTTCACTAGAACAAGTTACGGCACCACAGAGATTGACGTTATTAGCGTTACAATCTTTTGCAGCAGCAATGTTTGTGCCGAATTTATAACAATCCCCGTAATGTTTCTCCATTTTCGACGCTGCATCCATTAACATTGCCCTCCCCTCAGCACGTTTACCACGAATTACATATGAGTCATAAGCTGGAAATGCTATCGAGGCTAGTATTGCGATAATGACAACAACAATCATGAGCTCGATTAGAGTGAATCCACGGACTTTATTACTAAAGATTTTACGTGAAGAAAACATCATTAAATAATCCTTTTAAATATAGTTGTGCAATTAGAATTCTATTGATTCATTCCAAAATGCTCTCTCAGGTGTTGTCGCTGATAATTGTCCTAACCCAACACCCTTACCGTCTGATTGAGCGATTCCGATAACACCCTCTTGTGTAAATACCGGTATAACATCAGATGGTATGCCGCTACCAATGATCGCCCTGAATCTATTAGCTTGTTTATTATTACCTTTTACCTCGGTAAGCTCTGGGGGCTCAGCTGTAAGGATATTTAAATGATAAGCCCTTGCTGTTCCGATATTCGGTGCAGCAGCACACGGATTGTTTTTCTTAGCTTGTGCAGCTGTCGTATTTCCAGAAGAGGATGATGTTGCATTTCCACCTTTCTCAGCTTTTGGATCAAAAGTTGTAAAAATTGCAGCGCCTCCTGCTGTTAAAGGAGAAGAAAGCATTTTTTCGCCAGCTCTTCCACTGTTTGCTTCGGCGAAATCAAAAAACCAACCATCTGAAGCCTTAACTTTACCTGGATCACTGGCTAGTTGAGCCTCGACACCTTTGGTTGTTATATTGAGTAAACTATTTTTGTCTTCATGCGAGTAAGGTTTGTTCGTAGGAGTTGGATATCCATCGTTATCGCCAGAGACATGATCCCCGTTTGAATCACTAAGTGCGTTATTACTTATAAATCTATCGCGAAATGCATAGAATTTATCATGAACACTTTCTTCAAGAGGATGTGTACGATTTCCTGAACCAATTAAAACATAATCATATTCTTCTGAAGTTGAAAATGCTGTATCTGTAACCTGAACAATTGATGGCGGCTCAAAGAAGCGTCTTCTATTTTCTTTAGTGCTATTTGAAATTTGTGCAAGTAGCCCTACAATAGTGCCGGTACTTCGAGTTCCGGTCGTAGGAACTGCTTCTGCAATATCAACTCGCCACACTTGGCCACCTAAATCACCAACATAGAGACGATCAGTAATGCCGTCATTATTTGAATCTAAGAATTCAATACGTGATGTTATTGAAAAATTCATATTCTTAGCTTCGATATCAGCACCAGAACCTTTACCACTGATCGATAATATTTTCTTTCCATTCATTGGGTCTACAATATAAATTGCGTTCCCAAGATAATCGTTTCCATCATTGTCCGCAGTAGAAAACTTTGTTTTATCATCAAGTTTAATGTCATAACCACCACCAAAAATTAAAACATCCTTAGGTCTGTTTAAGCCACTGGCATCTTTAACCATAATTGTTGTTATTCTTGGTTGAGACCAAGTTTGACCCAAGCGACGAAAATCTCCGGTTGTATTTCCACCAGCGATACGCCACATAAATTTTGGAGTAACAAGATCTGTATCACTCGACATGGAAGCTGATACATCGAGCGCGTAGATAAATCCATTTGTACCTCCGCCTCTACGTGTTGCCGTAATTATTCGAACAAAATCAGCGTTGGCATCAAAACATGTGCCGCTACCGAGACTAACAATATCTCTTTTTGCGTCTGGTTGGATTTTTCCATCGCCAAGCACATCACAGCTCCACAAAGTTGGACTAGAATCCATACCGTACATGTGTGTGTCTTGCCTATTATCAAATAATTGACGTTGCATCGACCAGAAATCACTTGGCATATAACGCCATTCCTCTTTACCAGTCGTACCATTAATCATATGAAGGAATCCAGCATTTGTGCCATAAACAATCTTATCAACAAAAGTACCGCTCGTTTGATTGGCGCCTGGTGATCCGCCATAGGTAATTACCACAGGTGAACTATGCAAAACATCACCAACTGACCATCGTTGACCTTGGTTGATGTCGGTTTGTGCATCAGTTATATGTTTTTTACCCAACAACCAGAGCATCCTTTTCTCACATTCACTGCCGGCACTTGTTGAAGGCGATGCACAAATTCCTGTGCGCATTGTGCTCAAGTCTCCGTCATTCCAATTTGAGGAGGTAAGCTTGTACCCTGCTTCATCGAGCATTGTTCCACGTAATTGTTCGAATGTTGTAGCGTTATCCTTTTTATCGGTTAATAACACCACTTGCGAGTGATCGATTATCTCACCACCAGCTCCTCCTTTTGTGGTCGATGGACCATCCTTTGAATCAGACCAAATACTTTGCGCATCATCTACAAAACGATCTGTTTTTGGATCGATTATAGATTTACCATTTGCGTCAAGAACTTCACCTAGCTTACAACCACCTGATGCAATACAGATCTTGTATTTCTTAACATTTCCATTCCACTTCTGTGAAAGTTCCGGAGTAAACATTCCAAAATAAACATCGTCGCGACTTAATAATTTATTAAATGCATTGGTCGCAAGTGAAGGTGCCGCAAACGAGGTAGGTGCACTTCTAACATCTGAAAGAATGACTTTGAAAACATCTTGCAGATCTCCCGCGGTATCAGCGGAATAAAAACCACCTCCACCAAGATTTGCAACATCCTTTAAGAATTGAACTGGACCCGAAGATTTAAGAGCAAAAGCAACCGTGTGTGTTTTTACAACCTGATCCCCGGCAATATTTATCTTTTGATCACTATTAGCCATATGTTCAACAAGATCTGGCACACATGCCTCAGCTGTTGGTGAACTACCGCCATAGTAACCCCGACCTTTATAGCTGTGGTTTTTATGTCCGGGTAATTTAAATTTTGAATTATCACTATAACAAGTATTCTTTTTAATCATTTTCTTAATAAGACCAGGATCTCTACCAAAAGCTTGACCATCAGTTAAGAGAACCTGGTGATTGGCTGCACACTCAAGATTGGTTTTAATGGGAGAAAGATATGTCGTATTCCCATTAATTTTTCGGTTGCGACATCTATAACTTCCTAAATTCTTTTTAGTACACCCTGATGGGTTTAATACAAAAAATTCATCTGTTGCACCGCCCCTTCCATAATAACCGCCGCCAGATGTAGAGGCTTTACCGCCCGGACAATTATTAGGTCCTAAACAATAAGTCCCGGGATGAGCTATTTGGCCATAAGACCCTTTATTTTTTCCATAGAGCATTTGTTCGCCACGCCAATATTTAGCGGACTCGAGCATCGCGCCTGCAATCGGAGTTCCTCCTCTCGCCGGCAACTCTCTGACTTTCTCTTTTAGTACTTCACGTGTTGATTTGAAAGGAACAGATTTTGAGTCGTCATATTTAACAACAAGACGTGGAGCCTTTGATGGATCACTATCGTAGCTCTCTGCAATGCGGGTTCCTGTGCCTGTGATCACAAAACCCATATTATTTTTTCTACTCCATCCGCTGCGATTGACAATTTCCTGAACGATGGATGTCAGATCGGCCGATTGATATGCGGTATCAGCCTGATCCCAATCATCTTCTGCATTTGTCCCCGACATTGTCCAAGTTGTTGAAGCTGATGTTTTTGGTTTACCAGAAACATCATTTGCGGCCGCAGTGAACTGGCCAATATTATCTGCTTTGATTCCTTCGATTGTATAAGTTGCAGCACCCGTTGAAGTACCTTTTGATTTAAACTCAATATGAGCTTCCTTAACAGTAACCCCGTTAGGCACGTCAACAGATGTAAAACGTAACCCGACAGTTTGATTGCCATTCTGAGCATCATCACCTAAAACAAGATTATTACCAATTGTATTAACGCGGCTTCCGTAATAGCCGTCTTTAAATTGTTCGGCATCATCCCCGCTTGAAGCAATTTGGGAAGATTCTATAGAACTTATACATCCGGATTGAGGCATATAACTATAAATTAGTTTTGGCGCTAGTGCCGCCTCCGCACTGTCACGACTGTAGAACTTTCTGAGTTGAGATGAAGATGGACTACTTGCATCAACTAAAATAGTGATTGCATTACCGCCGCACCAACCAGAGCGATTAGTCACCCCTTCTATAACACTCGCGATATTATCTGATTCCTCTGTGAATTGATCCGAGCAGGTATTTGCAGAACCAGAAGCTGTTGTAACAGCGCACTGAGTAGTTGAAGGCGCGGTATTTAATGTTGAACCGTCGATTGTCCAATTCACAACCGCCCCACTACCTTTTCGTGAACTTAGGTTATTTGTTGCCGATGTTAATGCAGCAGAATCATCTGTCTGTTCTGCTGAAATACGCCAGGTAACCGAGCTTGAACCACCTGCCGCTGAATTCGTAACCTGCAGTTTAGCAGAGGTTAATTTTGCACCTCTTGGAATTCGAATATCTTCAAAACGAAATGCAAGCAATTGATCATCGCCTTCTGCACCAGCAACAGCCTGCGTCTGAATTCGTAACACGGGCTGACGTGTCGAAGTTGCATTACGCGAATAGGGATAACGCTGTCCCCGACTAGTGAAAATTTTAAATCCCATCGCATTACCTGACGACCAGTCGGAACGATCAACAATTTCTTGAACAATACTTTTTATATCTGGTGAAGAAAATTTTGTATTTGTATTACCGCCTGGAATTCCATCCCATGAAACAGTGGCGCTTGTAGTTTGTCGTGATGATAGATCGCGAGATGAGTTGCTGTATGTTGTTGTGTTTGCAATATCCAAACCTGAAATCACTGCATTGGTACGATTTGTGCGACGAATTCTATGGGTAAAATCAAGAAAAGCTGCCTGAATAGTCGTTCCTTGTGCAATATCGATCCCCTGAAAACGCAAACCTAATGAAACAACATTATGTATGTATGCATATCCTGCATTCAGCATCCGACCATTACGATTGAATTCGGAAATATCATCGCTTGCTGTTGTTACTGAAATTGTCTGTGTTCCACTTTGCCCAGCTGTCCCACCGAAATCGAAGGCCTCAAGCACATCATCATTCAAGAAAACTTCCCCGGTACTACTACCCGAAACTCTTTCTTCTGCGTCATCTGATTCATTAGTAAGAACAGCTTTAAATTCTAGTGCTTTTCCTGCCTTTTGCTCACCCACAATAATATTTGCGTTTCCATCAATAGGACTGACAGGAAAAATCACAGAGCCGCCAGCATCGCTAAAGCGTGCAAGCCCAATATTAACATTATCAAGTGTCGTCAATAAATCGGCCATGGCTTTTTTCAATACTGTCATTCGTGCAGTTCTCTTATTTGCACCGGCATCACGAACATTCATGCTTCCCGATGTATCTAAGATAAAAAGCACATTGGGATGTGTTTCTGAAGCATCAGTCGTTCCTGTACCCATATAAATCTCGGTATCGTCTGCGCGACCACTAGTAGCAAAAACTAGCATCGCTGCTAAGAAACAATAATGTAACTTAAGTATTATAGGCTGTTTCGAAAAACTTCTGCTCAACATCACCAACTCCTCTTAACGATATTAAATATATTTTTAATTTATTTTTTTAAATCAGATAAAAATAAATTATCCCAATTTTTTGCATACTGCATCAGCAGCTGCATCGATATCCGTATATGTTTTACAATCATACTCACCATCATCTTTTAATGTACAGACTTCTGGCTTACTACTTACTGCTGGGCCATCATCTGATGGTTCAACGAGATTAACTAAATCCTGCTCTTGATCAGTTTCATTTTCAGAAACCACATCGCTGTGACCGATATTATGAAAAAGTATTGTTCCTTTTCCGCTGGGACAAACTAAATCGTATAAACGGTTATTTCCGTCTATTCCAAGATCCTTAATTTGCTTTGCTCTATCTGCTGCTTGCGAAATAACAGAAAACATAAACAATCCAAGTAAAGCAAACAGCATATTTTTTTTATTCATTTTTTTAATTCCCCAACTTTATAAATTTTCTATTTTGCACCAACTTGAAACATGCCTAGGGAAACAGTCGATGACGCACCCGTGTCAGTATTCGCTTTTGAGCGAAGCTCAAACCAATAGTTAGCAAAAGTACTGTCAAAACCGGAACCGCGAGTTACTGGTGTTTTTTGTAAAAAAACAGATGAGTATGTAACACTCACCCCGTATCCGGTTGTTGATGACCCAAGTGTTGCGGCATCCCCCTGACTAAAAGTATTCGTTCCATCTGCTTTAAATGCATTAGATGTGTTTAACGAACCGCTATTTGCAATGGCCATTTCAATGCCAGTCTCAGCAGCTTGAAAAGCACGATTTTGGTCTTGTGAATTTTGAGCCATTTTTTCATCAATTGCAGTATTTCCCATCATCGTTACTGCAAGCAAGGTCATTAACACCATCATGACGAGTGCCGTAAAAAGTACAGCCCCCTTTTGTGATTCGCGCGATCTCGATAATTGTTTCATGTTGATTATATGATTTTAGTAAATCGTCCTATTTTTATTACTATTTATATTTTTTATTCCTTGTTTTATAACATGGATGGGTTGTTTTTTTTCTAAAAATAGTATGAATTAGTCCACATTACCTCTATAAATATATGAAAAACCGCCTTTTTCTTAAAAAATATCTTATAATTTCCGATAAATCAAGAACGTGACACAGTTCACATTTTAGCACAAAATGTGAACTACATCACAAAAAAAATAGCTATAGGGAAAGCTGTCGATTCCTGAGGGAAACAGTCGCCTCTACAACCTTTCGCCGTCTTCTGTCATTTGCTCCAGGAGTAGGGTCTATCGTTTGATCAAGTAATTGATAATCATTTTTCGTGTCGAACGGTGCTGAAAAATCTTCCTCAACAGTTGCAAATAAGACAGCCAATTTTACACTCACCACATTAACCCAATCACCGACAGAGTTTGCATCTACATATGTATCTGCAACGCGATCATTACCCGTAGTATCTTCGCCATACAGAATTTGTATATTTTCAACACCATCTATTAATCTCTCTGCAAATTCCACAGGTGCTTGCCCCGGAGAATTCGCGTTGATGTCAAACACTTGTCTATAAAGACCAGGTCTATTAGTTTCTTGATCAACTGCTATAAAATAACGTCTTGCCCTGAATATATGAATATCAACCGGAGATGCGTTGCAGTTACCTGCAGAGGTAGTGTACTGCTTACTCAATGAACTAGTTTTATTACCTGGTATGCCGCTACCAGCTGCGTGTAATAATTGAAATGGTTCCGTACTAGCATTTGCGGTTAGCTGAAAAATATTTGTCGCCTCACAATCAGAAGCTGCATACAACCCGCCATCAATAAATAATCCGCCTGGTATTGTTGCTCCAGTCTGAGCTCCTGCTTCGAGTTTGTCCTGTGCATTTGTCATACTAACGCAGAGGTTTGTGTTGGTATCCTCTAAAAATCTTATCGTAAATGCATCGCTTCCGGCTAACATAGTTACATCATTATTGGCAGTTGAACCAGGAATAGTGCTTGGTGTCTCAGTATTACCGTCAGCTGCAGTTAGATCTGCACTATTAGATGGCTCCCACTCAGCGCCACTCTCAGAGCCTTCGATTGAATTTGACTGAATTCCCCCGGATGTCTTTGATACAAAGCTTAATAGCTCTTTGTCATCAGCGATATCGAGATTATTATTAATTTCTTGTCTAACCGCGCAACCAATAAAGCCGGTCATACGTAAATCACGAATCATCATTTCCATAGCAAAACGAGCGTTCTCTGCTAACCTTCCCTGATAATCAACTTCTTTATAAACTCTTTTGTTTGCAATAAACATGCTTGTAGCACCAAGAATTAGAAGCGTGCCAATTAACATCGCAATTAATAACTCGAGTAATGTTAAACCTTGTTGTTTTTTTTGAAATATCATATTCATAATTTTTTAATTACAGACACAGGAAGCGGGATTAACGCACGCACCAGGATCAAATGTATAGTCGGCTTTATGTTCCTCACCATCTCGATCAGTCCAAAGAACGCTCAATGTAAAAATTTTGATGCTCCTGTTGCCGCCAACTGGTGTTACATTCGAGCTAGCAAGTGAAACTCTGGAACCGACCGGAAGACCTGCTTCCAATGATTTTCCAATGCACGCAATTTCATTAGCCATACCAGCGCTACCAAGTGCGCTTGAATGTAAACAGCTGCCAGCACTACTCGTACCAACAATATAAGGACTTGCAGTTGTGAGAAAAGACTGTGCCAGATATGCATCTTGGCATTCCCGATTGGCGCGTATTTTATCAGCAATATCATACGCAAAAATACCAATCTGACTTCTAAGATAAGCATCGTTGCTATTTTTCATGCCTTGTAATTGGAGCATAGCATTTCCTAACATACCAAGCGCAACGATCAACAAGGCAACCAAGACTTCAATCAGTGTGAATCCTGATTCCTGCCTTTGTGCAAAATATGTTCTTTTAATCATAATTTTTTATGGGCAACCAGCAATAGTAACTGAATTTGTCTGCGGTCGACCTATACTGGAC